>Ga0172371_10002344_pt1 | contig 30123 bp, 34 predicted proteins | sample Lak12m_FD_114543 | JGI IMG/M metagenome (GOLD analysis project Ga0172371, IMG submission 114543) | Freshwater microbial communities from Kabuno Bay, South-Kivu, Congo - kab_022012_12m | ecosystem: Environmental > Aquatic > Freshwater > Lake | place: Democratic Republic of the Congo: South-Kivu...
CAGCCGGGACATAGCCTTGAACCTGGGTAAAGTTGCGGTTGATTGTTTAATTGCCGGCAAGACCGATATCGCCTTAGGGCTGACCGGAGGCGGGATCGTAGAGGTTGATTTTGAAACAGCTATAAAGAAAAAAGAATTAAAAATCACTAATTTCTGCAACCTGATTAAAGCCCTGACCTAGGGACGGTTCTCAACTCAAAGCAGAACTGTCCCCTGCCGGGGAGAGACTGATGAAAGGAGAAGTTAACTGTTATGGGAAGGAAATCTTTGAGTATTGACAAGCTGGTGATGGAACTGGTTTTGACGGATGATGCTTCAGAAAAAAAGAAATTAGCCAAGAAGATCTGGGATATTGCTTATAAAAAAGGTATTTATCCATCCAGTATTCATGATTACTATATGGCCCGCGGCAGGGAGGAGTTTAGCGGTTCTACGGTGCCTGCGATAAATTTACGCAGTTTGACTTATGACTTGGCCAGGGCTATTTTCCGGGTAGGCAAGAAGAATAATGCCAAGGCATTTATATTTGAGATTGCTAAATCCGAGATGGGCTATACTTCCCAGCCGCCGGTTGAATATTCTGCGGTGATTTTGGCTGCGGCAATCAGGGAAAGCTATAGCGGGCCGGTGTTTATCCAGGGGGACCATTTCCAGGCGAACTTAAAAAAATACCAGGATAACCCGGATAAAGAAATAGAGGCGCTGCAGGCTTTAATTACCGAGGCAGTGGGGGCAGGTTTTTACAATATTGATATTGATTCTTCGACCCTGGTGGATTTGAGCAAACCGAAGGTAAAAGATCAGCAGTTCTCAAACTATGAGGTATGCGCCAAACTTACGCAATTTATCCGCCGCATTGAACCAAGAGGAATAACTGTTTCCGTCGGCGGAGAGATTGGCGAGGTCGGGCATCAGAATTCAACCCCGGAGGACCTGCGCGCGTTTATGGAAGGTTTTAAACAGCGCCTGCGCAAAGGGCTTACCGGTATCAGCAAGATTTCCATCCAGACCGGGACAAGCCACGGCGGCGTGGTCCTCCCTGACGGCTCGATTGCCCAGGTAAAGCTGGACTTTGAAACACTAAAGAATCTTTCGGCCCTGGCGCGTAAAGAGTTTGGTTTGGGCGGCGCTGTACAGCATGGCGCTTCAACCCTGCCTGAAGAGGCATTCCATAAATTCCCGGAATGCGAGACCTGCGAGGTGCATTTGGCTACCCAGTTCCAGAACATGATTTATGACTCCGGGCATTTCCCCGCGGACTTAAAGAAGAAGATTTACGAATGGCTTAAGGTTAATGCCGCTAATGAAGCTAAGGCAGGAGAGACCGAGGAGCAGTTCTTCTATAAAACCAGAAAAAAGGCATTGGGAGCTTTTAAAAAAGAGATCATGTCTTTACCGCAGGATGTCCGCGAGGCGATCGCCGGTGAAATTGAAAACAAATTCGATTTTCTTTTCAAGCAATTAAATGCCGTAAACAACGCAGGCCTGGTTGACAAATATGTTACCTTGAAAAGGGTGATTGTGCGTAAGCGCCAGGATGCTGCAGGTGTAGTGCATGACGGAGAAGGCGCTGATTAGTTAACCAGGGACGGTTCTCAACTCAAAGCAGAACTGTCCCCAGGGGACACTTTTCCTTTAGTTTGAGAACCGTCCCTAGGTTAGAGAAGGAGTAAATATGCGTTCAGATCAAATAAAAAAAGGTTTGGAACGAGTGCCGCACCGGGCGCTTTTACACGCAACCGGGCTGTCGCGTAATGATTTGAAACGCCCTTTTATCGGTGTAGCCACATCTTTTACTGATCTTATTCCCGGCCATGTCGGCATGCGCGACCTGGAAAGGTTTATTGAGCGCGGTGTTTGTTACGGCGGCGGCGTGCCATTTTTATTCGGTGTACCCGGTATCTGCGACGGCATAGCCATGGGGCATTTGGGTATGTGTTATCCGCTGGCCTTAAGAGAGCTTGTAGCTGATATTATTGAGACAGTTTGTAACGCGCACCAGTTGGACGGGGTAATCTGCCTTACCAACTGCGATAAGATTACCCCGGGTATGCTTATGGGGGTAGCGCGGTTAAACATACCGGCAATAATTGTTACCGCCGGGCCGATGATCTCCGGGCATTATAATAAGCGAAAATTAGCTTTTGTGCATGATACTTATGAGGGGATGGGCAGGGCGAAAAAAGGGGACATTTCGCAGGAGGAGTTAACTTGTTTAGAGATGGAGGCTTGTCCAGGGCAGGGTTCATGCCAGGGATTATACACGGCAAATACTATGGCCTGCCTTACAGAAACAATGGGTATGTCTATTCCCGGCTGCGGCACGGCTTTGGCTGGTTCAGCCAAGAAACGCAGAATTGCGCAGGGCTCCGGCGAAAGGATCGTGGAACTGGTTAGACAGAACATCCTGCCCCGCGATATTATTACCCGGGAATCCCTGGAGAATGCCATTGTCGTAGATATGGCCTTAGGAGGATCGAGCAACACAGTTTTGCATCTTATGGCGATTGCCCATGAAGCGGGGATAAAACTGGATCTTAAAACTTTTGATAAAATCAGTAAAGGCGTGCCGCATATAACTAATATTGAGCCTGCGGGTGAGCATTTTATGGAGGACGTAGAGTATGCCGGCGGGATCCCGGCGGTATTAAAGAGGCTAAAATCCAAGCTGAATAATACATTTAATGTCAGCGGGGAAAAGACATTTGAGATCGCCGATAAAACGAAGATTTTTGATGAAGAGGTGATCCGGCCGTTCGAGTATGCCTACCATAAACAGGGCGGCATAGCTGTGCTTTACGGTAACCTGGCGCCTGACGGGGCAGTAGTTAAGCAGTCCGGGGTAAACGCTAAAATGATGAAGTTTACCGGCAAGGCAAAAGTGTTTAACCGTGAAGAAGAGGCAATGCAGGCTATAATGGGAAATAAAATTAAAGAAGGCGATTGTATAGTCATCCGCTATGAGGGTCCGGCCGGAGGGCCTGGAATGCGCGAAATGCTTGCTCCGACGGCGGCAATCGTCGGTTTAGGGTTGGCGGATTCTGTCGCCCTGATCACTGACGGACGTTTCTCCGGAGGGACCAAAGGGCCCTGTATCGGCCATATTTCACCCGAGGCTTCCGCAGGCGGGCCGATTGCAATTATCAGGGATGGTGATACAATAGCTATTGATATACCAAATCGTAAGATTGAGATAAACTTGAGCAAGACGGAAATAGAAAAGAGGTTTAAGGGCTGGGAACCGGTTGCGCCTAAGATCAAGACCGGGTATCTTTCCCGGTATTCCAGGCTGGTCAGCTCCGCGGATAAGGGAGCGATCTTAAAATAAAATGACCGGAGCGCAAATATTATTAGAGTCTTTGAAGCGGGCAGGGGCCGAGGTGATCTTCGGTTACCCGGGGGGACAGGTCCTGCCTATATTTGACCAGCTTTATGACTTTGATATAAAATTTATTTTGACCCGCCATGAACAGGGCGCGGCGCACGCTGCTGACGGATTTTCCCGGGCCACCGGCAAGGTGGGGGTATGCCTGGCGACCAGCGGACCCGGAGCGACGAATCTGGTAACCGGAATTGCCAACGCTTACATGGATTCAATCCCCATGGTAGCGATAACCGGCCAGGTGGGTACGCATCTGATTGGTAATGATGCTTTCCAGGAGGCCGATGTTACCGGTATCAGCCGGCCCATAACCAAGCATAATTTTCTGGTGAAAGATGTAAAAGACTTAAGCCGGACTATTGCCGAGGCTTTTTATATTGCTTCCAGCGGCAGGCCCGGACCTGTGTTAGTCGATATTCCCGTGGATGTGCAGCGGGCTGAAACTGAATTTATCTGGCCCGAGAAAATAAAGATACGCAGCTATCAGCCTACTTATTCAGGCCATCCGGGACAAATCAAGAAAGCCGCTAAATTAATTTCTGCCGCCAAAAAACCCATTATTTACGCCGGCGGCGGGATAATCAGTTCAGGGGCGCATATTTTGTTAAGGGAGCTGGCCGAGAAGATACAGGCTCCGGTAACTACAACTTTTATGGGGCTGGGTGGTTTTCCCGGCACGCATAAACTATCGCTTGGCATGCTTGGCATGCATGGGACTGCTTACGCCAACCACGCTATCATGGAGTCAGATTTAATCATTGCCATAGGGGCCCGTTTCGACGACCGCGTAACCGGCAGGCTGGATACATTCGCTCCATACGCCAAGGTGATCCATATCGATATTGATCCTTCATCAATCAGCAAGAATGTTAAGGTGGATATTCCAATAGTGGGGGATGCTAAAAACATTATCGGCCCGTTGATTAAGCAGATCAAAAAGGTTCCTGATACTCAAGCGTGGCTTAAGACTGTGGAGGCTTGGAAGAAAAAACATCCTTTGGCTTATAAGCATACCGGCAAGCTGATCAAGCCCCAGTATATCCTTGAGCAGCTTTGGGATTTAACCAAGGGGGATGCGGTGATCTGTACCGAAGTGGGACAGAGCCAGATGTGGGCCTGCCAGTGGTATAAGTATCTTACTCCCCGTACATTCATTTCATCAGGGGGCCTGGGGACAATGGGGTTTGGTTTCCCGGCGGCAATTGGGGCAAAGATCGGCCGGCCTGACAAAGAGGTTTTCAATATAGCCGGAGATGGTTCTATACAGATGAATATCCAGGAGCTGGCTACTTGTGTAGCGAATAAAATAAACGTGAAGGTTTTGATTTTTAACAATGGTTTCCTGGGGATGGTCAGGCAGTGGCAGGAGCTATTTTATAAGAAACGCTATTCCTATACTCCGATCACCAGCCCGGATTATGTGAAATTAGCTGCCAGTTATGGGGCTATCGGGATACGGGTAACCAAGAAATCCGAGGTGCGCAAAGCCCTCGAGAAAACGATTCGCACGGATAATACGGTATTTGTTGATTTCCGGATAGAGCCGGAGGAGAACGTCTGGCCGATGGTCCCGGCCGGCCAGGCCATAAACAAGATGATCGACGGGTTGGCATAATATGAGACATACTATTTCAGTATTGGTAGAAAATAAATTCGGTGTCCTGGCGCGTATTGCCGGTTTATTCAGTGCCCGCGGCTATAATATTGCCTCTTTAGCGGTCAGCGAGACAATGGACCCCTCTATTTCTTATATGACCATGGTGGTAGAGGTAAGGGATGAGGATGTGCTGGAGCAGATAAAAAAGCAGCTCAACAAGCTTATAGATGTTATTACTGTAACCGACTTTACCAAGAGGGAGCATGTTGATCGTGAGTTGATCCTGGCAAAAATAAGTTATGTTTCAAAAGATAAGGACAGGCTGGAGGGTATCTTCAATAAATTCGTCGGTAAGATTATCCATCGCCAGGAGGGTACCGCAATCATTGAGGCGGTAGGGGATGCCCAGCAGATCAAGCTGCTGCTTGAAGAATTGAGCAAATTCGGAATAAAGGAATTAGTCAGGACAGGAAAATTGGCAATAAGCAACTAGTTTAACCTAGGGACGGTTCTCAACTCAAAGCAGAACTGTCCCCTAAAAAAGGAAGGGACACTTTTTCGTAGCTACGGACCTGGTTCCCGATTGGATTCAGACCCGGTCCTGCTTTGGAAACCGAAACGTCCCTAAAACAGGAGGAGAGATGGCAAAGATTTACTATGATCAGGACGCAGACTTAAATATCTTAAAAGATAAGGCAATTGCGATCATCGGTTACGGCATCCAGGGCCGCGGCCAGTCATTATGCCTTAGAGATTCAGGCTGCCGGGTAATTGTCTCGGAGATGGAAGGGACCCCCAACTATGAACAGGCAAAGAAAGACGGCTTTACCCCTGTAAGCGCGGCGGAAGCGGCAAAAGCGGCGGACATTATCCAGATACTTACCCAGGATCATCTGCAGGCCAAGGTTTATAAAGAGTCGATCAAACCGAATTTGAAGAAAGGTAAGGCGCTTTGTTTTTCTCACGGATTCAATATCCGTTTTAAGCAGATCAAGCCTCCTAAAAACGTAGATGTTTTCATGGTCGCTCCCAAAGGTCCGGGCGCATTGGTAAGAAAAATGTATGAAGAAGGCAAAGGCGTGCCTTCTCTGGTAGCTGTTTACCAGGATGCCAGCGGCAGCGCACTTAAAACAGCTTTAGCTTATGCCAAGGCCTTGAAGGCAACTACCGCCGGAGTAATTGAGACTACCTTTGAAGAGGAGACGGAAACCGATCTTTTTGGAGAGCAGGCTGTACTTTGTGGCGGGGTGAGCGAATTGATTAAGGCGGGTTTTGATACGTTGATCGATGCAGGATACCAGCCGGAGATCGCTTATTTTGAGGTTCTTCACGAATTAAAACTAATTACCGATTTGATACAGGAGAGGGGTATCAGCGGCATGCGCAGGGGGGTATCGAATACCGCCTGTTATGGCGACCTTACCCGCGGCCCAAGGATAATTACACAGAAGACGCGCAAGGAAATGCAAAAGATACTTAAGGAGATCAAATCCGGAAAGTTCGCCCGGGAATGGATTAAAGAAAATGAGACCGGACGTAAGAATTTTGACAGTTTAATCAAAGCCGGCGACGGGCATCTAATTGAAAAGGTCGGCAAAGAATTGCGGGAAATGATGCCTTGGATGAAAAAATAACAGCCGGGGACGGTTCTCAACTCAAAGCAGAACTGTCCCCTAAAAAGGGACAGTTTTCCTTTGGTTTGAGAACCGTCCCTAGGTTAAGAGAATATGGAAAAGATAATAATATTTGATACGACATTAAGGGACGGGGAACAGGCCCCGGGAGCTTCATTGACAAGCGAGCAGAAGCTGGAGATTGCCCTGCAGCTTGAGAAGCTTGGGGTGGATGTTATTGAGGCCGGATTCCCGATAGCCAGCCCTGATGATTTCAAGGCGGTAAGCGATGTCTCAAAAAACATCAAGAAGAGTATTGTCTGCGGCCTGGCGCGTTGTATCAGCGCAGATATAGAATCAGCGCATAATTCCCTTAAAAAGGCAAGGCATGGGCGTATTCACCTTTTTCTGGCCACATCCAAGATCCATATGCAATACAAATTCCGCAAGGCCGAAGATGAAATACTTTCCCTGGCAAAGAAATCAACGCGTAAGGCCAGGGGGCTCTCTGAAGATATAGAATTTTCTCCCGAAGATGCCACGCGCACGGAAAGGCCTTTTCTCTTTAAAGTTATTGAAACAGCAATCAAGGAAGGGGCTTCAACGATTAATATCCCCGATACCGTGGGTTATAGTTATCCCCAGGAGGTATATGCACTTATCAGGGACATAAAGAATAATGTTCCCAATATCAATAAGGCGGTTATCTCCACCCATTGCCATAATGACCTGGGCCTGGCAAGCGCAAATTCGCTTTCGGCTATCCTGGCAGGGGCGCGGCAGGCGCATTGCACGATCAATGGCATCGGCGAACGCGCCGGGAATGCTTCCCTGGAAGAGATTATTATGGCAATCAATGTGCGCAAAGATGTTTTTAGGGGGCTCTATACGCAGGTAAATACGAGAAATATTTATAATACCTCGCGCATGGTAAGCAGCTTTACCGGTTTTATTGTCCCGCCGAACAAGGCGATAGTCGGCAAGAACGCCTTTCGCCATGAATCAGGCATCCATCAGGACGCCGTGTTAAAGAAAAAGGACACATATGAAATTATGGATCCTGCCGACATAGGCGTAACAGGAAGCCAGCAGATTGTCCTGGGGAAACACTCCGGAAGGCATGCACTCTCAAGCAGGCTCAAGGGTATCGGTTTTAAGCTCAATGATTCCCAGGTGAATAAGGTTTTCCAGGATTTTAAAAAGCTTGCCGATAAGAAAAAAGAGGTTTTTGACGACGACCTGATTATGCTGGTAGAGGAAGGGTCCCGTAAGAAACGCAAGATCTATGAATTGGTTTCCGCGCGGGTTACTACGGGTACGGATATTGTGCCTGAAGCGACGGTCAGGATAAAATACAGGAAGGACATTTCCGAATCCTGCTCTACCGGCGACGGGCCTGTAGATGCCTGTTTTAAGGCAGCGGATAAATCAATAGGCATAAAAAGCGAGCTCCAGGATTACCGGCTTGAGGCAGTAACCCGGGGAAAAGACGCTATCGGAGAGGTTAACCTGAAGATCAAGATAAAAGACAGGATAATCTCCGGACGGGGCTCAAGCACCGATATTATCGAGGCTTCATTATTGGCGTATCTTAATGCCGTAAATAAATATGCCATCTAAAAGGTTCCTGCCAAAATTACTCCTTGCCGGAGGTTTTCTCTCCCTTTTTCTTATCATCATATACCAGAATCAAATAAAAGATTTCCTGAAACTAAATTGCGATAAGGCCGGTAAATACGTTGATTACGCTGCCTATGACTTAAACCTTGAAGTGGAAAGGCACCGGCCGCTTTCCCTGATCAAGGAGGAAACCGAGCTGAAGCTTTATATAGGCGAGCCGTTCAGGGACTTTGGTATGAATGAATGGAAAGAGTTCTGGAATGTAATTTACGGCATTTTTTCTAAGACGGACCCGGAAGAGCCGGGTTTAGTGGGCAAGAGAAGGCAGCTGACCAAAGATGAAATTATCTCTGAATTAAAAGAGATGTACCCGCAGCCGTTTGATTACTTCCAGGAAAACCACTGGGATATGTTCTTCAGGATAATTTTTAAGAAATGACGGTTTTAGAAAAAAAGATTTATGGCCTTATCGGTTTGCCGCTTAAGCACAGCCTTTCCGCGTTAATGCATAACGCCGCATTCAAAGCCCTTAATATAAACGCCGAGTACAGGTTATTTGAGATCGGGCCGGAAGAAGTCGATGGTTTCCTGGCGCAGCTTGATGAAAATAATATCAGCGGGTTAAATGTAACGGTACCCTATAAGGAAAAAGTATTAAAGTTCGTGAAACTGGACCGGGATTCATCTTTTTTACGGCAGGTGCAGGCGGTAAATACGATAGCGAAGAAGGATGGGGCATGGACCGGTTTTAATACGGACATTGCGGGTTTCAGCCGGCATTTAACGGAGCAGTTTGATCCTGCCGGCAAAAAAGCGGCAATATTGGGCTCCGGGGGAGCGGCTAAGGCGGTAGCCTATGCTTTGGCCAGCCTGAAAGCAAAGGCAATATCTATATTCGATATTGACTATCAGAAATCCGGGAAAATAACCGATATGATAAAAGAGATATTCCCGGGTTTTCCAATATACCCGGTGGATAAGATTGAAGGGCTGGAGATTAAAGATAAGGATTTGCTTGTTAACGCCACCCCGGTCGGCCTGAAGGAAGAAGACCCCTGTCTTGTAAAAAGCGGGCAGCTGCATAGCAGCCTTTTTGTTTATGACCTTATCTATAATCCCGCGCAGACAAAATTATTGGCTTTAGCCGGCCAGGCAGGCGTCCGTACCTCCAACGGCCTGGGCATGCTTTTGTACCAGGGGATGCTTTCTTTCCGCATCTGGACCGGCCGGGAGGCTCCCCGGCAGGCAATGGAGGAGGCATTAAATATTGGGCTTTCAGCCAAAGAACATTACTCTAAAAAGGAGAAACCATGTTAACGAAAATAATCGTTTTTATTTTTGGCTCGATAGTGGGCAGCTTCCTGAATGTTTGTATCCAGCGCATGCCAAAGAGTGAATCCATAGTCTGGCCGCGCTCGCATTGCCCGAAATGTAAAAAAAGGATATCAGGTTACGATAATATCCCGTTTATAAGTTATATCCTGCTTAAAGGCAGGTGCCGTTCCTGTAAAGAGAAAATATCTTTGCGTTATCCCCTGGTTGAGCTGTTGACCGCGCTGCTTACGGTTATGCTTTTTAACCGTTTTGGTTTAAGCTATAACTTCTTTTTATATATGGTTATGTTATGGGGCCTGGTTATCGCTACTTTTGTGGATATATCAGACCGCATTATCCCGGATGAGGTATCAGTGGGGGGGATGATCATAGGTTTTATTATGGTTTCGATCAAAGGTTTTACCTTTAATCCCCTGGGGTATACTTTTCACCCCATGTTACGGTCTATATCGGGGATAATTCTCGGAGGAGGAATTATTTATCTGACCGGCGCGCTTTTTGACCTGGTTTATTTTAAATGGCTTAAAAGGCCGGCGATCAGCGGAGAAACTGAATCTATGGGCGGAGGGGACATAAAGCTTTTGGCAATGATCGGCGCCTTTGTCGGCTGGCAAAAGGCCCTGCTTACATTTTTCCTGGCCCCTTTCTTAGGCATATTCGTCAGCATTATAATCTTGATTAAGAAAAAGGACCATACCATACCATATGGCCCGTTTCTTTCGGTTGCGGCATTGATATCCTTATTTTGGTCGGATAAAGTAATCCAGTTAATTCTGCCCCTTAAATAATTCATCGTATGCTGGAAGCAGGCCTCGAATCCCATCTTTTTAAGACCATATCTAATGACAACTGGATGAATGTCGGATTTAAAAAGCGCGCAGGCGTATTAATCCCCCTGTTTACTGTTCATTCCGGCAATAGCTTTGGCATTGGCGACCTGGGCGATTTAAAGCTTGTTATTGACTGGGCAAGGCTGACCGCAAACTCCATAATCCAGCTTTTGCCTATGAACGAAGTCGGGCCGTTATTCTGCCCATATGATGCCTTAAGCTCTTTTGCGCTTGAACCGGCTTATATTTGCTTAAAGGATTTCGCCTCTCTTAAGGAAGCACGGTTTGACCCTGTTTCTAAAGATAGTCTTTATGTTGATTATACGGTAAAAAAAGAAAAGCTGCGCCTGCTTTGGGATATATACCTGCTTCAGGATTTAAGCGAAGAGTTTGCTTTTGAGGATTTCCAGAGGGAAAACGCCTATTGGCTGCCGGATTTTGCGCTTTTTAAGGTGCTGAAGGATTTTAACCAGGGCAGGCCCTGGTATGAGTGGGAGGATAAATTCAAGCAGCGTAACAGGCAGGCTTTACAGGAGTTCTGGCAGGATAATGTTGAGCAGGTAACCTTTTATATGTGGCTGCAATGGGTCCTTTTTAAACAGTTTAGGGCTGCGCAGGATTACGCGCGGCAAAAAGATGTTCTTTTGAAAGGCGACTTGCCGGTTTTGGTCTCCCGGGACAGCGCGGATGTCTGGGCGCATCCGGGGTTCTTCAAGCTGGATTCTGCGGCCGGAGCTCCTCCGGATATGTATTGCGCAAAAGGCCAGCGCTGGGGGATGCCGACGTATAACTGGGGTGAGATCGCTAAAGACGGCTATCTTTATATAAAAGAGAAACTAAAATATGCGGAGAAATTTTATAATATTTTACGCATTGACCATGTTGTCGGGCTTTTCCGTATCTGGAGCATTCCCTATAATGACCCGGAAGAGAATCAGGGATTAAATGGTTCCTTTGACCCGAAGGATGAAAATCTTTGGGGGGAGCATGGCCGCAATATATTAAGTATTCTGGTAAAAAATACAAAAATGCTGCTTTGTGCCGAGGACCTTGGAGTAATCCCCAAATGTTGCACCGACACCCTGCGTGAATTCGGTATCCCCGGAAATGATGTGCAACGCTGGGTAAAGGATTGGAATACCAGGCATGATTTTCTTGCTCCTGGCGAATATCGCAAGCTTTCCGTAGCCATGCTCTCTACTCATGATACTACTAACTGGCCTGCCTGGTGGGAAAATGAGGCAGGGACAGTGGATGAGGGGTTATTTGTCAGAAAATGCGCAGGCGACCGCCGGATAAATTTTGCCATTATTAAAGACCGGCTTTTTGATTCTGCGCGCTCTAAGCACGGCAGGCTGCGCTGGAGGGAAGATATTGATTCAGTTGATAAATTAGTTGCTATAATTAATCAGGGGCTGTCTCCGCAGGGGGCTGTCCCTAAGGAACATTTATTAGATTTTATAGATCTATATGAAAATACTTACCGGGAAAAAGAGAAGCTCTGGAAGCATCTGGGGATCAAGGGCCCGATGAGGGAGAAATGCGACGCTGAGATCATGCGCGTAGCTTTAAAAATCAGCCTGGATGCAAGCGCGGTATTTTGCATAAACACTATTGTTGATTGTTTGTATCAAGCCGATATCTTTGAGAATGATCCGTATCAATGCAGGACTAATACCCCCGGCACGATCAGCCCGAAGAACTGGTCTCTGCGGCTGCCGATTAGCCTTGAGCAGTTATCCTGGCATCCGGTAAATAAGCAAATACGCAGGATGATTACGGATTCCGGCAGGATATAAATAATAACGCGTCCGTCTTGGTTTGTTCTTCGCAGGGACGCTTGTTGTGGCCCAGCGTGCCGCAACTTCGCTCGGGTCGGCTGGCGTCGCTCCCCGCCTTCGGCGGGACCCTGCCCGCTCCTTGCCTCCACGCCCTGCTCAGAATCAAACCAAGCCATACGCTGATATTACAAATATAAGGAACCCTGCGCTGCCGTAACGAGCCGTAAACCGTAGCACACGGCGAAAAATTTCGCACGCAAACAATGCCTTGAGAGCAAAAATATTAATAATATAAGAATGGAGATTTGATGGGGATGATAGAGGGGACGGAATATTATATTTCTAAGCGCATGGGCAAGGCGATCATGGATTATAAGATGCTTGCCGAAGGCGATAAGATCGCGGTTGCGGTTTCCGGCGGCAAGGACAGTTTGACCTTATTGCGCCTCTTGCTTGACCGTAAGGCATTTGTGCCTATAAATTATACTCTTGTCGCTTTGCACATAGATATGGGGTATCCCAAGTCAATTTCTAAGAAGCTTGAGAAGTATTTTAAGAAGCTTAAGGTTGAATATAGAATTATAAAATCCGATGTGCTCAAGAAAACAGAGAAGAGCAAGATTAATTGTTTCTGGTGCTCCTGGAACAGGAGGAAGGAATTGTTTATCGCGGCAAACAAACTTGGTTGTACCAAGATTGCCCTGGGCCATCATATGGATGATATTATTGAGACCGTGCTGCTAAATTTGTTTTTTCAGGGGGAGATCTCAAGCATGGTGCCGAAGCAAGAGTTATTTAAAGGCAAGATTACACTTATCCGGCCGCTGGCTTATGTGGAAGAGCGCCTGATAGAACGTTTTGCCAAAGAAGCAAGGTTAGGCCATGACACCTGCGCCTGCCCGCGCTCCATTATTTCTAACCGCAACAGGGTAGGCCGGATTATCCGGGAGATGGAGAAGGTCTGCCCGGATGTGAAAAAGAATATTTTCCGTTCCGTAAAAAGGATAAAAAAAGATTATTTGCTTTAATCGTAAAGCCGCCAATGGTATAATAATTTTATGATTACTTTAATCGCGATTTTAATTTTAATATTAGCCGCATTTATCGTCTCTGTGGTTTTAAAGATCTCTTCTCAGGTTAATGAGCGTCTGAACCAGATGAATCAGTCTATTCAGGAGGCCAATAAAATCATCGGGCAGAATTTAGGCAGCGCTACTTCTGTTTTTGGCAGCGTAAAGGAGCAGCTGGGGAAATTAGAGGAGACCAATAAACAGATTATTGCCATAAGCAGCGATATCTCCAGCCTTCAGGAGCTTCTGCGGGCCCCTAAATTCCGCGGGGCAATGGGGGAAACTTTGCTGGAAAATTTACTTTCCCAAGTTTTGCCTAAGGAGCATTATCACACGCAATACCGTTTTAAAAGCACCGATAGCGTGGATGCGGTAATCTGCCTGGGGGAGCGGCTGGTCCCGGTGGACGCCAAATTTAGTTTGGAGAATTTTCAGAGGATGCAGGATGCCGCGGATGAGCAGGCAAAGGAGGCCCTGCGCAAGAAATTCATCCAGGATGTAAAAAACCGCATCAATGAGATCGCCGCAAAATACATACTGCCTGCGGAAAACACTTATGATTTTGCCCTGATGTATATACCGGCGGAGAATGTTTATTATGAGGTAATTATCAAAGAGGATATTTTTTCTTACAGCATGCTCAAAAAAGTGATTCCGGTTTCCCCGAATACCTTTTACGCCTATCTGCAGGTAATCTGCATGGGTTTACGCGGGTTAAAAGTCGAAGAGAACGCAAAGGTGATTTTAAAAAGCTTAGGCGCGCTTTCTATAGAAACAGATAAGTTTAAGGAAGATTTTGATATCCTGGGCAGCCATCTGCTTAATGCTAATACCAAGTATGCCGATGCCGGAAAACGTTTTGATAAAGTTAACCAGCGCCTGACGGATATACGGGATACCAGGCAGATAACCAGCAAATAGTTAAAAGATGATTCTTGATGTCCGAGTGAATCCCCGTGCCAGCCGTAACCGCGTTGAGCGGCAAGGCAATAAAGTAAAAGTTTATCTTACTAAACCGGCCTGCGAAGGCGCGGCTAATAAGCAGCTTATTGATTTGTTAAGCAGCTATTTAAAAATAAAAAAGTATCAGATAAGGATTAAGTCCGGAGAGAAATCACGCGACAAACTGGTAGAGATAGATGCGGATTAATAACCCCCTCGAAAAATTCGGTTTAAAAGATATAGTTTCGGCCTTTAGCAGGCGTCAGGACGGGAATATGTCTTTATCTTACGGAGATACCCGGGAGTCTCTTGGGAACCGTAAAAGATTTCTTTCTGCCATAGGTATTGATTACCGTGATTTAATCTGCGCTAAGCAGGTGCACGGTAAAAATGTTGCCTATGTCAGGCAAGCCGATAAAGGAAGCGGGGCTTTGGATTATGACAGTTCTATCAGCGGCACGGATGGGCTTTTAACCGACAAGAAGAATCTCCCTATAGCTATACTGACAGCGGATTGCCTTTCGGTTTTTGTTTATGACCCCGTAAGGCCTGCGGTAGGTATTTTGCATGCCGGTTGGCGCAGCACTGAAAAGAATATTTGCGGCCAGGGCATAAGGCTCATGCAGGAGAAATTTGGCAGTAAACCGGATGAGCTTTTGGTTGGTTTTGGCCCGTCTATCCGCTCTTGTTGCTGCAAGATGGATAATGATTTTAAGAGTAATTTTCCGTTCGGCTTAATTAACCGGGACGGCAGCGTTTATATGGATATTGCCTTAATAAACACAAAACAGTTAGTAGATTGCGGCGTTAAGCAGGATAATATTTTTGATCCCGGATTGTGCACTTTCTCGCAAAATGAAGATTTTTTTTCTTTCCGCAAAGAAGCTCAAAGCGCCGGCAGGATGATTTCGGTAATAATGCTTAGATGAACACCTATGAATCCTAAATATACCTTAGAGTTTATCCTGCATACCCAGAACAGCTCTCCAAAAATGATTAAGAGTTCTCTTGCCGAGTTTGGTAATGATCTGGTAGTTAGCCAGTGCCAGGAGCAAGACGAAAAATGTAATTATAAGGTTAATATGACTACGGAGGATCCTACCCTGGTTTTTGATCTTTGCGCGCAGATGGGAAGGATCAGGTCGGTGAAGGTGGTTTAAGTTTTATTGCTTGCTTCGGTTATTAATGGTATGATTATTTAAGAAAAAGGATTTTGTTTCATATGCATATTATTATTTTTGTCACTGCAGGCAATAAAAGAGAGGCGCAAAAGATCTCTGCGGGCTTAATTGAACAGAAACTGGCTGCCTGCGTGAATATCGTAGACAAAATTGATTCTTTGTTTTTCTGGGAAGGCAAGGCCCGGGAGGCCAAAGAAGCCCTTTTAATTATCAAATCGAAGAAAGAAAAAATGGCCAAGATTATTAAATTGGTTAAGGCTTTACACAGCTATAAAGTCCCGGAAATTATCGCCCTGCCGGTAGTTTCCGGAGACAAACCATATTTAAGGTGGATAGATGCAGCTATCGGGTAGCCCGTTTGATTTCCTCATTGCTTTTTTCGCAGGGTTCTTAGCCAGCCTTACTCCCTGCGTATATCCGCTTATCCCGGTCAGCGCCGGCTACGTTGTAGGCAACGCGCAAAATTCAAAAGTCAAGGGGTTGTTCTTGAGTTTATTTTATGTCACCGGAGTCGCTATTACTTATTCTTTCCTGGGAATCCTGGCGGTATTGACCGGCAGCTTCTTTGGAAAATTCAGCTCCAACCCGCTGGTTAACCTTATATCCGGAGTAATCATATTTATTTTCGGGCTTCTTATGTTTGATTTATTTAATTTTAACTTTAATTTAAATATCAGGCTTCCTCAAGGCAAAAGGGGGGGCTATTTCTCGGCCGTTTTGCTGGGCCTTGTTTCAGGGTTGATGATTTCTCCCTGCCTCAGCCCGATACTTGGTTCGATACTGGCGTACCTGGCAACCAAGAAAAACATGTTCTACGGGTGTTTTTTGTTGCTCAGTTTTTCTTATGGCATGGGGCTGATTTTTATTTTAATCGGGACTTTCGGCTCCGGCATAAGCGGGCTGCCTAAGAGCGGAAAATGGATGCTCGTCATTAAGAAAATTTGCGCTTCGATTATTATCTTGGCCGGCGCATATTTTATTTATACAGCGATAAGGAGATTCTAATGCGTATCCGGGGAAAAAGTGCGGTGTTTTTTTCAGCGTTAGTTTTGTTTTTTGTTTTAAGTTCTGCTAATACAGCTTTATGCGGGGACATTATATTAAATGATTTAGAGTCCAAGCCGGTTAATCTTTCCGGCCTTACAGGAAAGCCGTCTATACTGTTTTTCTGGACTACCTGGTGCCCTTATTGTCGCACAGAATTAAAAGAATTAAATAAGATGTATCCTCAAATGGAAAAAGAGGGGATAGCTGTTTTTGCCGTCAATGTCGGAGAAGAAAGTTATAAGGTGGCAAGGTTTTTGAAAGACCATCCGCTTACCATAAGGGTGCTTTTAGACAGGGATACCCGGGCGGCGGAAAATTATGAAATTAATGGGGTTCCTACTTACATATTTATGAATAAGTCCGGCAAGGTAATTTCGCTGGAACACAGGCTGCCGGCGGATTACAAAAATTTGTTATTAAATAATTAATGGAAAAAGGAGTAACCGATTTAATCGCGAATTTAAAACGCCGGAATATCGAAGGTATTTACGCGGTTTCTAAAGAAGAAGCCAGGCAAAGGATCAAGCAGCTTATCTTTAAAAGCTCAACAATAGGTATTTCAGGTTCCAAAACCCTCGATGGATTAGGTGTTGTGGCGTTTCTTGAGGCTTCCGGTTATGAAGTGTTTAACCAGTATAAGCCGGGTATAAGCCGGGAGCAAAGTTTGCAGATGCGTAATCTTGGCTGCCGCGCGGATTATTTCCTGACCAGTTGTAATGCTGTTTCCGAAGAAGGGGAATTGGTTTTTTTTAGCGCCAACGGCCAGCGTACCAGCGGTATTGCCAATGCCGGGAATGTAATTGTGGTCTGCGGTTTAAACAAAATCGTCCCAAATTTAGAACAGGCTCTCAAACGCAGCAGGGAACATGCTGCTACGCTTAACTGTAAGCGCCTGGATTGGAAGTCGGCCTGCCTGGAAGGCGGTGTTTGCCGTAAAGATATATGCCTTGAGCCGGAATATAAAAGGATGTGCTGCCAGGTTTTGATTATTGAGTCTGAAATTAAGCCTGAAAGGGTGAAAGTGATTATCGTCGGTGAAGATTTAGGGTTTTAGTATAAAATAATCAGGAGACTTGAATATGTTTGATAAGATGAAGCAGGTATTTGAGATGCAGAAGTCGATGCAGGAGTTGAAGCGCAGGCTTGAGGAGGTTAATTTTGATGTTTCAAGCAGCAACGGGATAGTAAAAATCAACATGAACGCCGCGCAGAAGATCAATAATGTAAATATTAACGGCAACCTTGCTGAGCTTGACAAAGCCGTTCTTGAGAAATCTATCTGTGATGCTTATGAGCGGGCTTTAAAGCACGCCCAGGAAATAGCAGCCAGTAAATTTAAGGACATATCAGGGTTGAACAAGCCCTAAACCATAATGAGTAAATTCTTTGATTTGGTCGAGGAGATCTGTAGGCACGATAATAGGTATAAGCCGGATGCTTATGAGTTTGTGCTGCAGGGGTTGAATTTTACGCAAGGCAAACTTAAAAAGCAGACACATGTCAGCGGCAAAGAGCTTGCTTTTGGCCTGCGGGATTACGCGATTGAGCAATATGGAGCTCTATCGCAGAGAGTATTATCGCATTGGGGAATAAGCCAGACCCGGGATTTTGGAGAAATTGTCTATAATATGATCGAAAAAAAACTTTTATCCAAAAGCGACCAAGACTATCTGGATGATTTTAATTTGGTTTATGAATTCAACGCGGCATTTGCCAATGTCTTGGAGGATACCGTGGATTTTAACATTCCTAATAAGCCATGATCAACAAGTGCCTGAAGGAGCTTATCGAGTCCAGGGAGTTTATCAGTATGGCCTCCTGCGATTTAGAGTTTAGGCCAAATGCTGCGCCTAAATTCTTATTAAAGGTGGAGGGGAATTATCTTTATTTAGTAGATTATATTATCGGCCGTACTTTTACTAATCTTCAAGTAAACCCGCGGGCCTCGCTTTCCTTTATTGACAGCAATACTTTAATAGGTTACCAGATTAACGGCAGGGTTGAGATTATTGACGCAGGCCCGGAGTATAAAGAAATAATTAAAGAATTGCAGCACAAGCAGATTAATTTATCTATTGCCAGGGTTATTGAGGGAGTGACCAAGGGCAAGGCGCACAAGTCTTTTGAGGTAGCCATACCCGATCAATTTGTGATTTTTAAAGTGAAGATGGAAGAGGTTGTTGAGATGCGGCCCAGCGGTACCCTTAAGAGGGAAAAGGTATGATGAATATGAAAGGTCTGGCAACGGGTGTTGGCAGCCTTCCTTTCCTTGAGGCGCAAAAGGCGATAGATTTGATCTTGAGGTATGTGCCTTTGGCGCCTTTCTGGCCGCAGCTTCCCAAATGCGATATGCGCGAAGGGATGATTGCGCAGTTCAGCGAGAATTTACCCGGCCTTAAAATTGATGCTTCCGGGCTGCGCTTTGCCCCTCTTGATAAAGAAGAAGAGTTGGAGGTTTTTTACGAGAGGTTTATCGCTGAAGATCTGTCTTATTTTAAGGTAAGCCCGGATTTTGCCAGGGGTTTGTATGCTTTTTACCAGCGCCTTAAAGGCGCGGATCTGTCCAGGGTCGAGTTTATTAAATGCCAGGTTACCGGCCCGTTTACTTTTTGTTCCGGGATAAATGATTTAAACGGAAAATCTATCCTGCATGATAAAGTATTGATGCAGGCAATGGTCAAGGGCTTAAGCATGAAAGCGCTTTGGCAGCTGGAGTATTTTAAGCCGTTTGGGAAGAAAATAATAATGTTCTTTGATGAGCCTTATTTGGCTTCTGTTGGCTCTGCCTATACGCCGGTTGACCGCAATGATGTAATTAATGTATTTTCTGAGTTGGCCGACAGCCTAAAAGGCCGGGATTGCCTGGTTGGCATACATTGCTGCGGCAATACCGACTGGAGTATGCTTATGGAGGCTGCGGGTATTGATCTAATCAATTTTGACGCCTTTGACTTTCAGGAAAGATTTGTACTTTACGCGGATAACCTGAACAACTTCTTAAAGAAAGGGGGAGTGATTTGCTGGGGGATTGTTCCTACCCAGGGATATGATTCCAGCCAAACTCCGGAAGGGCTATCGCAAAGAATAAAATCAGGATTGGATACCCTGGTTAAGAAGGGTATTGACCGGGAACTCCTCCTGGATAGGCTTATGATTAGTCCTGCCTGCGGTTTAGGCGCCCTGGATGCGCGGCAGGCAGAAGGAATTCTTGGTTTGCTTGATAAAACCTCCGCTTTTATCCGGAAAGCCCTCTAAAAGAATTTATTTGACAAATTCAGTTTAAGCTATATAATCATTAAAGTCGTTTTCCATAAAAGAGTTTTGTTGGTTATTTTTCCAGGAGTAAGATGAAAGAAATCAGGATACATGCCCGCGCAGGCCAGGGCGCAATCACCACCGCATCTTTATTAGGGTTTAGCTACTTTAATGAAGGTAAATATCCCTACGCTTTCCCTAACTTCGGGGCAGCCAGGATGGGGGCGCCGATGAACGCCTTTGTGCGCGTAGATAAGGACCCGGTCCGGCTGCGCAGTCAAATTTACGAACCTGATTATGTAATTATCGTTGACCCTACGCTTTTACGCGGATATAACTGCTTCTCCGGGTTAAAGGAAGATGGAGTCGCTATCATTAATGGTAAGGAAGACTTGGAATTGCCTAAGCTAAAGGCCAAACAGAGTGTTTTTGTGGTTCCGGCTAATGAAATAGCCCTAAGAAACATTGGCCGTCCGCTTGGCAATACCGCTTTAATCGGGGCATTTGCGGCGGCTACCGGAGAACTGAAACTGGACAACCTTATTGAGGTAGTTAAGAAGCGTTTTAGCGGTAAGGCACAGGAAGGCAATATCAAGGCGGTCAAAGAAGGTTTTGAGTACGTTAAGAAGGGGATAAAATAATAGATGTTTGGGCCATTAACCGTAAAACCGAAAAACAGCAAGGGTGATAAAACAGGCAGCTGGAGGACATTGCTCCGGCCGCATTATTTACATAAAAATTGCATTGCCTGTAAGATGTGCCTGATGATTTGCCCTGAAGGCTGCGTAAGCGGAAAAGAGAAGAATGCCTTTTCGGTTGATTACACTTTTTGCAAAGGATGCGGGTTGTGCGCGGATATCTGTCCGAAAAAAGATATTACCATGGTTGCCGAGGTATTAGAAGAAGAGGTTAGATGAAAGAATTCGTAGAGGGGTCGCATGCGATAGCGGAAGTCGTTAAATCCTGCCAGCCAGGTGTAATTTCCGCGTATCCTATAACACCCCAGACACATATAGTTGAAGATTTGGCCCAAATGGTATCAAGCGGCGAGCTCAAATCGCAGTTTGTCAATGTGGAAAGCGAGCATTCCGCAGCCTCCGTAGTTTTAGGCGCTTCTGCAACCGGGGTACGTGTTTACACCGCTACCAGTTCCCAGGGGCTGTTTTATATGCAGGAGGTAGTTTTTAATATTGCCGGTATGCGCCTGCCTGTTGTTATGACCTGCGCCAACCGCGCTATAAGCGCTCCCATAAATATCTGGAATGATCAGCAGGATTCCATATCTTTGCGTGATTCCGGGTGGTTTCAGATTTACGCGGAAGACAATCAGGAGGCAGTGGATTTTCATCTTATCGCTTATCGGCTTGCCGAAGATAAACGCGTAATGCTTCCGGTAATGGTTTGTATGGATGGTTTCATTTTAACCCACGGCATGGAAACAGTGGATATCCCGGAACAGGATAAAGTTAATAAATTCCTGCCGGTTTATAAGCCTTTATATAAATTAGACCCGGCTGATCCTATAAGCTTAGGGCTCCTGGCTGATCCGGATTACTATATGGAGACCCGTTTTGCTATTCAGGAAACAATGAGGGAATCGATAAGTTATTTATCAGAGATAAGTAAGGAGTTCAACAATGCCTTTGGCCGGGATTATAAAGATCTTCTGGTTGAAGAGTATCAGGTTAAAGACGCCGAGAAGGTAATCGTTGCGATGGGTTCGGTTTGCGGCACAATCAAAGAGGTAGTGGATGAGCAGCGCGCAAAAGGCAAGAAAGTGGGCCTCTTGCGGATTATCTCTTACCGGCCGTTTCCGTATGCGCGTATTTATGAAGCCTTGAAAGATGTGCCTAAAGTAGCGGTCTTGGATAAGGCGGTTTCTTTGGGCGCTTATGCGCCGGTTGCGGTTGAGATTAAATCGGCATTTTTCGGCAAAAAGAAAGGCCCGAAGGTAATCAGCAGTTTTGTCGGCGGCCTGGGCGGCAGAGATATTACCATGGAAACTATACATGAAGTATTCAGAAGGCTCGGCGCCAAGGAAGTTAATTTTGATTTTGTAGATTTGAAGCCAGAGTTACTTAAGGAAGGCACCCCGTGCTAATCAGTATTGCACGGGTGTTGTCTAGGTAGACAAAATATGGAGAATAGCCCTTTATTTAAACCCGGACATACCGCTTGCGCCGGCTGCGGCCAGGCAGTTGCGGCCCGCCTGGTCATCGAGGCGGCCGGAGCCAATACGATTATCGCCAACAGTACTGGTTGCTTGGAAGTCTTTACCACTAAATACCCGGAAACCGCCTGGGGTGTTCCCTGGATCCACTCTTTATTTGAGAATTCCGCTGCCGTTGCTTCAGGTGTTGAGGCGGCATTGATATATTTAGGCAAGAAAGATAAGATTAATGTTATCGCGCAGGGCGGGGATGGTTCAACCGGAGACATTGGTTTGCAGGCCATAAGCGGTATGCTTGAGCGCGGCCATGATATTTTGTATGTTTGTTATGATAATGAAGCTTATATGAATACCGGCGTGCAGAGAAGCGGGCTTACTCCGTTTGATACAAATACTACTACCAGCCCTGCAAGCGGGCTTTCTTCAGGTAATTTGCGGCCGAAAAAGCCTGTGCCGGAAATTTGCGCGGCGCATGGGATTCCTTATGTGGCTACGGCTTCGGCGGGTTTTCCCCAGGATTTGACACGCAAAGTAAAGAAGGCTATCTCCACCAAAGGGCCTAAATATATCCAGGTGCATGTGCCTTGTCCTTTAGGCTGGCGTCATGAGTCAAATCAGATGCTGCCCGTAGCAAAAATGGCAGTAGAGACCGGGCTTTACCCTTTATTTGAATATGAGTTCGGGGTATTGTCAGGACGCAAACAAATTGCTCCTAAACCTGTAGAGGAATATTTAAGGATGCAGGGGAGGTTCAAGCATCTCCTTAATAATCCCGGTGAAATCAGGAAGATTCAGGATATTGCGGATAGCAATATAAAGAAGTATAACCTGAAATTAGAGGCGCAGGCACCTAACGCTTAAGAAGGCACCCGGCGCTTATTTGAATTGCGCCAGTGTTCGCCTCGTGGCGAAAATTGCGTTGGTGTGGCCTTACTGGGGAGTGTTGTTTAGGTAGACAAGGAGGTTAGGTATGGGTAAGCAAGCAAGGGCAATCGTGGATTTGAGCTTAAAGGATCTGGTTAAGGATTTGAATAAGGCCTATTGCGATGAATGGCTGGCGTTTTATCTTTATTGGTATATGGCACAGACAGTTTCCGGCAGGGCCTATGAAGATATGAAAGAGATGCTTGAGAAAATAGCCAAAGATGAGTTAGAGCATGCAGGCGAATTAGCGGATTTGATTATTAAATTAGGAGACGTCCCGGTAGCTAACCCTATGGATTTAGAAAAAGGGGCTAATGCCGCTTATCTTATGCCTCCGAGGAACACCGCTGATATTAACCGGATTATCCGTATTGTTGCTGAGGCAGAGGCAGGGGCAATTGAGGTATATAATAAAATTGCCAAGAAGACACTTGGCAAAGATAATGTTACATATCAATTAGTTGCGCATATATTGTCGGAAGAGGTAAGTCACGAAGAGATGTTTGAAAACCTTTTAGAGAGATAAGTCGGCACCCGGCCCGAGAGGAAGTGGCCGGTGTACCCATTGTGGGTAAGGAGATAATATGGCAAAGGTTACGGTTGATGCTTCTACATGCGTAGGTTGCGGATTGTGCGAACAATCTTGCCCGGAAGTTTTTGAGGTCCAGGGTGATGGTGTTGCCCATGTAAAGGCGCAAGTATGTGCTTCTTGCAATTTGCAGGAAATAGCGGATTCTTGCCCGGTAAATTCAATAAAGATAAGCGCCTAATAAGCATTAAAAAAGGACGCGTCTATTATTCTTAGACGCGTCCTTTTTTCTTATTGGGCCTTTTTCTTCATCTCGTCAGTAAACTTGCCAAAAACCTTATTCTTCTCTACTGATAGCATATTATCGCCAAACTCCTTTTTTTCCTTGGCGAATTTTTCTTCATCTACAGGTTTATTAGCTTTGAGTTTGATAATATAGTAGCCATTGGAATTGGAAAATATGTCACTTGGCTGGTTTTCCTTTAATTTCTTGGCATTTTCCCAGAAGATCTTCCCTTGTCCAAGTATATCCAACTGGTCGCTGGATTTGAAGAATTTAGTCTGACCGGTCTTAAAGCCATATGCGCTGGCGCTGGCTACCCGGCTGAATGGTTCATTCTTTAGCTTATCAGCGCATTCTTTTATTTTGGCCTGGGCGATCTTTCTTGATTCTTCATCTATTATAATTTCTTTGATCCTGTCTTTTACCTCCGCCAATCCAGGGATCTCTGCCGGTTTATTTTCTTTAAGGGCATAAACATAGTATGTTTTATCTACCTTGACCATGGGGGCTGGCAGCCCTTCTTTAAGGCTTAAGACTAAGTTTAAAGTTTCCTGCGGTATTTTCAAGGCAGGGGGAGGAGCGTATTGTTTAAATAACCCGGTTTCCTTCTTAGCCAGATTCAGTTCTTTGGATATTTTCTCTAAGTCGTATTTTTTGCTTATCAAATCCGCAATCTTTTTTGATTCAGTATCTGATTCGGTAAGGATATATTCCAGGTTCAGGCTGGGAGGTTCTTTAAAGATATCTTTGTTTTTGTCATAATAAGCGGAAATTTCTTTATCGTCCGGCTTAATTTTCTTGGCAAACTCAGCGAATAAGGCGGCAATGTAATAAATGCTCACTTCCTCATTGTTTTTCAGCCATTCCTGGCGTATTTGACTGTCTTCTATCTTAACCCCATCGGTAACCTGGCTGTAAAGTTTAGCCAGGATAAGGTTTTGACGCAGCTGTTCCTCAAAGGCGCGCGGCTGCAGGCGAAAGACATACCGCAGGATTTCTACGTAGGTTTTATTGTCAAAGGAGGATTTCTTTTGGAAATAAGGCATTTTTTGGATTGTGTTAATAACCTCCTGGTCACTTATGTTTATCTTGCGTTTTTTTGCCTCCTGCAATAGTATTAACCTTTCCCAGGCCTGCCCTTCTAAATTCAGGTATTTCTCAATTTTTGGGAAGTCATCCCCGAACTGCATGATAGCGGATGTTCTTGTGGCAGCTACCGCTTTCTTAAATTCCAGATTGGATACGTTTTTACCGAATATTTTGCCGGCAGAAGCACTCTCTTCTTTGCTGCGGCTTGAACTGCCAAAACCCCAGAGGGTAAAGGCAGGGATGATGATTATGGCCAGGCCTATCCAAACTTTCTTTGCGGTTTTCTTGTTGCGTAAGATTTTTAACATTTATTCCTCCTGTTAAGCATTAATTATAAGCTAAATATTGCGAATTGCAATAATCATTATTTTAGCGGAATAAAATTGAGAAAAATATTGACAATTGCGGGGAATATGGTATATTTTTAGTGTATACAGCGTTGTAACAAAGACATTGAAGTCTTCCGGCGGAATTTTCGTTGGAAGATTTTTTTTGTTTTCTCGGACCAAGGCGTCCTTTACCCTTAAAGAACAGGGTAGGGACGTTTTTTTATTGAGGGTTTGAATATGTGTTTTGAAGAGTTGCGCCAAAAGTTATCTCCAACCATAAGAAGGATTGCTTACCGTTTAAACGGGCATTACCGGTCGTTTAATCATGATGATCTTTATCAGGAGGCGACAATCCATCTTTGGAGCAGTTTTTTGAAGGGTAAACTTGGCGGTAAGACAGACAGCTATATTTTGCAAGGATGTTATTTTCACCTGAAGAACTATATACGCAAAGTTAACGAGCGCTCAAATATTGTCAGTATTGATTCGGCTTTGGATACCGATGATGAGGCAACCATGGAGGATGTCCTTGGTGAATATTGGGCTTGCCAGGATTGCCGGCAGGATTTGCATAATAAACTTTTAACTCAAAGCATCATGGATAACGGCTTTAACCCAAGAGAGAAAAGGCTGCTTTGTTACTTTAGCCAGGGGCTGACTACCAGGGATATAGGTAAGCGTATGAGGGTGTCTCATGTCAGCGTAGTAAAGATGATGCGCAAGATCAGGGCAAAGTCCCAAAAGCACCTGGATAAAATTTAAGTTACCAGTTTTAAGCATTTTTTACTTGTATTAATGTAAGGCACATTGAAGTGTAAAAGTTTAACATAGGCGTTCTATAAGAATAGAACGCTTTTTTTGTTTTCAAAAGACGCAGGCGTCTTTTCTTGCCCGTAGGCGGGGGTAAAAAAAGACGCCTATTTTATTTACAACAGAAAAGGAGATAAAAATGAAACATGTATTTTGTGTTTTGACCGCCTTAATAATAGCGATTTATCCTTGTTTTAGTTCTTTTGCGCAAGAAAGCGATGTAAGCCTTAGCGATATCCGCAACCCATCTGCTCATACGGCTCCGGTAAAGACGGCCCCGGGCGGCGAAGGCTTACTATCCAACCTGGGACTTGAGTTATCCGGGGACCTGAATTTCAGCTCTATTTATATGTGGAGAGGCATAATGCTGGATGGCGATGCAGTAGTGCAGCCGGGTTTTTATGTGCGCAGCCCCGAGTCAAAGTACGGCAGAATAAAAGTAGGAATATGGCTTAATCACGACCTGCAAAACCAGGACAGTTTGAGGTCCAGTGAGACAGACTATTTATTTGATTATACCTATAGTTTTCCCAGTATAGCTCTTTCCACCGGGTTTATTTATTATGATTTTCCTGATGCGGCGCCTTCTGACGGGGCTCCCAGGGGTTTTAGCCGGGAGGTCTATTGGGGAATAGCTTTTACTAAATTGCCGCTTTCTCCGGCTGTTTATTATTATTATGATTTTGGCAAAAAAGAAGACGGCGGCGGCCAGGGCAGCTACACAATGCTTAGCTTATCCCACAGCATACCGTTTGTTATGCATAAGCTTAATATGAGCCTGGATTTTTCAGGGCATGTGGGTTTAAACAATAAGCAGTATTATCGCGGGAAAGGCGGGGATGCGGCTTTAGGAACAGGAGTTACAATACCTTTGTTAAAGAACTTAACTTGTAAACCGAATATCAATTATTCTATTCCCTGGGGCAATATCAGCGATAAGAATAACGGCAATCAGAAGAACAGGTTATACGGCGGCGTTTATCTGAACTATGTGTTTTAAGAAGGAGGGGTTTATGCGTAAAGTCTTATTTTTATTAATAACATTTTTGTTGGGAGTAAGCGCGTTATGTTTTGCCCAGGATCCCGGGGGAGCTGAGACTTTGGCCGCTAATCCGTCAGCGCCTATTGATTATGTTTGGGTTTTAGTATGCGGTTTCTTGGTTTTTTTCATGCAGGCAGGGTTTGCCATGGTAGAGACGGGGTTTTGCCGCGCTAAAAACGCAACTAATTTAATGGCCAAAAATACAATTGATTTTGTCGTGGCTTCTCTTGTTTTTATGGCCATTGGTTTCGCCCTGATGATGGGCAATGATTATAAAGGGTTAATCGGCACAACAGGTTGGTTTTTGCATGGGGCAAATTATGATGTAGGCAAATATCTGATGTTTTTCTGGCAGTTGGTTTTTGCCGGCACAGCCGCGACGATTGTTTCAGGAGCGGTCGCGGAAAGGTTGAAATTTAAGGCGTATTTTCTATACAGCCTTGCAGTTTCGGCAATAATCTATCCTATATATGGGCATTGGGTATGGGGAGGCGGCTGGCTTGCCAAGCTTCCTTTTGGCGCAGGCCATGTTGATTTTGCCGGCTCCGGAGTTGTACACACTATCGGAGGTTTCGTGGGTTTGGCAGGCGCTATTATTCTTGGCCCTAGGTTCGGTAAATACGGCAAAGATGGTAAACCAAGGGCTATACCAGGACACAGCATAACTCTTGCGGCGCTTGGCACATTTATATTATGGTTTGGCTGGTTTGGTTTTAATCCAGGTTCCACATTTTCCGCGCACCAATTAAGAATCGCCGTTGTCGCTGTGAATACTAACTTGGCAGCAGCCGCAGGCGCGGCAGTTGCTATTCTTCTGGTATTTGTGAAAACCAAAAAATGGGATGTGGGCATGATGTTAAACGGTTGTTTGGCGGGGTTGGTTGCTGTTACCGCGCCTTGTGCCTGGATAGAGGCATGGGCAGCCGTAACTATCGGTTCGATAGCCGGTCTTTTGGTGGTTTTAAGCGTATATTTTTGGGAAGCAAGAGGGGTAGATGATCCGGTTGGTGCGGTAAGCGTGCATGCCGTAAATGGCGTGTGGGGCCTTATCAGCGTGGGTCTTTTTGCGGATGGGACATATGGCCTCGGCACTACTGCTGCACCGTTGGTTAAGGGATTATTTTATGGAGGTGGTTATGGCCAGCTGATTGCCCAGCTTATCGGAGCGGCAGTATGTGTGAGTTGGGCTTTTGGCCTTGGGTTTATCGCCTTTAAACTGATGGATAGATATTTCGGCATCAGGGTTTCGCCCGAGGAAGAATTAAAAGGGCTGGATATTCCCGAACATGGTACCCCGGCTTACCCGAACTTTTATACAACGAATCAAAATTAATTTATTAATCTAAAATTGTGCCGCTCCGCCGGCAAGCGGAGCGGCAGGGAGGATTAAGGATGAAAAAGATAGAGGCGGTTATCCGGGTAGAAAAGCTGGAAGAGATGATGGGGGTTTTGGAAACATTAGGCTGTCCCGGCATGATGATTACGCATATTGAAGGACATGGCCGGCAAAAAGGGCTTGTTGAGCAATTTCGCGGGAGAGAGTATAAAGTTAATTTCCTGCCGAAAATAAAGATCGAGATAATTGTCAAAGACAGCGATGCGGATAAGATCGTAAACACTATAGCCAGGATCGCCAGGACAGGTGAAATCGGCGATGGGAAGATATTTGTTTATCCGGTTGATGATGTATTAAGGATACGCACCGGCGAAAAAGGGGAAAGTGCCGTATAAGCGAGATGATAGATAAGGAATTGATTGATAAAATAAGGAATTTAAAAATTGAAAACGGATATACGTTGTATGAGTTATCCAGGAAAATCGATATTCAGATAGGGACTTTGGAAAGGTGGCTTAAAACAGGCAGGATAAACAGGTTTTACGCCAAGATAGTTAAGGAAAAACTGGGTATATAGTAAATAAAAACAGGAATGGCCGGTTTTTTTTGATTATTTTTTATCAATTGGGCAAACATATGTATAACTAACAAGGAGGGGGAAAAAGATGGTTAATGCGGGAGATACGGCGTGGGTTTTAATGTCATCGGCACTCGTATTGCTGATGACTCCTGCCCTGGCTTTCTTTTATGGGGGCATGGTCAGGCGAAAGAATGTATTAAGTGTTTTGATGCAGTGTTTCATTATTGTATGTGTTTTAAGTATCCAGTGGGTGTTAATCGGCTATAGCCTGTCATTTGCCCCATCTAAAGGATTCTGGGGCGGTTTACAATGGCTGGGGTTAAATGGTGTGGGTTTAGAGCCGTACGCCGACTATGCAGGAACAATCCCGCACCAGGCGTTTATGATTTTCCAGATGATGTTTGCGATTATCACGCCTGCCTTGATCATCGGAGCTTTTGCCGAAAGGATGAAGTTTTCCGCGTTTTTGGTTTTTACTTTGCTTTGGGCGACATTTGTATATGATCCGTTATGCCATTGGGTTTGGGGCATGGGCGGCTGGTTAAGGAATATGGGCGCGCTTGATTTTGCCGGAGGCACGGTTGTGCATATTAACGCCGGGATAGCGGCTTTGGTTACAGCTATAGTGTTAGGTAAGCGCTCTAATCTTGATAAAAATGTCCCTACCCCGCATAATATGCCTTTTGTGGTTTTGGGCACGGCGTTATTATGGTTTGGTTGGTTCGGGTTTAATGCCGGAAGCGCTTTGGCCGCCAATGGCCTGGCTGTGAATGCTTTTGTGGTAACTAATACAGCTGCGGCTGCGGCGGGTTTGAGCTGGGCCTTGATTGAATGGTTACGTAACGGCAAGCCAACGATCTTTGGCGCTTGTTCCGGGGCTGTGGCGGGTTTAGTCGCTATTACTCCTGCCGCGGGTTTTGTCAGCGTGGTTCCGGCTATTATCATTGGCATATTGGTAAGCGTATTGTGTTTTATCGCCGTTACCGTGATTAAGCCGTTATTTGGTTATGACGATTCCCTGGATGCCTTTGGGGTGCATTGTGTAGGCGGGATCTGGGGCGCTTTAGCTACAGGGCTATTTGCCTCAAAATTAGTTAATTCCGCGGGCGCTGACGGCCTGTTTTTCGGAAACCCTAAACAGTTTTTAGTCCAACTGGCAGCAGTGGGGGTAACAATTGTTTATACGGCAGTGTTGACGCTTATTATTTATAAATTAGTTGATTTATTCATTGGCGTAAGGGTAGACGAAAAATCTGAAAGCATGGGGCTTGACCTTACCCAGCACCATGAACGGGCGTATACAGTTTTGGAATGAAAGAGAGGGAAAAATGAAATTAATTATCGCGATAATCCAGCCGTACAAATTGGAAGAAGTAAA
>Ga0172371_10002345_pt1 | contig 30118 bp, 23 predicted proteins | sample Lak12m_FD_114543 | JGI IMG/M metagenome (GOLD analysis project Ga0172371, IMG submission 114543) | Freshwater microbial communities from Kabuno Bay, South-Kivu, Congo - kab_022012_12m | ecosystem: Environmental > Aquatic > Freshwater > Lake | place: Democratic Republic of the Congo: South-Kivu...
CTATGGAAGATCCGCGGGAAATGTGCGGGTTAGGGGACTGCGCGGGCAGAGACGAGGCTCCGTTCCAGGTGCTCGGCCCCCGGGCTGGAAGGACCGAGGCTGGACGCGACCGCCCCCGGGAAGAGCCGTGGCAGCTCAGCGGTCGCTCCTTGCCCGACGCCCCCTTGCAGACGGCCCTGGTCTCCCAACAGCCGTTTACCCTCGGCCGGGACCCGGACAACGAGTTGTGCGTCGACAATCCGACTGTCTCCCGGCGTCACGCGGAGCTCGTGTTGACCGAAGCCGGGCTGTTCGTCCGCGACCTGGGGAGCACCAATGGGACGTTCCTCAACGGCCGACGCGTCCGCGATCTCGAGCGGCTTCAGGACGGCGACCGGTTGCAGTTCGGGGCGGCCATGTTCACCGTCCGGCCCTGTGGACGAGCGCAGTGCATGGCGACCTTGTCGGAGGACGTGGGAGGCATCGTCCTGGCTTACACGCAGTTCGACAAGCTCTTGTCCGAGCCCGCCGTCATCCCGCACTTCCAGCCGATTGTTCGGCTGGAGGATTCGCGGCGGGTCGGGTACGAGGTGCTCGCCCGGAGCCGGTTGCCCGGCCTGGAGACCCCGGCGCAGATGTTCCGCGTCGCTGCCGAACTCGGCCTGGAACGGGAGTTGAGCCGCCTTATGCGCCGGGAGGGGATCAGGACCGGGCGCGGCTTGGGCTCGGGGACGGAGTTGTATCTGAACACGCACCCTTCGGAGCTTGACTGTCCCAAGCTGCTCGATTCGCTCGCCGAGCTGCGGAGCGAGTTTCCCGACGCGGCGATCGTGCTGGAGGTCCATGAAGCGGCGGCCACCTCCTCGCGCCTGTTGGCGACCCTGCGGCAGCGGTGCGACGAGCTGGACATGCGACTGGCGTACGACGATTTTGGGGCCGGGCAATCGCGGCTGTTGGAGTTGGTGGAGGTGCCGCCGTACGTCATCAAGTTCGACATGCAACTGGTTCGCGGCATCCACCGCTTCTCGGCGGAGCGGCGCGAGATGGTGAGATCGCTGGTCCGGGTTGCCCGGAACCTCGGGGTCGCCTCGCTGGCCGAAGGCGTGGAGACCGCCGAAGAGGCCGCCGCGTGCCGGGAGGCGGGATTCGAGCTTGCCCAGGGCTTCTTCTTCGGCCGCCCCTCGCCGGCGAATGCCTGGTCGGCGCCGGATCAGGCGATTGCCCCCTGACGGGCGCCCGGGCTGTCAAAGCCGAGCGTCGGCGAGCTTCTGATAGAAGGCGGGGTCGGCGTCGCGGGCAGCGAGTCGCTTCGCCTCGTAGTCATTCCTGGCTTTGGCCAGATAAGTGTCCACTTCACTTCGGTTGGCCAAGTAGAACGCGATAGCTCCGTAGACTTGCTCCAGGGAAAGCACGGGGAAGCTCTGGGCGATACTCTCCGCGGTTTGTCCGTCAAGAAAGGCGCAGACAATGGAGTCCAGCGAAACGCGACTGCCCACAACCCAATAGCCTGCGTCTCGTTGCACAACATACTGCCTGGTCATGCCGGCGTCTCTCACCCAAGTGCCGCACCAAGGAACTCGCTTTTCGCTGCCCCGCAAGGGGGGCGATGAGACAATTCTACGCGCTCCCGGCAGGGCGAGTCAACACGGTCTTTCGCGCTCTCTGGCCGTCACTTGCAGATCACCCGAAAGCCGACGTTGTCGACTTTCCGAAACGATTCATCGCCTTGGCTCCGGCAGATCCCTACTTGGACCGCGGCCGCCCTGCTGCGCCCTTTTTCGACATCTCATCGACCCTTTGTTTCGCCTCCTGGGCGTCGTGCGTGAGTGCGGTATTCTTGGCCCGCTGCGCTGCGGAAATGGAGACGGCGGCCAGGCGGGCGGCCGCGTCGAGGCGGCCGCCTTGCACGGCTTCCTCGACGAGGCCCAAGGCGCATTCGGCCAGTTCCTTGCTGGTCTTGGACGTCCGTGCGCTCTTGGCGACCTGCTCCACGGCCGCGACCTTCATTTCCAGCGGCTCCACGGCAAAGAACTGCCCGAGTCGATCGATCACCTCGCAAGCCAGCCCCGGCTTGCCGGCGGCCACGGCCTGATCGCGGGCATCGCGGAGCATGACGAACCGCGACTCCAAGGCCACGTCGGCGCCGCCGGCGGCCTCGGCCAGCTTTTCGGCCAGCTTGAGCTTCCCGGGAATGGCGGAGGCGAGGTTGTAGTCGACTTCAAACTGGGCCCGCACCTTGCGCTCGGCCTTCTCCAACCCGGCCGGGTCCGTCGGCACGTCCGCCCTGGCGATAGGGTCCAGGAGGTCGCCCGGTCTGCCGCCCGCGGTGGGCGACGCGGAGTCGAGCTCTGTCAGGAGATCCTGGGCCTTCTCTCCGGAGTCGATCGCCTGCTGCCAGAGCTTGCGGGCCAATTGGCGGTCGCCCTGCGGGTCAAAAGCGAGGAATGCGCCGTAGAGGACTTTGTTCGACGGGTTATCGGGAAAGCCTGCCTGGACGATGCCATCCACAAGCGGACGGGGCAGCGATTTCACCGGAATCGTCCGGTTCCGCCCCTCGCTTCGCAGGGTTACCTGCGTGGCGCCGGCTTCCACGACGATGACCGGCGTGTTCCCTACGGTGAACTCCTGGGCGGGCTGCAAACCGGCCGCCGCCTGGGCCATCCTCGTCCAGAACTCCCGCAGGTGCCCGATGAGGACGTCCAACCGAGCGATCTCCGCCTCCTGCTCGGGAGTCTGCGCGAGCGAGGCGATGGTCCTGATTTGCAGCTTCGCCCCGATCAGGTCCCGTTTGCTCATCGCGACGCGGACTTCGGACAAACCCCGCTTGTACTTCTCCTGCGTATCCCGATTCGCGGACGCCGCTCGCGGAGCGATCGAAGGTACTTGCTTCGAGGACTTGTCGGACGCGGTTCCAGCGGGCTTCGGATCGCCGTCTTTGGCCGGCTTGGCGCCCTCCTCGCCGGCTGCTCTCGGAGAGCTATGGCTTTTCGTTTCGCCGGCGGCTGAAGGGCGCGGGACGGCGGGCACCGGACTTGCCGCCGGCATCCGCGATTCGTGTGACGCTGCGGCGTGTGCGGCTGCGGTCGCAACCTCCCGGGGTTCCGCCAGAAAATCGGCGTCCGCCGCAACGGCCGCCGCGTGTGAGCGGGTTGAATCGGCTTCCGACGTTGCGACGGGCTTCTCAGCTTGCGGCGGGCCGGTCGCCTCCTCCCGGGCAAGCTGCTGCTGCCGCTCCCAGTAGTAAAGGAGGGAGGCCGCGACGATCATGGCCGAGACCATGACCGTCAGCATCCGCACGCCTTCCCGCTTCACCGTGTCCCAAGCGGCGCCCTTGACACCCGATTCCGGCTGCACCACGGCACCTTCCTATTCCACGACCGCCTTCTGCTCCGCGAACACCGTGCGGTACATCGGCAGGTGACGGTAGTAGACTTCCAGCGTGATCAGGCCCATACAGGTGGCGTAGAGGCGGCCGCCCGCTGTGCCAAAATCGACTCCTTCCGGGCTCCAGCTCCCGGCCTTGTGGCCCTGTTTCTCCTGCGTGCGGATGAGGTGTTCCCGCATGCGGGAGTTCCAGAGGTCGAATTCCGGGCCCTCCATGTGGTGCAGGACCTGGGTGCCGTAATAATAGTAGTAGGCCTGCCCCAGGCTCGTGGCCTTTTCCGGAGGCAGGTTCTCCATGAGGTACTTCACTCCGGCCACCAGCGCGGGATTGTCCTGTTTCCAGCCCAGGTACTGCCGGGTGAGCAGCGAGGCGGCTGTGACGGACAACTTGGCCTCTTGATCCGGCATGTAACTATAGCGCGACATCTTCGCGTCCTCGGGCCCGGCAGCGCAGGAGTCGATGAATCGGGCGGCCCGGATCAAGGGGTCCTTTTCAATGGCCAGTCCGCCGAGCTGCCCGCTGCGGATCGCCAGGAACACCCAGGCCACGGCCGAGGTGTCGCCCGGCTGGCGGGGACCATATCGCCAGCCGCCGGCCTGGTGCTGCGACTGAAGGAGGTGCTTGATGGCCCGTTGGGCGGGCAAACGCAACTTTTCGTGCCCCGTCAGCCCGAAGCCCTCGCAGAGCGCAATCGTGCCAAGGGCGTGGGCATACATGTTGTCGTCCAGCTTGCCGTCCACCAGAGGATCGGTGCTCAAGATCTGGTGTGTGGCGAGGAACACCAGGGCATTTTTGACGACGTTCTGAAAGCCGCTCAGCTCCGGGGGTTCTTCGGGCGCGCGGTTGTGGGCCACGCCGGCGCCGAGGAAGGGGAGCACGCCGAACGCCGTGCCCGCCGTGTTGCTGTCGGTAACCGCCTTTTCGAACTCCAATTGGCAGTCGCAGCCCTCCGTGTCCTTGCCGTAGGTCTTCAGCGACCAATGGCCGTCGGGCTGCTGATGCGCCGCCAGCCATTTCAATCCGCGGAGAACGGCCGCCTCCGACTCCGCCGTGCCGCCATAGGCCTCCAACAGGGCCCGCTTGCTGGCCGCCGTGAGTCGTCCGCCGAACGATCCCCTCCTTAGCAGCGAGGACAGGTTGGGGTTCTGCATGATCAACTTCTCGTTGATCTCTCGGAGCTTCCTGGTTTGCGCGTCGTCGAGTTTCAGTTTCCTTTCGGCCGCCTTCGTTTCGGCTGGCTCCGCTCCCATGAGGTAGTACCCTTGGATGGCCCAGAGAATTCCCAAGACCACCGGCACAGAAATCAAGAATCGGCAAACCCTGGCCATGATGGCCTCCTTTCAAGAAATCCGGTGTTCCCAGTTACGGCCCCCTGGAGACGATCGGGGCTTCATCCCCCCTAGTTTCATCCCTGCCCGCGCGCATGTCAATCGTCCCGGCGTCCCGGCGAGATGGGTTCGACCAGATTTTCTGACAGGCGAGTCTCGTTCCCTCGCCCTGCGTGGGAACGAGGAAATGGAGCAGCTTTCGGCCGGATACGGATTGCCCCTTCCTACACCTGGAAACGGAAGAACCGTTTCCGCTTCCGCTTGACGCCGCTAAGATGGGCCATGGTCGCAACCGATTGTGGACCCGCGCCCCTCGGCATCTCGTAAATCGGGGGGGCTGTCGAGGTGTAGGGCGGATCGAACGCAGTGAGGCCCGCCGGAGCGGGATAAGCAGTCCCTCTTGAGCGTAACTACTTATGCCACCGCAATTTGTGTGTGAACTCCGAGGCGTGAGCAAGGCATTCGGCGAGAAGTTCGTGCTCAACAATATCAGCCTCTCGTTCTTCTATGGCGCCAAGATTGGCGTGGTCGGCGAGAACGGGGCCGGCAAATCGACGCTCCTGCGGATCATGGCCGGCCTCGACACGGAAATCGACGGCACGGCCACGCTGGCCAAAGGGATGCGGGTCCGCTACGTGGCCCAGGAGCCACACCTGGACCTCGACCGAACCGTCCGCGAGAACCTCCGCATTGCCGTGAAACCGATCCAGGATCTGGTGGACCGCTTCAACGAGGTGTCGGTCCGCATGGCCGATCCGCAGGCGGGCGACGACCTCGACAGGCTGATGGAAGAGATGGCCCAGCTCCAGGAGAAAATCGACGCGGCCAGCGGCTGGGAGATCGACCGCCTCATGGACATCGCCTCCGACGCCCTCGTCCTCCCACCCGACGACGCCCCCGTGCGCCAGCTCTCCGGCGGCGAGCGGCGCCGCGTGGCCTTGTGCATGGCCCTTCTGGAGAAACCCGACCTCCTCTTGCTCGACGAGCCCACCAACCACCTCGACGCCGAGACCGTCCAGTGGCTCGAGCAGGCCCTGCGCGAGTACCCGGGCACGGTGATCATTGTTACCCACGACCGCTACTTCCTCGACAACATCACCAAGTGGATCCTGGAGCTGGAAAATGGGCGCGGACTCCCCTTCGAGGGCAACTATTCCTCGTGGCTTGGCCAGAAGGCGGAGCTGTTGCGGATCCTCGAGAAGAGGGAAACGCAGCGCCAGAAGACCCTCGAGCGCGAGCTGGAATGGATCCGCAAGTCGCACCAGGGCCGCCTGCAAAAGAACGAGGCGCGGGTCAAGGCCTACGAGCAACTGGTCGGTCAGGAGATCGACTCCAAGAGCGAGACGATCATCCAGATCGCCCCCGGCCCGCGACTGGGCGAGAAGGTGCTCACCTTCCACAAACTGAGCAAGAGCTACGTCATCGGCGGCGAGAACACGAAGGTGATCGACGGCTGCACGTTCAACGTCCCGCGGGGCGCGGTCGTGGGCGTGATCGGCCCGAACGGCACCGGCAAGACGACCCTCTTGCGCATGATCGTCGGCCAGGAGACGCCCGACTCGGGCGCCCTCGAGCTGGGCCCCAGCGTGGTCCTTTCCTACGTCGACCAGCACCGCGACGCGCTGGACGACGACAAGACGATCTTCGAGGAAATCACCGGCGGGCAGGATACGCTGAAGTTCGGCAATGCGACGGTCAATTCGCGGCTCTATGTCTCCCGCTTCAATTTCCGCGGCCCGCAGCAGCAGAAGATGGTGGGCGAGTGCTCCGGCGGCGAGCGGAACCGCATCCACCTGGCCAAAATGCTCCGCCGCGGCGGCAACCTGCTCTTGTTGGACGAGCCGACGAACGATCTCGACGTTGCCACGCTCCGGGTCCTGGAGCAAGCCATGATCGACTTCCCCGGCTGTGCCCTGGTGATCAGCCACGACCGCTTCTTTCTGGACCGCATCGCTACGCACCTATTGGTCATGGAAGGCAACGGCAAGACACGCTGGTTCGAGGGCAATTTCGCGGCCTACGAGGCGGCCGTGACGGCCGAAGACCCCGACCGGCTGGCCCACCGCCGCAGCAAGTACAAGCGGCTCGCCCTCCGCTGAACATCAAGCCGCGACTATTGGTCGCCATAAATACGGAATACTGAATAGCGAATACGGAATGCAGAATGAATTGCCAGAATGTCCGCCACGGAAGCGTTCTGCGTTCCGTATTCAGTGTTCATTCTTCAGAGCGCGACCGCCAGAGCGCGGTTGGGTGGCATGCCGTCACGCGGCGCAGCCGAGGGTCGGCATGGAGCGGCATATTGTGGTTTCCATGCTCAGTGCGACGCTTCGCGTCGTGAGAGCGTGTCACCCAACCGCTTTTCGTGCTTTCGCCCTTTCGTGTTTTCGTGATTACCCGATATTCGCGCTGGAGTGTCCTCTATTTCCCGAAGCCGTCGGGCGGCGGGCCGTCGACGAAATAGACGTCGCGGTCCGGCCGGCAGCCGGGCGTTTGGAGGTTGAGCATCTCCAGCGGCTCCTCCGCGGTCACGAAGCCGTGCGTCGTGCCCGGCGGAAGGCGAAGGAAATCGCCCGTCGATAGCGGATACTCCTTGCCGTTGAGAATTGCGGTTCCACTGCCCGAGATGACGAAGTAGAACTCCTCGGCAATGCGATGATAGCTTACGCTGGTCCGCTCGCGGGGCGCCACGTACACCCGGTGGACAATGCTCGCACCCTCTTCCTCCGCGTCGACGAGGGTTTCCAGGCGATACGGCCCGAGCTGCTGGGTCCGCCTCGGATCGCCGCTTCGCCGATGGATGATGCCTAATGCCTGATGCTCGGGTTGGCGTCCAACGTGGTCCATGACACGCGCGCTCCTGAGTGTTCCCAATAACGCTGCACGATTCCGGGATAGATCGGAGACTCCGCGCCCCATCGAAGACCTCCGACCCGGGCCGACACGGCCCGGCTCGGAAGTCCATGAATCGTGGAAGTCCATCCAGTCGCCAGTCCCCGCATGATACCCGATCACCGCCGCCATTTCCTTCCCTCTCCCCCTTTCTCCTCTTCTCCTCTTCTCCTTTTCTCCGCGTCTTCTCCTCCCCCTCCTCCCTCGGTGTCCGCCGTGGTTATAGAATGGACCAACCACCGGGAGCGCGGAAGAAAGCCGCCACGGCCTTGGGGCTCAACCAAACGGCAAGACATGAAAGGTGAAGCATGACTCTCTCGGATCACAACGTCGTCGCGTTGGTCGCGGGATTGCTCGGGGTATTCGCAGCGGCGGTCGCCGTGGCAGGCGAGCAGGGCGGAGCCCCGGCAAAGTCGGGCCAGGCGTCGGTCTACATCGGCACCTATACCCAGCGGAGGAGCAAGGGGATCTATCTCGCCCACTTGGACCTCGCCGGCGGCACGCTCCGCCTTGTGGGCGTCGCCGGAGAAGTGGTGAATCCCTCGTTCCTGGCGATCCATCCGTCGCACAAGTTCCTGTATTCGATCGGCGAAGTCGGAGTCTTTGCCGGCGGCAAGGGCGGGGCGGTGAGTGCGTTTGCCGTGGATGCCGCGACCGGCAAGCTCACGCTCCTGAACCAGAAGTCGTCGCGGGGGCCCGGGCCGTGCCACGTGGTCCTCGACCGGCTCGGCAAGAATGCCCTCGTGGCCAACTACAGCGGCGGCAGCGTCGCCTGCCTGCCGATCGGCGAAGACGGCCGGCTCGGCGACGCCACGGCCTTCATCCAGCACAAGGGTTCCAGCGTCAATCCGCAGCGGCAACAAGGACCCCACGCCCACTCCATCAACCTCGACGCCGCCAACCGCTTCGCCTTCGTGCCCGACCTGGGGCTCGACAAGGTGCTGGTCTACCGCTTCGACCCGGCGGCCGGCACGCTCGAGCCGAACGATCCGCCCGGGGCGTCGATCGCACCCGGCTCGGGCCCGCGCCACTTCGCCTTTCATCCCAACGGCCGGTTCGCCTACGTGATCAACGAGCTGAAGTCCACCGTGACCGCCTTCGCCTACGACGCCGAGCGGGGCACGCTCCAGACCCTCCAAACCGTATCGACGCTCCCCGACGAATTCGATGGCCGTAACACCACGGCCGAGGTCCAGGTCCACCCGTCGGGCAAGTTCCTCTACGGCTCGAACCGCGGCCACGACAGCATCGCGTGCTTCCGGATCGACGCCGCCACGGGCCGGTTGACCCCGATCGGCCACGAGCCCACGCAAGGAAAGAACCCGCGCAATTTCGGCATCGACCCGACCGGCGCCTACCTGCTCGCGGCCAACCAGGACGGCGACAACGTCGTCGCCTTCCGCATCGACCCGGCCGGCGGCAAGCTCCATCCCACCGGCCAGTCGATCCGGGTCCCCATGCCGGTGTGCGTGAAGTTCATGCTGCCGTGACGGCGGCCCGACACCCATAGGTTATGCTTCAGCATATCCGAAGCCCCGTAGGCTATACTTCAGCATTTCCTTTCCCCGGATTCGGATATGCTGAAGCATAACCTACTTGGGCTCAATGCTTCGCGGCGAACGCCCGAAGGGACTTGATCGCGCACGAGCCCTCGGGGAGGCCGCGATCGGAGTAATCCTCGGGTTTCGCGCCGGGGCTCATTTTGCCGAGGCGGACGGCGACGGGGTCGCCCTGGAATTGGGACCGGGGCAGGGAGTGGATGGTTTCCCAGAGCCGGCCGTCGGGCGAGGCTTCGGCGAGGACCTCGTTTTTCTCCACGCGGATCCGCAGGTGGTACCAGTAGTTCGGGGCCACGAAGCTGCCGAACCACTGGCCGGACCCGTCGTCGACCCCGTAGCGGCCTTCGGCGCGGAGGTTGATCCGCAGCGCCTTGTTTTTCCACACCAGGGCCAGGCCCGGGCCCCAGGACGCGCCTTTGTCGGCGCCGGAATAGACCGCACACTCAACGAGCGTCGCGCCCGGCGGCAGGGGCCGCTCGGCCATGGCGAAGTTGTTGGCCGAGGCCTCGATGGCCATCGCCCCCTTCTGGAGCTTGAGCGAGGCCTTGGGCCGGGTTGAGACCGACGTTTTCCACGGGTCGCCCAATTCGGCCCGGTCGAAGCGGTCCTCGAATACGGGCGAGCGGTCCTTGTAAACGTCGATCGCGCGGGCCGCGGGGACCTCGTGTTTCTCTTCGTCGAGGATGAGGAGCCAGCCGCGGGCCGGGGCCACGGGGATCGCGTCGGTCGGCTTGAAGATCGCCGCCGGCTGGAACGACTGGATTGCCGGCGCGAAGAGCGTGGCCTTTTGCGGATCCAGCCCGAGGGCCTGCCAGTCGATCGAGAGCTTCACGTCGGCCGGCTCCTTGGCCCAACTGGCCAGGGCGACGAGCGTTTTGCCCGGCTTCACGTAAGCCGTGGCGAGGATGTCCTTCCGGCCGGTTTTCACGGGGCACGCGGGGTCCCAGTAGCCGAGCGTGCGGGAGTTCTTGATGCCGAAATCGTCCCAGACCTTCCAGACAGGCCGCGGGTCGCCGCCCCAGCCGAGCCGGCAGGTCATGCCAAACACCATCCCGCGCCACGGGTTGCCGCCCCCTTCGAGCATCTCGCCGTAGAGGCCGAACGGGATCCCGGAGATCTCCACGAGCCAGTAGTCGGGCGTCTCGTTGTAGTCGTAGCCCTCGCCGAACCAGAGGCTGTTGATATAGGAAAAATGCTCCATATACTTGTTGGCCGGGCTGATTTGCAGTCCGCCGAAGGAAAACTCGTTGCCGCTGTGGAAGTCGATGAGGCATCCGGGCCGGGCGCGGTCCATCACCTTGCGGACCCGCTTCATGATCTCGCGGTCGTAGCCGATGCCGTCGAGGTAGAGGCCGTCCAGGCCGGTGTTCTTCACCAACCAGCCCAGCCCTTCGAGGTAATAGTTGTGCCAGCGGGAGAGGCCCGTGGTGACGATGGCCGCGTCGACCTCGCCGTTGGCGTAGGGCTGGTGCCAGGCGGAGGCGTAGTGACGGACGAGGTGCTCCTGGAGCCACGAGTGCCCGCCGCCCCCGCCGTCGAGATAGACCTCGAATCCCAGGCTCCGCAGGGCCCAAATCTCGACCACGTAGTTGCTCAGCTCGCGGACCGTGTAATAGGTCTTCACCTTGATCCCCTTGGCGTGGGCCTGCTTGACGTACGCCCCGAACGCCTCGGTGGTGAGGAAGGGGTAGTTGATGTACGGGTTCAGGGCGTTGCCCTGGTGGCAGTTGATGATGTTCGCACCCGTCTTAGCCACCTCGTCGACGGGCACGACCGGGGCGTAATAGTGGTAGTAGCGCTGGGTCCAGTGGGCCGGATCGAGCGGCTTGACCGGCGTGACCAACAGTCCGAAGCGGAACTCCATCTCCTCGCCGGCCTTGAGGCTCCGGGGGCCGCTCTGGGCACGGACGATCACGGCGTCGCCCGCCTCGGCAACGGTCGCCCCGCCCTTGCCCCGGTTGCCCCAGGAAGGCGGAATGCCGCCCTCGTGGAGGCTGGCAATGTCCCATGTATCCTTGGGCCCTTTGAGCTTGCACTGGAGGCCGGCGTCGAAGTCGCCGAGCCAGACCATATTGGTGGCGCGGTTGATGTCCCAGGCCCATTTCCACTCCCGCGGCCTGTAGCCGCCTTTGCGGCACAATCCCATCATGTAGGTGGCCACGTCGCGGCGGTAGGGGATCTCCAGGCGGATGTCGCGCACGTCGAGGGCCTGCTGCGCCTTGAGCGTCACGCGGACGTTGACGTACCCGTCCGCCTCCATCTTCGCCCGGCAGTCCATTTGAAACCGACTGCCCGCACTGTGCGATTCAACGAGGGCCGCCCCCGGCGCCGTCTTCGTCACTGTGGCCGCGCCCCCGGTCCAGGCGACCGGTCCTTGGCCGGTCTCGACGACCATGGCCATGGGCTTCGCGAGGATCTCCCGCCGGCCGCTGCGGATGCTCTCGGGCAGGCCCGAGGGGCCGAAAGTCACCTCGCGGCCGAGGCACGCGACCGACGTGCCGCGGACCTCCAGCGGCGTGTAAGGGGCGACCACCTCGTCGTCGAGTCCGATGGTGGAATCGAGCCATTTCAGCCGGGCGTGACGCCACAGCTCGCCCACGCCGCCATCGTCGAGCGCCTGGGGCGAAACGGCGAGCGAAAGCGTCACCGTGCTCGCCTCCGCGCCCTTGGGACGCAACGTGAGCGTGCCGCGATACGTGCCGGGCTCGGCGTCCTTGGGGACCTGCACGCCGAACCAGAGGGCCTGGACCTTGCCTTGCGGCACGGCGACGGTTTTCTTGATCGGCCGGCCGAGCCAGTCCGTGCCGCAAAGGTTGAAGGCGTGGAACTCGTCGGCGGGGATGGCCTTGCCCTTCGACGATCGCAAATCGCTGATGTCGACGGCGAGGTCTTCGATGATTCTCTTGGCGGCGAAGAGACCAAGTTGGAAGGCGTAGAACTCGCCGCGCGCCGCCTCGCCGTGGAATTCCGCGCTGGGGCCGTTGCGGATCCAGCGGAGCGGGAGGTCATCGGTCATGCGGATGGGGAACTTGCGGTCCTCGGGAAAGAGCAAGTACGAGCGGTCCGCGTGCCCTGCGACGAGCTGCTTCGTCTCCTCGGCCGTGGCGATCACTTCCATCGGGTCGAAACGGTGGAACGGATGCCAGGTCTGGAACTCGATCACCTTCGCCTGGGGCAGGGCCTTCCACGTGCCGTCGCGCAGGCGGTCGGACGCAAGGCCGTTCCGCTCGACCCAGGCCGGCTCGGCGGTCGCCTGCGGGGCGGCGTACTGCGTGGAATACTGCCAATTCACCGTCTTCTCGGTGAAGGGCATGTAGTACACAAAATACTCGCCCGGCCCGCCGGCCTGGAACACCACGTCGCCGAACTCGCGGTTGGCAGCCACGACCATGCGGTTGGGCACCGTTTTTCCGGCGGCATCGACGACCAGGACGTTCTTCTTCTCAGGCGTCGGGTCGCGGCGCCGCCAGGGGATGTGGGCCCGGATCGCGTCGGCCTTCTCGGCCACCTGAAGGCGGGCGCGGTGATTGCCCAGCCCGGCCGGCCAGCGCGAGCGGGCCACGCCGTAGGGCACGTCCTCCGCGGCCAGAACCGAGCAGCATCCGAGAACAAGGAACAACAGCAACGATGTGTGTCTTGCGTTCATGGAAAGGTGAGCGTTCATAAGGTTCTTACCGTGTTCATCCTGCACCCAGAGACGAAGAAGCCCCTTGCGTCAAGCGGTCACGGGCAATTCTAGAGCAAGCGGCACCCGTATGAAAGGGTGGGCGCGATCGTGGGGCAGGCTTTCCAGCCTGTCAATCGAGGGAAAGGCTTTCGTACGTACAGCCTTCTCGGTAGAATCGCTATTGGCAGGCCCGCCTGACCTGCGTATGTTACCCTGGCGTCCCGGGTTGCAGCGGGTTCTCGGATCATGGATGGCCTGGAATGTTGAATCGGCAAAGGGTGCTCGTCCAGTTGCTCCAGCAAGCGGGACGGCCCGTATCGAAGATCGACTTGATGAAGTGGTGCTTCCTCCTGCGAAACGAAACGCCGACGCAGGGCGGGTCAGCATTCTACCATTTCGTCCCGTACCACTATGGGCCGTTTTCTTTCTGCCTGTATCGAGAGATCAGTCAACTCGTTTTCAACGGGGTAGTCGCTTCGTCGGCCGACCGCTTCTGGCGAATCTCCGGAGATGCCGACGCCGCCGCAGGGCTGTCCAATGCCGTAAGACAGGATATCGTCCGCGTTCTGCGGCGGTTCAACGACAAACCGACTTCCTACTTGGTGGACTACGTCTACGAGCACTATCCGTGGTTCACGGTCAACAGCAAGCGAAAGCAGCACGCCACTCGCCCCGTCGCTTCCATGGCCGTATATACTGCCGGCTATGAGGGCCAGCAGGTGGATGCATTTCTCAACATGCTCCTGCGGAACGGAATCCAACGACTCCTGGACGTGCGGAACCATCCGGTCTCAAGGCGGTATGGGTTTCACAAGAGGACTTTGGGTCGGCTGTGCAACTCGCTGGACATAGAGTACCTGCACCGTCCCCAACTCGGCATCCTGCCCGAGGTGCGCCAAAACCTCAAGACACCAACGGATTACGAATCCCTCTTCGCAAAGTATGAGGCGGAAGTTCTAACGGGCGAGGGCGCCGCGATCGAAGAAGTCTCCCAGCTTGTGCGAACCAAGCCAACAGTCCTGGTTTGCGTGGAAGGTGATCCGCACAAGTGCCACCGCAACCGTCTGGCGAAGGCCGTCTCTGAGAAGGCGCATCTCCCAGTTCGGCATTTGGAACGGTCAGAATGAGCGAATCCGTCTCGGATACGAAAGTGCTGATCGTCGTCATGACGTATCCGCATCCGTCCAGGGGGTACAATGAGTTGGTCTGTACGGGAGGTATTACGGAATCGGGCGAATGGGTCCGGCTCTATCCCATTGATTATCGCTATCGCCCGTCGCAGCAGAAGTTCAAGAAGTATCAGTGGATCAACGTCCAATTGGGGCCTGGTGGTCAGGGCAACGATAACCGCAAAGAAAGCCGCAAGCCCGACCTGGATTCAATTACTCTCGTTGGAGAGCCGCTATCAACGAAGAACGATTGGTTTGAGCGGCGGGAAATCATCGACTCCATGCCTTGCCACACCCTGAACCAATTGAAGTCTCTGTATGACACGGATCAGACTTCTCTAGGAATCGTTCGCCCGAAGAGGGTAATCGATCTGGAGATTCGACCGGCGAGCGACCCCGATTGGAAACCGGAGTGGCGGCAGTTATTCTCGCAGAAAACGCTCTTTGGAGAACCGCAGAAGCCGCTGCGAAAACTTCCGTATTCGTTTCATTACATCTTCGAGTGCGAAGACTCCGAGAAACCGCATACGGCAATGTGCGAGGACTGGGAACTCGGGACTCTATTCCTTAAAGAGAGCAAACGGCTTGGCTCCGATGAAGCGGCTGCGCGGAGTGTGCGAACGAAATTCTTCGACGAGATCTGTGGTCCCGAAAAGGACACCCGTTTCTTCATGGGTACGCATTTCCCGTGGAACACATGGCTCGTCCTCGGGCTCTTCTGGCCACCGAGAGCGACAGCCCGACAGCGGCAATTGTTCTGAAATGTCGCATGCGGAGATGATCCCAGGTGTGATTGCCCAGGGCGGTGCCCCCCGTGGTCGTCGGACTTGCAGGCGTCCCCGCCGTTGGGTATCGTGATAGGCATGTCCGAATCCATGAAACCCAATACGATTACGAGTGGGCTGTTTCAGGGCCCCTGGAATTTCCTCGGTCTGCCGGAGGAGCTGGCGGCGGCGGATCGCGCCCGCGCCTGGGTCCTGCCGATCCCGTACGAGGGCACCACCTGCTATGGGGCGGGCACGCGGAACGGGCCGGCAGCGATCATCGCTGCCTCGCGCCCGGTGGAGCGGTTCGATCGGGAGTTCGATTGCGAGCCGGCGGCCGTTTTCGGCGTGCACACGATGAGCCCGCTGGCCCCGCACCGCTCGCCCGAAGCGATGATCGACGTGATCGAGGCGGCCGTGGCCGCGGTCCTTTCCGGGCAGAAGGGGACAGGCGCCTCACGCGGTTCGGAGCCAGTCGCCTTTTCCCCTCGCGTCCCGGACGTGTTGGCCGTCTTGGGCGGGGAGCATACGATCTCGGCGGGCGTGGTCCGAGGGCTGGCCCGGGCCAAGGGGGCGGCCGACCTGGTTGCCGTCCAGATCGACGCCCATGCCGACCTGAACGACAGGTACGAGGGGTCCTCCTACAGTCACGCCTGTGCGGCCCGGCGAATCGTGGAAACGTGCCCGGTATTTCAGATCGGGATTAGGAACATTGGCGCCGCGGAAGAGCGGTTTCGCCGCCAGTCGAGCCGCGTGAGGACGTTCTTCGCCGAAGAGGCTGCCGAGGGGCCGGAGTTGTTGGAGGAACTCGGCCGGTTCGTCCGCGGCAAGCAGACGTTTCTGACCATCGACTTGGACGGGCTGGACCCGTCGATCATGCCGGCGGTGGGCACGCCGGAGCCGGGCGGGCTCTCTTGGGCCCGCACGCTGGAGGTGGTCCGCGTCGTCTGCCGCGAGTCGGCCGCGCTGCCGGTGTTCGACGTGGTCGAGCTGGCCCCCATCCCCGGCTTGGCCGGACCCGACTTCCTGGCGGCCAAGCTCGTCTATAAAATCCTGTCGCTGGCCCTGATGCCGCGGGACCGCCCGTGACTAGGCGAACGGACCAGCACGCGATAAAGTAGTGCCGAGACTCGTAGGGCGGACCGAACGCCGTGAGGCCCGCCGTTGCGTTCCCGGAGGATTCGGCGGGCGTCGCTTTGCTCCGTCCGCCCTACATTGTGGAGTTGGGTGAAGATGATCTCCTTCGATAACAAGGTCCTCTTCATGGGCTTCGGCGCGGTGGCCCGGTGCGCGTTGCCAATCTTCGCCAAGCACATTCGCGTCCCGATGAACAGGGTCGCGGTGATCGACTTCGAGGACCGGAGCGAGGTACTGAAGCCGTGGACCGCACAAGGCGCGCGATTCGTCCGCGACCGCGTCACCCCGGAGAACCTGGGATCGCTGCTCGGGCAGCACCTTGCGCGCGGGGATCTGCTGGTCGATCTGGCCTGGAACATCGACTGCTGCGACCTGCTCCAGTGGTGCCACGACCACGGGGTGCTGTACGTCAACACGTCGGTCGAGGTCTGGGACCCTTACGCCGGCGCCGAGCGCAAGCATCCCACCGAGAAAACGCTTTACTGGCGGCATATGAACGTCCGCCGCATGACCGCCCAGTGGACCGGCCCCAGCACCACGGCGGTCCTGGAGCACGGCGCCAATCCCGGCCTGATCTCGCACTGGACCAAGCAAGGACTGATCGACATCGGGGAGCGCCTGCTCCATGAGAACCGCGTGCAGGACGCCGATGCCGAGGAGATCCGGCATTGGATCGACAGCCGGACCTTCAACCGCCTGGCCATGAGACTGGGCGTGAAAGTGATCCACTGCAGCGAGCGCGACACGCAAATCACCGACCGGCCCAAGGAAGTGGATGAGTTCGTCAACACCTGGAGCATCGAGGGTTTTCGCGAAGAGGGGATCACGACGGCCGAGATGGGCTGGGGGACGCACGAGAAGGAGCTGCCCGCGTTGGCGTTCGAGCATTCGGAGGGGCCGAGGAACCAGATCTGCCTGGCCCGCATGGGCATGAACACCTGGGTGCGTTCCTTGGTGCCCGGCTACCCGATTCACGGCATGGTCGTGCGCCACGGCGAGGCGTTTACGATCTCCGACCACCTGACGGTCTGGGAAGACGGCAAGCCGATCTACCGGCCGACCGTACACTACGCCTATTGCCCCTGCGATTGCGCGATCACGTCGCTCCAGGAGCTCCGCGGCTACGATTACCGCCTCCAGCCCAGGCTGCGGATCATGGCCGACGAGATCACCGGCGGCTCCGACATCCTCGGGGCTTTGCTCTTGGGCCATCCGTACAACGCGTGGTGGACCGGCAGCGACCTGAGCATCGAGGAGTCGCGGCGCCTGGTGCCGCACCAGAACGCGACGACCGTGCAGGTGGCGATCTCGGCGGTGGCGGCGGCGATGTGGATGATCGAGAACCCCGAGCGCGGCGTGTGCGTGCCCGACGACCTGCCGCACGACTATGTCCTGCCGATCGCCAATCCGTACCTGGGCGGGTGCATTTCGGCCCCCTTCGATTGGATGCCGCTGGCGCACCGCCCCGAGTTCTTCGACGGGCACGATCAGCCCAATTTGGATCGCGACGACCCGTGGCAGTTCAAGAACTTTCTCGTGAATCCGTGAAGCCTGTAGGGAACGCCCTCCGTGGCGTTCCGTGGGAGCGTGGCGAGGTTTTGCCGAATCACGGAACGCCACGGAGGGCGTTCCCTACAGGTGCATTGCACATTGATTTCGACGCAGGCGCAACATCATGGTAGCAACGGCGACGCTCAAGAGACTGGCCAAGCAGCACGGAACGCCCTTGTTCCTGGTCGACCACGACGTGTTGCGGCGCAACTACGCCCAGTTCAAGAAGTACCTTCCCCGGGTCCAGGCGTACTATGCGGTGAAGGCGAATCCCGACCCGGCGATCGTCCGCACGCTCTACGAAGCGGGGGCCAGCTTCGACGTGGCCTCGATGCCCGAGTTCCTCATCGTCCACGAGAACATCGAGTCGCTGCCGGCCAAAGCGCGGCAGGACTTCATTTGGGACAAGATCATCTACGCCAACCCGATCAAGGCCAACGAGACCCTCGTCGAGCTCGACCCCTACAAACCGCTGGTGACCTACGACAACTTCGAGGAAATCGGCAAGGTCCGCAAGTACGCCCCGCACGCGGGGCTCGTGCTGCGGCTCCGGGTGCCCAACACCGGGGCGATGGTCGAGCTCTCGTCGAAGTTCGGGGCGGACCCGGGCGAGGCGGTGGATCTCATCCGCGCTGCCCACGACGCCGGCCTCGTGGTCGAGGGGCTGAGCTTCCACGTCGGCAGCCAGACCACCAATTTCGAGAACTACGTGCAGGCGTTGAACCTCACGGCAGGCGTGTTCCGCGAGGCGACGCTCCGCGGCTTTCACAAGCTGAAGATCCTGGACATTGGCGGCGGCTTCCCCGCGCCGTACGACCACAACGTTCGGCCTTTCCGAGAGCTTGCCCGCACGCTCAACTCGGAGTTCAAGCGGCTTTTCCCCAAGGACATCGAGATCCTCGCCGAGCCGGGGCGGTTCCTCGTGGCCACGGCGGCCGCGCTGGTGGTCAAGGTGATCGGCAAGGCGGTCCGCGACGGCAAGCCCTGCTACTACGTCGACGACGGCGTGTACGGCACCTACTCGGGGATTCTCTTCGATCACTGCCCGTATCACCTCAAGGCCTTCAGGAAGGGCCCGACGCAGATCTGCTCCGTCTTCGGCCCGACCTGCGATGCCCTGGACACGATCTCGCTGGCCGAAGAACTCCCCGAGCTGAAGCTGGGCGACCTGCTCAACAGCGAGAACATCGGGGCCTACAGCCACGCCTCGTCGACTTCGTTCAACGGCTTCCCGCCGGCGAAGGTGCTGCACATCAATCAATAGGTCAGCAAGAGCCGGTCCGCGACCACCTCTGATTCCAGGGTCTTGCCGTTCATCTGGAATCGACGAAGCATGGATCGGCCGCAATTGACAAACGCTTCCCGCTCGAAGAGTCCCTTCGGAATCGGAAGGCGACACGGGACCTCCCCCGACCGCTTCGTTCCGTCGATGCTCAGCGCGACAAATACTCCACGCCTCTTGCAGCGGGCGATCACCTGAAGAAGATGCTCCAAGTCGAAAGACTGAGCGCCATACAAGATGGTCTGACTGTGCGTGTAAGGCGGGTCGCAGTACACCACGTCGCCCGCTTTCGCCCGATTCATGGCCTGTTCATAGTCCATCAGGGCAAACGTGGTTCCCGACGTTCGTTGGTGCCACTCGTCGACTCGGTGGCCGAACCTCTCCGGCGGAATAGGGTTGTGGATGCCGCAGGGTGTTGACATGCAGCCGTCCGCCTTCCGGAATCGCACCACGCCCCCGTAGCAGGCGCGGCAGAGGAAGAGCAAATCCGCCCCGTTCGGCTTCGCGTTGTAGGAAGCCTTGATTCTCTCGTACCCCTTCTGCTTGTCCCCTGCGGTGGCAGCCTCCCATCGCTCCGCATACCATCGCTTCAAGGTTTCGGGCGACCTGCGGAGCGTTTGCCAAATCTCCATCAGAGGCGGGAACACGTCAGACGCGAGGGCCCTCTTCGGCGCCAGCGTTGCGAGAATCGCCCCGCTTCCCAAGAAAGGTTCGTGGTAAGTCCCGAACTCCTCCGAAAAGTGCGACGCGATCTCATGGGCGAACCGCTGCTTGTTGCCGATCCACTTGAGCAGTTGAGACTTGAACGGCCTCACCCTTGGGGTCACTTCCTCGCAGTCGAACAACCATTGCTGACTCATGGGCACGAGGTGCTTTTCGGTCGAGAGTCGGGACTCGTGCGTTATTTCGCGGGGTGCCGAAGCCACAAGAGGCATGCCGTGACGCACGCAACCATGCCCGTGAAGGGCAACGATGCCTCTTGTCGCTGCGCGACACCGAAAGCGGAGCTTTCGGTGTCACCCAGCCGTAGGGCGGACGGAGCGAAGCGACGCCCGCCGGCTCCGGCCGGCGTGCGTTCCGGCGGGCCTCACTCCGTTCGGTCCGCCCTACAACTCATGGCATTGACGGAGAATGGGTTGCCTTGCCGAAGCCGTAGGGCGGACGGAGCGAAGCGACGCCCGCCGCCGCGTGCGTTCCGGCGGGCCTCACTCCGTTCGGTCCGCCCTACCGTTGGCGGGAAAGTCTGCCCCGCATCTCTCATCGCTTCGGATCTTCGCGGAGTTCCACCTGGAGCGCGCCGAGCATGCGGGTGATCGCTTCCTCCTTCGTGTTAATGAAGGGGACGTTGTCGAGGATGATCGAGCGGCGGTCGTCGCTCGGGTGGAGGATGAGCCGCCCGGAGCGCAACAGCATGTACTCGAACACGTCCTCGATTTCTTTGTCCATGCGGAGGCTGGGAGCGTAGACCCGCTCCATGTTGGCCAGGAACCCGTGGTGGTGCAGAAGCTCGTTGGGCCGGACCTCCCAGTAGTCGAACCGCACCACCACGAACATGGCCACGAAAATGGCCGCCATCATCGCGGCGAACGTCCAATAGAACGTGGCGTTGGCTAAGGGGTGGTAACTTGCCAACAGCTTCGACATGGCCGGGAGGACCTTATCGTTCAGACGCACCAGCAGAATGAACCCCATGACCAGAGCGGCGACGAAGAAGAACAGCGTCAGCGACGTGGTCCGCGGAAAATCGAAAGCCAGGATCACCAGGTTCACCGCCAAGAGCCCCAGGAACAGCGTCGAGATGATCACGGCCGTGGCGTTCGTCTTGTCGAGAGGCTCTTCGAGGCAGCTCAGCCAGATCGCCGCCACCACCGAAAAGAAAAACGCCGGATAGAGGAACACGATCTTCGGGTACGAGATGAGCAGGATCTTGTCGGGCGCTTTGTCGCCGGTCTTTTCCGGGGGAGGCACGGGCGCGGGCCCTGGGGTCGGCTGGGAAACGGGTTGGGATGCGTCCGACATGGCTTTTCCTTTCGTATTGCCGAATCGCTTGTTTCAGTGGCTGCGTGGCGCCTCGGGCATTTCCCCCTCGGCCCTCCCAGTTTACCGGATACAACCCCCGCCGGCCATAAGGGGAGGGCCGGCAAGTGCTTCCCCCGCGGATTTCGTTTCCCGGGCGGGTTGACCAACGCCCGCCATGGGCATATTCTGGCAACCAGCCGTCACCCGGGAGTGTGAGGCTGAAAAGCCTGACCTACAGCCCCATGAAAATCCTCGTGCTGGGACTTGGGAATCCGCTCGTCACGGACGACAGCGTGGGACTACGCGTCGCCGCCAAGCTTCAGCCGCTCCTGGCCGACCGGCCCGACGTGGACGTCTCTGAGGACTATTGGGGCGGCCTCCGGCTGATGGAGCGGATGGTCGGATTTGATCGGGCGATTGTGATCGACGCGATCTGCACCGGGGCTCCGCCCGGCACGATCCACCACCTCACCCCGGCCTCGATCCCCACCCAGCGGAGCACATCGAGCCACGACGTCAATCTGCCCACCGCGCTGGCACTGGGACGCAGCGCCGGATTGCACCTGCCCGGCGACGAGCACATCCTCCTTGTCGGCATCGAAGCGGAGGATATACTTTCGTTTGGTGAGCAATGCACCCCCGCTGTGGAGGCCGCCATTGCCCCAGCAGTGCAGGAAGTCCTCCTGATGGTGGCACGGTTTGCGCGGCTCGGAGCTTGAATCCTACTTGTCCCTTGAGGAGACCAACGCCATGATCTCGCCGGAGGTATTGCGCCGCTACCCCTACTTCGCCGGAGTCAGCGAGGAGATCCTCAAAGCGGTTGCGATGATCGCAGATGAGAAGGCGATCCCCGCCGGGACGCAGTTGTTCAGCGAGGGCGACCCTGCCGACACCATGAACATCATTGTCCGCGGGGAGATCAGCGTCCAGTACGTTCTCGGCAGCGGGGAGCGCCGCACGGTAGACACCCTCGTGGAGGGCGATATCCTGGGCTGGTCCGCGTTGGTCGAGCCCTACAAGTACACGGCGGTGGGCACGACCAGCAAGGACTCGCAGTTGGTCTCCATTCGGGCGAAGAAACTCCGCGAGTTGTGCGACAAGGATCCCTTCTTGGGCTATCGGCTGACCACCCAGATCGCCAAGTTGCTGGCGCATCGTCTGGAAGGGGCCCGCATCCAACTCGCCGCGATCGACTGACCGCTACTTCTTCTCGCCCCCAAGACCTGAAAAGATACCGCCCGGCATCGGGGTTCCGTCGGGAATTGGCGGGGAGGGACCCCGGATCTCGGGCGGAACCTCGGGCACTTCAATGTGGATGTCCAGCGGCAGGCCATAGGCCGGATGAGGCGCTTCGGGGGCGGGCTTTTCGGCCGCAGGGATCTGCGGCATCTCCGGCGCAATCCTTGTCTCGGTGTTCCCGCCGCGCGCCCCGCAGCCCACAAAGAGCAAGACCGCCAGTGCGATGAGCAAGAGTTCTGGTTCCATACCAGCTATTATGCGCCACTGCCGGGCGTTTGGCGAATTGACAGGCCGGGCATGCACCGGTAGCCCGTCGGGTGGGACCATCGCAGCGCCAGCCCACCAACACGGGGTGCTGTTGGTGGGCCGGCGCTGAGTTTGTTACATCCTTTGACCGAATCAAATACCTCCGATTGTGGCACTTTTGGCTACAAAATGGTCCTTGCTGATGCCACCTAAGAGGGGATAACAAACAACCGCAAGTTTCCTGATCCCGATGCGGACAGGGGCGAAAAGGCGACGAATCAGGCAAAGATGCCCCAGACTTCCTAAACTTCCTTCTGGCTTCCAGGTGATTGTGAATGTATAATCACAAGAGAGGCGTGCCATGAGCGACGAGAAACTGGATACCGAAATCCGCCGCGAGCAGATCGCCGAGGCGGTGCTCAGCCTGGTTGCCGCGCACGGGGTGAATCGTCTGAGCATGGCGCAGGTCGCCCGACGCGTTGGGTTGGTCCCGTCGGGGATTTATCGCCATTTCAAGAACAAAGACGAGATGATCCTGGCCGCGCTGGACCGGCTCGAAGCCCGCCTCCAGGCCAACATCCGCGCGGCTGCCGAGGACAGCGCCGATCCGCTGGAGCAGTTGCGAAGCCTGCTGATGCGGCACGTGCGGGTGATCCGCGAGGGCCGGGCGGTACCAAGAATCGTTTTCTCCGACGACGGCCACAGCGGTCATCCGCTGAGGATGCAGCGCGTTCGGGAGATCTTCGGGGCGTACCTCGGCCGCATTTCGGAGCTGGTCCGCCAAGGACAGGAGGAGGGCAAGATTCGCCCGGAGCTGGATCCTGCCACCGTCGCACTCATGCTCCTGGGGATCGTCGTGCCGGCCGGGATCGTCTGGCACATGACCGACGGGGAATTCGACGTGACCAAGCACGCGGAGCGGGCCTGGCAGGTCTTCCGCCGGGCGGTCGTCGCGGAGGAACGTTCGACCCTCGAACCGATGTGAATAGATCGTCACAAAAGGTGCACCTATGACCCGTCGTAAGATCCTCATCGCGTTCGGCGTGGTGGCCGCGTCGGGGCTTGCGCTCGCCTACCAGTTCGGGATGGGGAGGTCGGGGACTCCCGGAGACAACGGCGACAGTCTGTTCTCCCGAATCGGCTTTGGCCTGTCCGGGAGCACCAATGTGGTTCGCGTTTCGGGGAATATCGAGTTGACCGACGTGGACGTGAGCTTCAAGATCCCCGGTCGGGTCGTTCAGCGACTTTTCGACGAGGGAGAATACGTCGAGGTGGGCAAGAAGATCGCGGTCCTGGAAAGCAAGGACCTGGAAGACGACGTTGCCGTGAGAGAAGCGGAGTTTCGCGTAGCTCGGGCAGCTTGGGAAGAACTGGAAAACGGTTCCCGCAAGGAGGACAAGGGGGCGGCTAGGGCCGCCATGGAGAAGGCCGATCAGTTCTACAAGGAACTCGAGGCCGGGTCCCGGCCGCAGGAAATCGAGGCCGCCTTGGCCACGCTCCAAAGCGCCGAGGTCGAAAAGGCCCGGCTTGCCGAAGAACTAGGCCGTGCCAAGAAACTGTATCTGGAAAACCGGGTACTCTCCGAAGAGGACTTCTTGCGTCAGGAAGCGGCCTACGACGTGGCCGCGGCGAAGTGCCGCGAGGCGCAAGAGCGATACACGCTGGTGAAGCTCGGCCCGCGCGACGAACAGAGGCGTCAGGCCAAGGCCGCCCTGGATCAGGCCACCTGGCAGTATCGACTCGTGGAGGCGGGTGCGCGGTCCGAAGTCCGCCAGCAGGCCCGCGCCCGGCTCGACGAGGCCAAGGCCGCCCTCGACTTGGCCAAGACCAGACTCGGCTATGCCGAGGTGTTCGCCCCCGAGCTTCAGCCGGGGGGACCGTGGAAGAGCGACGGGCCGCGCAAGTACGTGGTGCTGTCGAAGAACATCGAGCCGGGTGAATACGTGGCCGCGGGAACGCCGGTCGTCACCCTCGGCGACCTGGCCCATCCTTGGCTGCGGGCCTACGTCGACGAGGCCGACCTGACGCGGGTGAAATACGGTCAGAAGGCCCGCGTTACCACGAGCCGGAATCCCGACAAGTCCTATGACGGCTGGGTCGGGTTCATCTCCTCGGAGGCGGAGTTCACGCCTAAGAACGTGCAGACGGAGAAGGAACGCACCAAGCTGGTCTACCGGGTCAAGATCTACATCGACAACCGCGACCTGGAGTTGAAACGCGGCATGCCCGCCGACGCCGACATCCAGCTCGATTCCGCGGAGAAACCGTGATTCAGTCTGTGAAGGCACGCCAAGTGTAACGAAGAGTGTAAGAAAAGGAAAAAGGGGAAAAGGGAAGAGAGGAAAGGAAGCGAGAAAACGCTGTCCCGGCCGGTTGGTCTGGAGGAACATCCAAATCCCTTTTCTTTCCCCTTTTTCCTTTTTCCCATTTTCCCCTTCCTTACACCCCGGCACAACCATACGCCCAGCACGCGAAGGAATCCAACGATGGACGCGATTCGCACCGAAGGGCTGACGAAATCGTTTGGCGCCATGACGGCCGTGGACCGGCTCACGATCACCGTGGCGGAAGGGGAGATCTTCGGCCTGGTCGGACCCGACGGGGCGGGGAAAACCACCGCAATGCGGCTGTTGACGGCGATCATGGAGCCCACCTCGGGCGACGCCTGGGTGGCCGGCCGCCACGTCGTCCGTGATGCTGAGGCCATCAAGGAGAACATCGGCTACATGAGCCAGCGGTTCGGGCTCTACCCGGACCTCACCGTCATGGAAAACATCGACTTCTACGCCGACATCTACGACGTGCCTCGCCGCGGCAGGCGGGAGAAAATCGATCGGCTGCTGGCGTTCAGCAATCTGGCGCCGTTTCGGCGGCGTCTGGCGGGCAACCTGTCGGGCGGGATGAAACAGAAGCTGGGCCTGGCCTGCGCCTTGGTCCACACCCCCAAGGTTCTCTTCCTTGACGAGCCGACCAACGGCGTGGACCCCGTGTCGCGTCGCGACTTCTGGCGGATCCTCTATCAGCTCCTCCGCGAGCGGGTGACGATCTTCGTCTCCACCGCGTACCTCGACGAAGCCGAACGGTGCAATCGGCTCGCCCTGCTCCACCAGGGGAAGCTGATCGCCTACGGAACGCCCCAGGAGGTGAAGAAGCTCATGCGAGGAACGATCCTGGAGATCCGCTTGCCCCAGCCGCGCCGGGCCACTGCCCTGTTGCGGGAGCAGCTCGCGGGCGAGCCGGTGGGCCTGTTCGGCGACCGCGTCCACGTGGTGAGCACGGAGCCCGACGCGAGTGCCCGGCGTGCGGAGGCGATCCTTGCCGCCGCCGGACTGCCGGCCACCGGCATCCGGCCGATCGAGCCCTCGCTGGAAGACGTATTCGTCTCCGTGCTGGGGCAACTCGGCGAGTCGAGCGGGAGGCCAAGCACGAACGGAATTCCAGAATGAGGAAATGAAGAATGAGAAATGGAAAATGCAAAACGCGGATCGAGCCTGGCCGGGGGCGATCTCCAGGACACTCCATGACCACCGGCAAGAGCGTTCGCTGCGCGATCGACTGGCGGCCACGGCTCCTGCAATCTGCATTTTTCATTTCTCGTTGTTCATTCTTCATTCCTGTCTCGCAGAGCACAGATTTCTCGCGGAGGCACAGGTCTTTACCATGACCGACTCCTCCCCCGACAAAGCCGTGGTGGTCAACGACCTCGAAAAGCGGTTCGGCGGCTTCGTGGCCGTGAACCGGGTGAGTTTCTCCGTAAATCGAGGGGAGATTTTCGGGTTTCTCGGCCCGAACGGGGCCGGAAAGTCGACCACCATCCGCATGTTGTGCGGCATCCTCGCGCCCACGTCGGGCGCCGGGACCGTGGGCGGGTTCGATATCCGCACGCAGTCCGAGGAAATCAAGGCCACCATCGGCTACATGAGTCAGAAGTTCTCGCTGTACCAGGACCTGACCGTCGAGGAGAACATCGACTTTTACAGCGGCATCTACCGCATCGCCCCCGAGCAGCGGGCCGAGCGGAAACAGTGGGTGATCGACATGGCCGGCCTGGCCGAGCACCGCAAGCGGCCGACGGCCATCTTATCCGGCGGCTGGAAGCAGCGATTGGCCTTGGGCTGCGCGATCGTCCATCGGCCGCCGATCGTGTTCTTGGACGAACCCACCTCGGGCGTGGACCCGATCAGCCGCCGGCAGTTCTGGGACTTGATCTACGAGATGGCGGGCCGCGGCGTCACGATCTTCGTCACCACGCATTACATGGACGAGGCCGAATACTGCGACCGGCTGGCCCTGATCTACCGCGGCGAGCTGATCGCCACGGGCACGCCCGAGTCGTTGAAAACCGCCTTTATGAAGGAGCACATCGTGGAAGTGCTCTGCGACCGCGCCGAGGTGGCCATGGGCCGGATTGAGAAACTCGGCTGCGTGAAGGAGGCGGCCTTGTTCGGCCGCGGGCTCCACGTGGTCACCGACGACAGCCAAGAGGCCGCGCCCGCCATCCGGGAGCTGCTCGCGGCCCAGGGCTACCGGGTCGAGCGGATCGAGCGGATCGTCCCGTCGCTGGAGGATGTTTTCGTGTCGCTCATCGAGGCGCGGGACCGGGCGGAACAGCCCCAGGCGGAGGTGCAACGATGAAGTTCCGCCGCGTGTGGGCCGTGGCCCGCAAGGAATTCCTGCACATCCTCCGCGATCCGCGAAGCCTCGGGATGGCGATCGCGATTCCGATGTTGATGCTGATCCTCTTCGGCTACGCCCTGACGGTCGACGTGGACAACGTGCCCACGGTGGTCTGGGACCAGAGCGGCACGCAGGCCAGCAGTGAACTGTTGAGCCGGTTCGGCGGATCGCCGTATTTCCGCATCGTCGGCTACGAGCAGGGCTACGAGGCCCTGGAGCGGGCGATCGATACCCGCCGGGCCCTCGCCGCGCTCGTGATCCCCAGCGAGTTCGCCGAGCGGATCCAGACCGGCCGGCAAGTGGCGGTGCAGATGATCGTCGACGGCAGCGATTCGAACACCGCCACCATCGCCATCGGCTACGCCGAGGCGATCGCGCGCATCTACGCCCAGGAGGTGGCCGTGGCTGCGCTGCGCCGGATCGGTGGGCCGGCGATCCGCTTGCCGCTGGAGGTCCGGCCCCGCGTCTGGTTCAACGCCGACATGGAGTCGCGCAACTACATTATTCCCGGCCTGATCGCCGTGATCATGATGGTCATCGCCGCCCTGCTGACCTCGCTAACCGTGGCCAGGGAGTGGGAGCGGGGGACCATGGAACAGCTCGTTTCCACGCCGGTCAAAGGCCGGGAGTTGATCTTCGGGAAACTGATCCCCTACTTCGCCGTCGGCATGCTCGACGTGCTCTTGGCGGTCCTCATGGGCCAGTTCCTCTTCGGGGTGCCCCTGCGCGGCAACGTGGCGCTTCTGTTCGCGATGGCGGCGATCTTCCTGGCCGGCGGGTTGGCGATGGGAATGCTCATCAGCATCGTCACCAAGAGCCAGCTCTTGGCCAGCCAGGTGGCGATGGTGTCCACCTTCCTTCCGGCGTTCCTGCTCTCGGGGTTCATGATACCGATCGCCAACATGCCACCGGTGATCCGCGCCGTGACCTACGTCGTGCCGGCCCGGTATTTCGTGGTCCTCCTGCACGGGATCTACCTGAAGGGCGTGGGCCTGGAGATCCTCGGCTTCGAGGCGATCTTGCTGACCGTGTTCGGCGCGGTGATGGTCCTGCTGGCCAACGTGAAGTTCAAGAAGAAACTGGGGTGATGTTCGACCGCATCAAGCACATGCTGATCAAGGAATTCATCCAGGTCTTCCGCGATCCTCGGATGCGGACGGTGATCTTCGTCATTCCCTGCATCCAAACGATCGTGATCGGCTATGCCGTGACGCTCGACGTGCGCGACGTTCCCACCGCCGTGTACGACCTGGACAATACCACCGACAGCCGCGAGCTGACCGCCCGCTTCGTCCGCTCGCGGTATTTCCGCGTGGTCGACTACGTCGATAGCGAGCAGCGGGCCCGGGAGCTGATCGACCGCGGCCGGGCGAGCGTCGTGCTGCACATGAACCGCGGGTTCTCGGAGGACGTGCGGGGCGGCCGGACCGCCCGGCTTCAGGTCATCGTCGACGGCACCGACTCGAACACCGCCGGAATTGTGCTCAGCTACGCCAGCCGGATCACCTCGACCTTCTCGGAGCAGATCATCGTCGAGCGGTTCGACCGGCTGACCGGCTCCCACCGCGACACGAATCTCGTGGACCTGCGGAGCCGGGCCTGGTTCAACGAGAATCTGGAAAGCCGCAACTACTTCGTTCCCGGGGTGATCGTCATCGTGGTGACGCTGGTCACGCTGCTGCTGACGAGCATGGCCGTGGTGCGGGAAAAGGAGATCGGCACCATGGAGCAGATCATGGTGACGCCGATCACGCCCACCGAGTTCGTGCTGGGGAAAACGGTCCCCTTCGCGCTGATCGGCTTTGCCGACGTGATCATCGTGACGCTGGTCGGTACCCTCTGGTTTGGGGTGCCGATCCGGGGGAGCATCTTGCTCTTGCTGTTCGCGACGGGCCTCTACCTCATGACCACGCTCGGCACCGGGCTACTCATTTCGACCATCAGCCAGACCCAGCAGCAGGCGATGATGAGCACCTTCTTCTTCTTCTTCCCCGCGATGCTCTTGTCGGGCTTCGCCTTCCCGATCGCCAACATGCCGAGCGTGGTGCAGTGGCTTACCCTGGTGAATCCCCTGCGCTACTTCCTGGTGATCGTCCGCGGGATCTTCCTCAAGGGGATAGGGGCCGACGTGCTGTGGCGCGAACTCCTAGCCCTTGCCGTGATGGGAGTTGGCACCTTGTGGCTCGTCGGCCGACGATTCCACAAGACCCTCAGTTAAGTGGTGGGGTGAGATCAGCCCTCACCTTCGTCCTCCCAGTCCTCGTCTTCGTCGTCCTCTTCCCAGTCCTCGTCTTCGTCGTCCTCTTCCCAGTCCTCGTCTTCGTCGTCCTCTTCCCAGTCCTCGTCTTCGTCGTCCAGCTCTTCCTCTTCATCCTCGTCGAGGTCGTCTTCGACGTCTTCGTCGTCCTCGACTTCCTCCCACTCGCTGTCTTCGAAGTCCTCGTCGTCAAGGTCTTCCTCGTCTTCGAGGTCCTCCTCCTCTTCGTCCTCCTCCTCTTCGTCCTCGAAGTCCTCCTCCTCCTCTTCGAAGTCTGCGTCGTCCTCGAGATCTTCGTCTTCACCCTCGGGCTCGTCACGGCCCGCGACCAGTCGGGAATGGCTCGAGCGCTCAGCGACAGCAGGAGTCGCCAGGTCGTCTTCCCAAATGGGCTTGGTATCACTTCGAGTGTTCACGTTCGGATCCCCTCCCGGATTATTGGAGCCTATGGGTTGGTTCAACATTTCACGATTGTCAGGGCTCGCCTGGGGAGCGGCAGGGCCGTGGACGTTGGCGGCCGGCGCGCCCGAACGTTGCCACGCCGGCCGAGGCAGCTCGTCCAGATCACGCAGACCGAACACCTGGAGGAACGAGCGGGTCGTGCCGTACAGGAACGGGCGACCCAATTCCTCCGATTTTCCCACAATCCGTACCAATCCCCGTTCCATCAGTTGTCGAAGAATTTCACCACACTGCACGCCGCGAATCGCTTCAATATCGGCCCGCAACACGGGCTGACGATAGGCTACCACGGCAAGCGTTTCCAGTGCAGGCACCGACAAGCGTACCTCAGCGGGCACGACCTGCAACCGCCTGAGCCACGGGGCGAACTTTGCCCGCGACACCAACTGAAATCCCCCGGCGACCTCGACGACTCGGAAGGAACACCCCTCCCCATCGTAGAGCCGGTTGAGTGTTCGGACCAGTGTACGCGCTTCGGTGCCGTCAGCCAAGCCACTCAATAAAG
>Ga0172371_10002346_pt1 | contig 30116 bp, 27 predicted proteins | sample Lak12m_FD_114543 | JGI IMG/M metagenome (GOLD analysis project Ga0172371, IMG submission 114543) | Freshwater microbial communities from Kabuno Bay, South-Kivu, Congo - kab_022012_12m | ecosystem: Environmental > Aquatic > Freshwater > Lake | place: Democratic Republic of the Congo: South-Kivu...
CATGGCAATTAGCTCCTCCTGGGTTCCTCTTCTTAGCATAAAGATTGCGTAAAAGATTACGCCACCAGTATACACGAGATCGGTAACCCGAGGGTAACCCTAATTGCTGCAATCGTAACAAAAAGAGTCAAATTAACAGAAATAATCGGTTAGAAAAACCCCGAAGATTTTTTGGGCCTGGGCCTTTTTAAATAATTGGATTATAAATGTTCTATGCCTCAATCAAACACAAACAGACAAGCGGAAGGGCAGGTGAGAGACAAAGTTCAAGCCGATACCGACGAAAGACTGGCTAGATTTCAAGCTATGCGAAGAGATGAAAGGGTCCGGCAGGCGAGAAACAAAATCAAAGTTCAGGTTGATCGCGGTGAAAAGGGAGATAAAAAAGAGCTGCGGATGGGAGAAGACAAAAGCTCGCCCGCATCAGCCTTTCATTGGGGTGAGAATTTGAGCATAGGTTTGGTTTTGGGTATGACGCTGGCTCTGGTAAACGATTTTTCGGATTTGGTAACCTGGCAGAAAACCTCTCTTATCGCCCAGACGATTGATATAACAACCCTGGTGCTGCTTTTGTTTGTGCTAATGTTTTCCAGCCGGGCTTATTTTATCTCCATATTTATTATAATAGTGGCTTTTCTACTGGAGCTACTACCGGTGTCGGGAGTCCTGCCTTATTGGACAATAGGAATGGGTCTGTGGTATATAGCTAATAGGAATAGGCGGTGAAGTGGCAAACTCGCGGACTTCTTGCCGCAATCATTATTATCGATTATTGTAAAAACTGCATTGTACCAACGCGTGGTCCGCACTTGCGAAATTTCGCGGAGTGTTTTTGATTTTAATAAATAATTGAAAAAAGTTTTATGTCTCGCACTTACCCTTTGGAAAAAACTCGTAACATCGGGATTATTGCCCACATCGATGCCGGCAAAACGACTACTACTGAGCGAGTTCTCTTTTATACCGGAATTACCCATAAAATCGGAGAGGTGCACGAAGGGGAAGCCACTATGGATTGGATGGAGCAAGAAAAGGAAAGAGGAATAACCATCACCGCGGCGGCAACCACTTGTTTCTGGTCTCCTTCCGCTTATGATAAGGAAGGCAAAAGAACGCCTGATAGCAAAGAATACCAAATAAACATTATCGATACCCCCGGGCACGTGGACTTTACAGTAGAAGTGGAAAGGTCTTTGCGGGTGCTGGATGGAGGGGTGGTGGTGTTCGACGGCAAGATGGGAGTGGAGCCCCAATCGGAAACCGTTTGGCGCCAAGCTGACAAATATAGTGTCCCCCGCATTTGTTTTATCAATAAAATCAATCAAACGGGAGGGGATTTTTACATGAGTTTGCGCTCCATTCACGAGAGGCTCAGTTCCAACGCGGTGGCCGTCAGCTTGCCTATCGGCGAGGAGCAAGGCATTCAAGGCGTAGTGGATCTGGTTAATCTGAAAGCTTACGTTTATACCGACGAGAGCCATCGGGAGTTGAAAGAAGTTGATATTCCCGTGGATATGCTGGAAAAAACCCATGAATACAGAAACATCCTGGCTGAAAAGGTTGCCGAAACCGACGACAAGTTGGTGGAAGTTTTTCTCGAAGATGGAAAACTGTCCGACTCTGAACTTAGATATGCTTTGCGCAAGGCCACTTTGGAAGGGAAACTTTTCCCGGTTATGGGAGGGGATGGAAGGTCGGTTATAGTGGTAAAACTATTGGACATGGTTATCGATTATCTTCCCTCTCCGAGCGACAAACCGCCGGTATCAGGCTTTAATCCGAAGACTAGCGAATCTATTACTCGCCCCGTGGACGACGATGCGCCTTTTTCGGCTCTGGCTTTTAAGTTGGCTACTGATCCTTTTGTGGGTAATCTTTGTTTCTTTAGGGTGTATTCGGGCAAGTTGGAAACCGGGTCCTACGTTCTTAACGCGGCTAAGGACCAGAAAGAAAGAATTGGCCGAATTGTTCGTCTTCATGCCAACAAAAGAGAAGACGTTTCAGAGGTGTACACTGGTGATATTGCCGCAATGGTTGGGTTAAAGTATACTACCACCGGAGACACTCTTTGCAGTGAAAGCAACCCGATTACACTGGAAAGCATGCAATTTCCGGATCCGGTTATTTCGGCTTCAATTGAACCCAAAACCAAGGCCGATCAAGAAAAAATGAGCTTGGCACTCAAAAAACTTTCCGATGAAGACCCCACTTTTAAGGTTCATACCGACGAGGAGACGGCAGAAACGATTATATCAGGTATGGGAGAGCTGCATCTGGAGATTATCGCCGACCGAATGAAAAGAGAGTTTAAGGTAGAAGCGGCTTTGGGTAAACCCCGAGTGGCTTTCAAAGAAACTATTGGTAATCTGGCGGAAGCGGAAGGAAAATATATTCGTCAAAGCGGTGGCCGCGGACAATACGGCCATGTGTTCTTGAGGTTGGAGCCTCAAGAACAAGGAAAAGGTTTCGAATTCGCTAATATGATCAAGGGAGCTTCTATCCCCAATGAATTTATTCCGGCAGTGGAAAAGGGAGTGAAAGAGGCGATAAACAGTGGAGTAGTGGCTGGCTATCCGGTTGTTGACGTCAAGGCGGTTCTTTATGATGGAACTTACCATGAAGTCGACTCTTCGGAAGCCGCTTTTAAGATAGCCGCTTCAATGGCTTTCAAGAGCGCGATGAAACAAGCCACGCCTTTTATCATCGAACCGATCATGAAAGTGGAAATAGTAACTCCGGAACAGTTCATGGGTGATGTAGTGGGCGATCTTAATTCTCGCCGCGGCCAAATCGAAAACATGGAAGACCGGGTGCAGGGAACGGTGCGTTTGAAAATAGTGACCGGAAAAGTACCCTTAGCTAACATGTTCGGTTACGCGACTCAATTGCGCTCCATGAGCCAGGGAAGAGCCACCTACACCATGGAATTTTCTCACTATAATCGGGTTCCTGAAAATATCTCCCAAGGAATAATCGAAGGGAATATAAAATAAACTTCTAAATTTATGGCCAGCGAAAACCCCACTTTTCTTCTGCAGATGATTACGCCCGAGCAAATCATTTATCAGCAATGGGTGAGAAAGCTCATTATCTCAACTACGGAAGGAGAAATTACAGTTTTACCCTTTCATACGTCTTTGGTGGCGGCAATTTCCCCGGGAGAGGTCAAAATAACTGAGGTTCAGAAAGGAAATTCCACGGAAAAAGAAAGGATAATGGCAGTTTCGGAGGGGGTAATCGAAATCAGAAACAATGTGGTTAGTCTTTTAGTTCAAAAAGCCGAAAGAACGGAGGAACTGGATCGCCAAAAAATTGAGCAGGCCAAAGCGATGGCGGAAAAAATGATCGAGAAAGCTCATCGTGCCGGAGCGGACGAGAGAGAATTCGCGAGCCTGGAAACAGCTCTGCAAAGAGAAATTGCCCGCTTAAGGGTGTATGAAAAGTATCGGAAGAGAAAGGGAGTGTAATGATAAAGCACAAAGTGCCAAATGGAAGAATAGAAAAAGAATAGATAGAAAATAGATAAAAATAGAAAAGATCTATTTCTTTCTATTCCCTTTCTATTCCGTATCTATCCCGTATCTATTCCTTTCTATCCCGTATCTATTCCCCCTCTATTTGTTTTGTTTCCGCAAATGGCAAAAATAAAATGGAAATTCGTTATATTAGCTATAATTTTACTGCCCCTCTTAACCGCCGGCTTCACTGCCGGTTATTTTCTGAATAAAATCTGGCAAGTCTCCAAAGTGATTACCGTCTCGGACTTAGGCAGCGCTTATGATGCTGGCGCGGGTGAGGAAGCCCCAAGGCTTAACCCGGCCGCGGATGGTCTCGAGGAAGATTCTTCCTTCGATAATCAGAACAGCGCGGAAGCTGAAGTAAACAAAGACCGGGGATTTCACATGCTTGATTTCATGAAAGACCGAAAATTTCCAGAAAAGGGAACAAAAGACAGAATCAATATCCTTATCCTGGGTAAGGCCGTTCCCAACTATCCTGGCAGCGATCTCACCGATACTATCATTTTGGCAAGCGTCAATCCCACCACCTACCAGAGCTCACTTTTGTCAATTCCTCGTGATCTTTATGTCAAAGTGCCCGATACCAATTTATTCACCAAAATTAACGCGGTTTATGTTTACGGTCTTAAACAGGGAGGACACCAGAAGGGCATAGATTTGTTGAAAAAAACGATTACTGAAGTTACCGGCCAGCGAGTGGATTATTACATTATGGTAAACTTCACGGCTTTCGAAAATTCGATTGACGCGCTGGGAGGAGTTGACGTGAACGTGGAAGATGACATTCTGGACAACCGCTATCCCGGTCCCAACTACAGCTATCAAACTTTTCAAATTGATAAAGGTTGGCATCACTTGGATGGTCCAACCGCGCTTAAGTACGTGCGGGTCCGCCACACCACCGGCGGTGATTTTGGCAGAGCCAAGAGACAACAACAAGTTATAGAAGCCGCCAAAGACAAATTCTTTCAACGAAAGGGCATAACAGAAGGACTGGACTTCTTTAACCAGATGTTGAAAATTGTTGAAAACAACGTTAAAACGGATATTTCATTTTCTGATTACCTACCCTTTTTGTTGTTGGTCAAAGACGTGAACGTTCATCAATTGGTAAACAAGGTTTTAGACAGTACTTCAGAAGGTCTTTTAGAAAACTATAATCCAGCGATCGGTCGCGTGATAGCCTACACTCTACGTCCCAGAGCCGGCAATTACTATCAAATTCGGGAACTAGCCAATAATATTTTCGATCTGGACAAAACAGAACGTCAAAACAAGGCAAGGACGGAAGAGAGCGCGAGGGTGGTTGTGCTGGCTTCGCCCAAGTACAATGATTACGTTGGTAAAGTCCAGAATTTTTTGCGGGGAGAAGGTTATCAAGTAACAACAGATGACTTTATCGCCGATCCGGTATTTTTATGGCAGAGGAAAGCCGGGGCTAGACTTCCAGCCGTTTCTGGCGAGAATCGCGGTACCCTGTCTTCTGATTCGCTCATTGATAAGGTACAAGTATCGGCTGGCGGCTTGAAACAAACGGTGGTTTACGATAACGCGGAAGGGAGCAAGCCTTTCAGTCTGGAAGACTTGACTCATCGCTTGAATGCTCAAGTTTCTTTGTTTAAAGAAAGCAGAGCTCCCGCGGACTTTGTGGTGATTTTGGGTGAAAACGTGGGGGATATTTTTCAAAAAGACAACGGCGAGTTTTTCTTGACGGACGAAGGCATGGAGCAGGAAAAAGCTGAGAATGGAGAGTAGATACTTAATTTTTAATTTGAAGTTTGAAATTTTTAATCAATTTTTAATTTTTACGGATCTCTAATTCCCAAAATAAAAATTTAGAATTTTAAATTGAATAAAAATTTAAAATTATGAATTTCAAATTAAGCCAAGGACTCTCCTTGCGTTTTCTGTCGTTACCCTTGCTAATTCGTTAAAATCAAGACCCTTTAGTTTAGCTATTTTTCTAGCTACGTATTTCACGTAAATAGATTCATTTCTTTTGCCGCGGTGCGGTACCGGAGCGAGCCAGGGCGAATCGGTTTCCAACACGATTCTATTAATCGGAGTGGCCCTGACTAAATCATCATATTCTTCGGTGAAGGTAATCACTCCATTATAACCGATCATAAATCCCAAATTAAGAAATTCCTCCAGTATTTTTTCGTTTCCCTGAAAGCAGTGCACAATTCCTGGTTGTTTGCCATCTCCAAGTTTCCTTTTGATGCTATCCTTCTCTGTTGGTTCAAGGTTCAACCTTGAACCAACATTGGGGTTTAACCTGGAACCAACATGAGTAAACATCGAACCAACAGGATACTCTTTTAGTATTTCTAAAATTTCCTCATACGCGTCGTAATTCTTGTCTGGCCGGCAATGAACAATAATCGGCTTTTTGTGCTCCGCCGCTAATTTTAGCTGTTTGATAAAAATTTCGGACTGTTTTTGTTTTAGTTTTTTCCTTAAGCCGGGAGAAAATTTTTTGATGTGAAAATAATCCAAACCGGTTTCTCCGATCGCGACGACCTTATCGTTACTTTCTATTAATCCGGCATAGTATTTTTCGTCAAAATCTTCCGCTTTAGTTTCAAACTTTACTTTTTCTCCCTTGATTTCTTCTTCGAGGATATCGTCGTAAGTATGAATAGGATGCAGGCCCACTGCCGCGAAGACACCCTCGGGATATTTTTCCGCGATATCCACAGCTCTCGCGCTAGTTTTGGATTCCGCGCCAACATTTACAAACCAGACGTTCTTCGCGAGCGTCCGTTCGATTGTTTCCTTCCAGTCATCCCTGAAGGCGTTGAAATTAAAATGGGTGTGAGTGTCAAAAAGAATAGGAGGCATAAATTTATCCTCGTAAGAATCCGTCGTAGTCGCGCATGACGAGTTGGCTGTCGATTTGCTTCATGGAATCAAGGGCGACGGAAACCGCGATGAGCAAGCTGGTTCCTCCGATACTAACCGATTGAATGTGAGTGAATCCTTGTATCACATAAGGTAACACCGCGATTGTGGCCAAAAACAAAGCTCCGGCTAAAGTAATCCGATTAAGTACTTTTTGCAAATAATTAGCGGTGGAATGACCCGGACGGATTCCGGGAATGTAACCACCTTGTTTTTGGAGGTTCTCGCTGACCTTAGTGGGTTCGAAAGTGACCATTGTGTAAAAATAAGTAAAAGCTACCACCAAGACGAAATACATGATTCCATAGACCCACTGGTCTTGCAAGAAGTTAGACACTCTCACCGCGGCTTCCTTCACTCTTTCGCTGCCCACTACTCCGATCACGTTGGCTATCATTCGGGGAAACAGCAGGATTGATAAGGCAAAGATTATCGGGATCACGCCGGCTTGATTAACCCGCAGGGGCAAATAAGAACTGGAACTAACCATGCCCCGGCCGCTTACTCGACGGGCGTAAGTTACTGGAATGTTACGTTGACCTTCGGTAATGAAAACCACCCCCGCGATTACCAGCAGAGAAACAGCGAGAAAAATCGCGTAAGAAAATAGTTGGGCGGGATCCCAAGTCGCGATAATTCTCTTGGCCGCGTTGGGTATGTTCGCGATTATTCCGGCAAATATAATAAGTGAAATACCGTTGCCGATTCCCTTTTCCGTAATAAGCTCTCCCAACCACATCAGCAGCAGAGTGCCGGCGGTAATGATAATGATGGTGCGAGCAAGCTCAAACCCTTGCATGTTATCGATAACTTGCTGGCTTTTCAAAAGAGTGATCATACCATAACTTTGAACCAGAGAAAAAGGTACCGTTAGAACGCGAGTCACTTGTTGGAATTTTCTTCTCCCCATCTCTCCTTCCTCGCGGTACCATTTTTCCACCGAAGGAATAATGACTGTCATCAGTTGCATAACGATAGAAGAAGTGATGTAGGGGCCGACTCCCATCATAACCAATGAGAAGTTGTCCATTCCCGCTCCCGAAAACACGTTCAATAAACCGAACAGTTGATTGTTTTCGAAAAACATGTGCAAGCGCGCGGTGTTTACTCCCGGTACGGGAATGGCGGCAATGGCTCTAAATACAACCAAAAGAGCAAACACGAAAATAATCTTATTGCGAAGGTCTCTAAGCTTCCAGATTTTCTTTATTTTTTCCCAAGCTTCCATTTTTTGCTTTTTATAAAAATTGATTAAAATTCACAGTAATATGTTCGAGTAATGTGTAACGCCTAACGTGTCGCGATCCGTATAAGCGGAATTAAGGCGTTTGCTGCTCGGTACCTGACCTGTACACGTTACTAGTATTTTATAATTAAAACAAATAAATGCCGGCTCCATCAAGTGTTGAAAATCCTAGAGGCTCGAGGTTTACTTTTGAAGAAGAACCGGAACTTCCGCCGAGTGAAGAAATACTTGAAATTGAGCAAAACAGTGGCGGGGAAAAAGTTGAGACGTTGCAGGTGGCGGAAAAGTTTGAAGAAGAGCCTGAAGACCTCGGGGATTCCAAGAAAGAGCTCGGAAAAGAATTTGCTCAAATAGCGGTTGATATGGACAAAGAGCCCGCTCAAAAAGAAACTCAGCAGCCGGCGATACTCAAACTCGACGTTGAGAAGAGTGAGCCTGAAACAGTTTCTGAAAGTGAGCTCAAAGCGATCCCCGAAGGAGTCGAAAACAATTCCGAACCGGAAAATTCTGAACCGATAAAAAAAGAACCGGAATCCCTTGTCGAGCCAACGATATTGCCGGAAGCTAGTCCGACGTTAGCAACGGCAGAAGAATCTGTTGAAAGCGTTTCTGTCGCTGCCGTCCCCGCCGAGAACCCCATTCCCATTCGAGTTGAAAGTCCTACTCAAACTGTTGAAGTCAAAGAAAGGGAAACCGGATCTGTCTGGGAAAATTTAGGCAATAAAATATTGGGGAAATGGAGAGAGTATAAATTGTCGGAAGATAAAAAAGAAATTGCCAACCAAACCGCCTGGGAGATTATGCAAGTGGCGGAGACCGCTTCTAAGGAAAGTTTAACCGAAAATATTAGCTCACAGGACGTTCTTAAATTAGTTCGATCGGCGTTTGGGAAATTCGATACGCGGTCAATGTTTTCCGAAGAAATGAAGAACGTCGAAGAGAGAATGGGAACGGGTAAGGGATTAAGCCTCAGCTCAGTAGAAGAATTGGGCGATTCGGAAGCGGAAAAAGATTTTTATAAATCACTTAGCGGTTTAGATGACGCTATGCCGTCCGAAGCAAGCAAATTGAGAGAATTTTTAGCAGATTGCGCGGAAAGTTTGAACTCTCTGGAATTCATCGAAAAAAACAGTCAAAGTTCTCCGGAATCGGAAATTAAGTTGGCCGCTTAAAACTATAAGTATAAATAAAATCTAATGGACCAGCTAAAAAAAGACATGAGCCGCGAAGAGCTAGGCAGAATAATGATTGAATTGGCCAAAGAAGAAATGGAACAAGTCGGTTTTGTCCCCGATGCCGAAACTTTAAACTCGGTTTACGAGAAGAAATTTGGTGAATTTCTCAAGACTCTCAGTTTATTCGATTTAAGGGTCTTAATCAGGGAAAACGAGATCATCATGGAGACGGCGGAAAAAAAGCAAATAGAAAATTTGGTGCGTTTAACTCAGGCTCTCGATAAGTATTTACGAGGGAAAAAAGAAGAAAAGGAACAAGTAACCAGACGCTATCTTACTGCGCAGTTGGAGAAAATGGCGGCTTGACAATCAGTAACGTAATTCTTCCAAACCGGGAAGCGTTTTATTGGCGATGTATTCCAGCATGGCGCCGCCGCCGGTTGAAACAAAACCAACTTGGTCTTCCAATTTTAATTTTTCTACCAGCTCAACTGTGTCGCCGCCCCCAATCAAACGGAGGGCGGATTTATTTTTGGCGATAGCTTCGGCGATAATCGTACTGCCTTTTCGAAACTCCGGCTCTTCGAATTTTCCTACCGGCCCGTTCCAGATAATCTTCTTAGCCTCTTGGATTATCTTCGCGAAATTTAGGGCGCTGTTTTCATCGATATCAAACTTTTCCTCGCTTAAGTACCCGGTGGGCAGTTCGATTTTTTTAGTCCAAGCTTCCCTAGGAACGGTTTCAGAATTTATTTCGGCGCCCTTGTCCGAATACAATTCCGCGTATTCAATGGCAATTTTTCCACCCAGAATAATTTTGTCATAGTTTTCACTCAAAGCACGCAATACTGGTACTTTGGTTTCGATTTTGGCGCCTCCGACTATTGCCACGCTGGGGCTTAGTCGTTCGTTCATCAACTGGTAAATTTTTCTTACCTCTTCGGCTAGGAGGAAGCCGGCGTAAGAAGGTAACAATTTCGTTACCCCGACTACGGAAGCATGCGTTCGGTGGGAAGCACTGAAGGCTTCATTGACGAACAGATCCTGTCCCTTCGCCAGAGCTTCAGAAAAATCGGAATCGTTAGCTTTTTCTCCGGGCCAGAAACGAATATTTTCCCACAGAACAATTGGTGACAAGGAGTTTGCTGCCAGTGAAGAGTATTTAGCGAAATCCGGATCGTAGGGCGGACACTCAACTTTTTCCGGCCAGAGTTTTTCCAGCTCCTCGCGAACGGGTTTGAGGCTCAAAGCGGGGTCGTATTTACCTTTAGGCCGTTTAAAGTGAGTGATCAAGGTGATCTTTCTTGCCCCCTTATCTTTTAAAAAGTTGAGGGTTTTAAGCGTTTCTTTTATGCGGTAATTGTTTGTAACCGTGCCGTTTTCCACCGGGCAGTTAAAGTCAACCCGAATTAAAATATTCTTACCCTTCAAATCAGTATTTTCCAGGGTAATTGAATCTTGAGAAGCACGGAAAGATTTAAAATCAGACATAAAGCGCTACATTTTAAGTTTTAAGCTCCCGTGATTATCCGGTTGATTTGCCTAAGCAGAATCATCGCCGCGAGAGCTATCACTAAACCTATTATGCTGTAGCGGATAGTTTTTTTACCGAGTTCCGCTCGGCTTTCATCGCCTCCGGAAGCGAAGTACCAGATTCCTCCAATGAGCATGCTGATCAAAAAGAGGATACCAACGATAGCGAGTAAGAAATTAACCAAGCGCATTAAAATCTCTTTAGCGGAAAGATTATTAAAGTCCAGCGTTTTACCCAAAACGATATAGTAGATTTCTTGCAGGAGCATGTTGGCTGCCATTATTATTACTAGCCCGGCTATCGATCCGATCAAGGCTTTCTTGGCCATATTTATCATCCCTTCGTTCATTGTGGCTCCGCCTACGACGTAGAGGATGCCGGACACGGCGATAAAGATAATGGCGATTCCGCCGACAATCAGGAGGAGGTAGCTGCGTATCTGAGAGGAAAGACTGTTGACGTCACTGTAATTGAGAGGGTTGGGAACTTCGATGGTTTCTGCTTGAACTAGGGGCAGAGGATTAAGCGGTTCGGAAGTACTGATTGGTAACTGGCAATGCAGCGCGATGCCGATCATCGAAACCAGCGGCACCAGCGTTATTTTTGTTTTTAGAGACATGATTTGTTTTAAATTGATTACGGATTTCTATACAAGATACAATGTTTTTATGATTTAGTAACTTATAGTCAATTGCCACGAGTTTACTATAGGCTGAAGGTAAACTTCGTTAGTGTTATTAATGAGGGTTGTGTTCGAGAAACTTCAAACTTTCTTCCAGTCTGCCTTTTGTTTCTTCTTGGCTGAAGACGTTTTCATTGGAAGAATCTATGATTTCTTCGGCAGCGACAATTTTGGTTCGAGCGTTCGATGGACTACCATTTAGAGTCTCTTGGCAGGCTTCAGCCAATAAGTTTATCAATCGACTACGCGTGTTCCAATCGGTAATTTTCTCTTCTTCGTAAAACCGATTTATTAAGGTCATGAGGCTTTTTGAGGAAGTGGTCACGGAAAAGGTTATTTCTTTTTCTTCGTTTTGTGCTTGGCCGGAAAACTTGTAATCGGCGGAAGCTTCGAGAAAATGGTTCCCTAAGGTTAATTCTCCCGGATCAATCTGGTCTTCCAAAGGTTTTTCATCTAGTCGGTAGGCAATGTGAGTATCAGAAAGGTCATAATTGTCGCCTTGCCACAGGCTGGCTGCGGGCTTTATTTTTTTCCAGTTCAAGTATTCTTTGCTCGATTGGGGAAAATCTATTCGCAGCAAATTAGAGGCGGCTTCTCTTTCAACGGAAATCTCGGGTAAACCGTTGTTATCTTGGCCGAATTTTATTTCATAAATCAATCGAACCCCTTCTTCAATGGGCTCGTCTATTTCTTGTTTGGAATAATCGTCCTCCGCGGAAAAATTCCAAAAAGCCGCGCGAAAATTACCCGCGCTTTTTCCGGTTAGAATAACTCTAATGGATTTTTCCTCTCCAGACGCGAGATCAAGAGGGAAGCTGGCGAAAACCAGTTTTTTCCCTTCTATCTCCTGTTCGTGGTATTGGCTGTCCGGAGTTTCTTTTTCGTTGAAACCAATAACTTTGCCGCTATCATCCTGTATTTCAACATCAACCGGTCCCCGACTGGTCAGGAGAAACCGGCTCATTACTTTGAATAACAGCGGAAATTTCGCTCGGACCTTAAGTTGGTCAAAAATTGGCTTTGTTCCTTCCTTAAGCAGTTGGGAATGAGAGCTGTCGATAACAATTGTGTTTTTAGCAAGTTCGTTGTCCGCGCCGGCACTTCTTGATGTAACTGTCCCATCGCCGCTATCAGTGTCTTCGGGAGGATCGAGGGGGTCGGGAATCCCGTCTTTCCATCGGGAATCGGAACCTTCATAGGAAGTCACTTTAATTTTCTCTAGAGTTCTCTGCCCGCTTCCCAGGACAAGACCAATGTTTACTTTTCTTCTTAAATCCTTTATTTTAGCGGGATCGGAAAGGTCTTCAAGAAATTCATTTTTCTCTTTTTGGTTTTTGTAAGGGATTGGTTGGTCGTTGGATCCGTTGACTAAATAATCATAAATGGGCATCATTTGACCGAGGGAAGGAAAATTTTTTCTGATAAAATCCATCCGATTCCAATCCCAGTTCAGCGCTTCCAAATACCAAAGATAAACATAGATTGGTTTTTTCTCATCCAGCATTTTTCCGCCTTCCCAAATCGGGTAAACTTCACTTGATCCTAAGTGGGGAGTGCCGACGGCAATCAAATGGTCAATGTCGTCACGAAAATCATCCCCTTCGGCATAACTGCGCGCTACCAGTCCTCCCATGCTATGAGCTACAATGTGTACTTGAGAATGACCGCTTTTTTCCTTGGCTTCGTCAATCACTTTTTGAAGGTATCTTTTAGCACTGTCTTCGCAGGACATCCGCCAATCGTAAAATCCCCAGAAAAAATCCTTGTCGTGGAAATAATTGCTTAAGACGAGGGCTTTAGCGAAATAACGGTAGGCTGAAGTTCCCAGGGTAGGTAGCCACCAATCGTCTTTGGCTTTTTCACTTAGCAATTTAAAACTGAAGCTGAGGCCAAATCCCGGCAAAATAACGATAGGGATCGGCCCCTTTTTTTGCCAAGGGTCAAAGTCGACCACTCCTTTTACCAAAGCCCTAGGACTGTTGGGGATGGAAGTGGTGGTCGGCCCGTCCTCTGATCCCCACCAGTTATTCTCGGCTTTCAAAACGTTCGTGGTCGACTTGTTTTCCACGGCCACGTTCTCGTTCTCGTATATTTCACAATCTTCGATCTGGACATCGCTGCTCCAGACGCGCACGGCAGTAATAAGGTTTCGACGGACCATTCCTTTACTGAGAGAAGCCTTTCCGCGGATCACCAAGGCCGGCAGCGAGGCCGTATCCTGATTACCCCCGCCATCTTCCAGAATGAAATTCTCGAGGTTTATTTCACTCGCCGTGGTTGAATCGATGTAGTAATTTAAGCTGAAATTAGGCTTTTCGTTCTCTTCGGCGGTCCATCTGATTTTCTCGTCGCCATTGCCCAGGGCTTTGAGTTTGCCCATAACGTAGATTGAGGCACCGTTTTTGGCTGAAACAATCGTGCCGGGTTCCAAAGTGAGTGTTGCGTTTTGCTCAACAGTAACTCTCGCGCCGTCGATTATTACCAGTCCGTCCCAAGCGGTGTCTTGGGAGATTGTAGTGTTGGCGCTAACGGTAGTTTGAGCATTTACATTTTTAAAGGACAGAACACAAAACAAGCTTATGAATAGAGCAAAAAGTGGTGCTTTTGTAATGATTTTCTGCATAATAGTTGATTAATTTCTAATTTGAAATTTAAAATTTTTAGTCAATTTACAATTTTAAATTTTTAACTACTTTCTTCTTTGAACTGGAAATAATTTTTGAGAAAATCAGAGTAAGCTGGCGGCATTCTTTCCATAATTTTCTGCAAGCTTTTATTTTTTCTGGATTTGATTCTGAAATAAGCTCAAGCCAATATTCTGTTTCCTTTGATTCTTTTTTACACGTATGGATCTTGTTACAAAAATCTCTTTTTGAACTTGCGCCATTAGCTTCGCGGTAGTTGGCTCCAACGCTAGATGAAGATTTTAATAATTGGCTAATTAAATTCTCATTTTTTCTATTGATTTTAACTTCCTTAATAAAGGAAATAATTTCTTTACTAAATTTTGTTGTTCTACTTTCTAGGTCATAGGGAAACTTGTTTTTGCTCATCGAAATTTCATCAAAAATTAAAAATTGAAAATTGAATGAAAATTTAAAATTTAAAATTATAAATTACACTCCGTGAATGTCCTGCCAGCCCTTTTTCCTTCTTCCACCGAACCAAAAAAAATCTTGTTCTCCTCTTTAATCAATTTCACGAACCGGCAATCGGCGGGATAGAACTTGTTACTGTTTTTACTGCCGACAAAAGCTCTGTCTTGAGTGTTAATTTTCTCATTTGGTTTAGCCACTGCCTTGGTCGAATCAGCGTTATTGGCTTCCGCTGCGGCACTTTCTGTTTCAGGGTCTTCATTTAAAGCTTTGACCAGCCCGTTTATTTCTTCCTCCGACAGAGTTTCAACGCCGGAATTATCGAAGGCCAGTTTCAGGCATTCTTCACGGCGTCCGTAACGCTCGTAGGCAACGCCTCCAAGTAGACCGGAAAGAAGCACCAAGGTAAACAAAATGGTTAACAATAAATTTTTAATCATCGGTCTGACAAAAGGTACTAAAATTACCCGTCAATAATAAAAAGTCTTGGCTTCAGCATAAACCAAGACTCATTAAAAAGTTATTAAAAGAATATTAAATGAGAATCAGGAAATCATGAATGACAAAACAATGGCGCGAAATGAGAATAATTAACGGGTTTGTTTCCGGATTATTCGCCTACCGGCAGGTTTGGCGGAGCCGGGGCGCGCTTGCTATCCAGACGAGGAATGGAAGGCACTTTGGTCATTGGAGTGGGGAAATGAAACAGAGTGGCCAGTTCCTCCACGTTTAAAGTCTCAAGGGTTCCTTGCATGTCTCGGTCTTGCATAAGCTTTAGCAAACGTCTTTTACGAAACCAGCCGCGCTTTTTTCCGAAGGCAAAATAAGTGGAAGTGGTATAGTATTTGTCCGTGTTGAAAAAATTAAAATTTCCCGATTCGAATTGGCGCATGGCGCCGGAAATCGCTGAGGACATTATCCCATTGTAGGATTCTTTTCTGGCTATGTAGGCAAAAAGTATTTGGGAAGAAAAAGCCGGCTTGCTTAGCTTGGAATGGATGGCTTTGATCGCTTCCAATTGATGGTAGGGAAGAACTTTCATGAATGTTCCTTCCGAAGTGTCGGGCTGAGCGCTCATGCTGTATTTTTCCAGTATCTTTTCGATTTCTTTTTGACCGTTTTCTCTCCACTTGAAGTCGGGTTGGCCGATTTGAATTTGGTAGATAAGATTTTCTCCCGGCCCCAAGGTGCTCATCGCTTCAAAAACGGTTGCTAACGGGTCGGCCAGTTCGCCGGAAAATCGGTCTTCGAAGAGAGGATAGGTCGCGATGGGGAAACAATCGGGTTTATCCAGAATCATCTTCGCTCCCCACATGTTCCAGTTCTCGTCCGGCACGGTGGCGGGTATTTTTTTGAAGTAGTCTTCCACTCCCACCTCGATTTCCACGTCGGGAAACTGGGCGTAAATCAGTTTTTCAATCAAGCGGATTGAACGAAAGGGCGTCAGAACATAAAAGCCAAGGTCGCCTTCTTGTCCCACAATTTCCAACGAAAAGAAGTCGTTAATTCTTCCTTTCATTAAATTTTGATAGAAGGTAATGGTTCTACCCGAGCCAAGAAGTCCCGCTATCACATTCTCCATCGCTTTGGGGTTGGCTATCATGTCTTTGGGAATTCTGATTTTCAAAAGGGTAAGCTTGATCTCTTCTCCGAAGTAAAGAAGGTTTCCGGTATAAGCGGACCAAGCCGGCTTGAAGATAGAATAAAGACCGACGGGTAATATAATCCACCAGGTATACTTCAAAACTGTCCCAATCATTGAAAGAACCTGGAATAATGGGTCAAGCGGGGACATTACGATGGGCGAATATTTAAATTATAGTAATTTTATACTATACATTTATAGAATCAGTAAGATATTTTTAAATTTCAACCGTGTTGCATTTTGACATTGTAACCGTTTTTCCCAAAATCCTGGATTCATATTTCGCCGAGGCCCAGGTGAAAAGGGCGGCGACTAAGAAGTTGGTTGGTATTCGTGTCCACGATTTACGCGATTGGACCACTGATAAACATCGCACCACCGACGACATTCCCTACGGCGGTGGGGCGGGTATGGTAATGAAAGTAGAACCAATCCACGAATGTATCAAGGAAATTCTTAAAGACAGCCCCTTTAAACGCCGAGAGATAAGAGTAATTTTACTTAGCGCTAAAGGCAAAATTTATAACCAGAAGAAAGCCCGCAGTCTCTTGAAAAATTACAAACAAATTATCTTGATTTGCGGGCGTTATGAAGGAGTGGACGAGCGAGTAGTGGAATTCATAGCCGACGAAGAAATCTCCATTGGGCCCTACGTGATGAGCGGTGGTGAGCTGGGAGCGGCGGTAATAGTCGATTCTCTTACGAGATTAGTGCCGGGCGTGGTGGGTAACGAAACTTCCTTAGTGGAAGAATCCTATGAATCGGGTGCCGTCGAATACCCCCAATATACCAGGCCGGAAGAGTTTAAGGGATGGAAAGTGCCATCGGTGTTACTTTCCGGCGATCACGCTAAGATAAGAGAATGGAGGGGTAGAAAACAGAAGACGCAAAAATTTAAATTTTCAATTTGAAGTTTGAAATTTGAAATTAATTTGAATTTACTAAATTTTAATTGAAATACAAATATAAAATGGTTAGTTTTATTTCAAATTTATTCATTTAAAATTCAATTCAAATTTAAAATTTAAAATTTCAAATTATTTACTATTATGTATGCACAAGAGTAGACTTGCGCGTGTTTCAACGTTTTTGCCTATAGTAATAATACGTATTTACCAACGTGTTCTCTCTCCCGAACAGAGTTTTTGGGGCAAACGGGTGGGTTGGAAGGTTTGCCGGTTTCATCCCACTTGCTCCCAATATGCCGTCGAAGCGCTGGAAAAATATGGGGTGCTAAAGGGCAGTTACTTGGCTTTCCGCCGCTTTCTGCGTTGTCATCCCTGGAACTCCGGAGGTAAGGATCCGGTTCCCTGAGGTCCAGTTAATTTTCTTTTAAGGAAAATTTAATATTTTGGTTGCAATGCCAATAATTAAGAGTTAAAAAAGAAGAGTTGAGAAAAACAAGGTAAAGTTAAGAATTTTAATAACTCTAAACTGTTTATTTTCATTATTCTTTCTTAATTTTAAATTTAACTGGATGAAAAAAACCCCAGTAGAAGGAGATAAAAAATTAAAAACCAATCCTCGATTAGAAGAGATTGAAAAGACTATCAAAGAGATTAAAAAAGAATATGGCGAAGGGTCGATTATGCGACTCGGTGAAGCCCGTAAAGTTGATGTGGACTCGATTCCAACCGGTTCCATATCGCTAGATATCGCCTTGGGAACCGGAGGAGTTCCCCGAGGAAGGATAATAGAGGTTTATGGGCCGGAGTCTAGCGGTAAAACCACAGTGGCTCTTCATGTGGTAGCCAATACCCAAAAGAAAGGCGGAGTGGCGGCTTTCATTGACGCGGAACACGCTTTGGACCCGGAGTATGCCAAACGCATCGGAGTCGATATCGACAACCTTTTAATTTCTCAACCGGATACCGGAGAACAAGCCCTGGGAATCGTGGAAGCTTTGGTAAATTCGGGTGGAGTGGATCTGGTCGTGGTGGACTCCGTGGCGGCTCTCACTCCGCGAGCTGAAATAGAAGGCAATATCGGGGATTTTCAAATCGGACTGCAAGCCCGGTTGATGTCTCAGGCTTTGCGTAAACTCACGGGGCTTACGTCTAAAAAGAACACTACGATAATCTTCATCAATCAGATCCGCATGAAAATCGGTGTTTATATGGGTAACCCGGAGACGACCCCGGGCGGAAAGGCGTTAAAATTTTATTCCTCGGTGAGGATTGAGGTGCGTCGGGCCGCCCAGATTAAAAAAGGCGAAGAAGTAGTGGGCAATAGAGTCAAGGCTAAAATAGTGAAAAATAAAGTAGCTCCTCCTTTCCGTACGGCCGAATTCGACATTATGTACAACGAAGGAATTTCCCGGCGAGGAGATATCCTCACTACCGCTTCCAAGCTGGGCATTGTCAAGCTGCAGGGATCCTGGTATTCTTTTGGAGACAAGAAGCTGGGCCAGGGAGGCGAGGCCAGTAAAAAATTCTTAAAAGAGAACCCGATCATGGAGAAAGAGATTGTGGAAAAGGTTTACAAAGTGATTAAAGAAAGAGAAATAGCCGAGTAATCAATATAAACTCAAGCTAGCTTATTTTGCGAAACTTCCAGAAATATTTTATGGCGCTGGTAATGTGAACTACTGTCATCTTATTGAACAGAACTTCCCAAAAATGGCGGGTGGCGCTTTGCTTTCCGTGATAATGAAACAAAGCCGCTTTAGGAAAATAAACTATTTTGAAACCTTGTTCGCGAAATCGGCGACACCAGTCCACGTCTTCGAAGTACATAAAATAGCGTTCATCCATCAGACCGACTTTCTCCAAATTATCTTTTCTTAGCATCATGGCGGAACCCATAAGCCAGCCGTTAATGGAGACCGGTTTAGTTTTTGACTCCACATTGATCACGAACTCTTGCAATTTCTTTTTGCCCCAAGAAGTTTTGCCCAAGAGGGTGCGGCGATAGAGGATCAGCAAAGGAGTATAAAAATGAAAAGCGGAGTTTTGGGGCGAACCATCGAAATTAAGAAGCCTGGGTCCGAGTATACCCACATCCTTATGCTCCTTGACGTATCGTAACATTTTGCCCAATGATCCCTTGGTCATGATAATATCGCAATTCAGGATCAATAAATATTCTCCCCGGCTTTCCGCCACGCCTTTGTTTACCAGTTTCGCGAAACCAACGTTCTCCGCGAAAGGACAATAGGCGATATGCTTGTTAGCCAGAATAAAGCTTTTTACCACGTCTCGGGTTTTTTCTCCCGCCTGACTGTCAATCACGATTATCTCACTGTCGATTCCGGCTTGTTTGCTTAACTTTTCGGTTTCTTCAACGAGGGATTTTAGGCAAAGCTTGAGCACCGGTCCGTTCTGGTAACTGGTTACTATGATGGAAAGAGACTCTTTTTTAGGCATCATCTTTGTTATTGACCGGTTGGTTAGTTCGAAACTTATATATAATCCATAACAATTATCCTATCAATACCGTGAAAACTATTGGCAGCAAAACCCAAACGAAACGCGCCACTTCGTTCACGAAAAGAAAATGAGCCGTACTGGTCAGCTCCTTTTTGATTTCCGGAGGAAGCATCACTGAAACGGTGCTTATGAGCAGTCCCGACACGGCTAGAGATAAAACAAAGGTATTAAGCAAAGTACTCCTGCCGCCGTCTAGACACGATAAAGAAGAGTGAGACAGAAAAAAAGACACCAGCAGAAAAATAAGGGCAAAGATCGCGATTTTTAGCAGAGGGTAACTTTCCACTTTAAAGCCGCCTATCTCTAAGTTAAGGAAAGGCAAAAAGTTATTTATGGCGATTGTCATGTAGAGACTTACTATATTGCGTAGAACTCCACCCTTGCCTTGTTTTAAAGTAATAATTACGGCGACAACAAGGAATATTACTATCAGCAATGTTCCATAGGAAGGTCTTAAGCCGGAAAAAGCCGTGAGGGTGCGAAATATATTCATGGGTTTAGGTTCGCTATTAAATTATCTAGTTTACTGAGCAACTCTCTTTTTGCCCCGTTATTATCGATTACGTAGTCCACTTTTTTTTCGATAGCTGGTATTTCCTTTTCGTTGCCTATTTTTTGCTCCCATTTTAAAAATTCTTCCAGAGGAACGTCCACGTTATCTTTTTTGACCCCGGTGATTTCTTGCCGCGTTCGAATCCTTTTGAAGCGAATTTGGTCGTCGCAAACGATATCCACCAGAATAAAATTTTTGCCCAGACTTTTACGCAAGAGGTCCACTTCTTTTTTTATGCGAATGCCGTTTAGAACGTAGAAAGGATGGCTGCCCATTTGGATTTCGTGGACCACCGCCTTTGCCAAAATATCTTTTCCGAAGCGTTTTCTGGCGACTCTTATAAACCAGGAAACAGCCACCCTGTCCGGATAAATGTGAAAAAGCTTCAACGCTCTGCCGATGAGATTAGACATTACTATTTCCTTTCCTCCGTATTTTTTGGCCAAATATTTGGAACAGGAGTCTTTGCCGCAACCCCCTTTGCTTACCAAACCCAAGACTAGTAATTTTCTGGAAGTCATCTTTTCAGTTTAGCTAAAAAATATTTCTACTTATTATTCTTGTTTTTATTGGAATTACCGTTGGCGTTACTGTTTTTATTGCTGTTTCCGCTAGCCGGGCTATTCTTGTTTTCGTTGGCGTTAGTGGCAACATTCGCGACGGGGTTGTCGGGCGGTGGATTGTACTCACCGCTTCTTTTCAAGCTGTGATAAATGATCATTTGGTCGACCGAAGTGCTACTTCCGTAAAGCACCGATATGTTTTCTCTAGTCGAATCCAGATAGATGTTCGAACCCCAATAAGGATCGTGCACCACGTACTTGCCGTTATTATCCTTATGGTGAACGACCACGTAGTGACCCGCTCCCCGGCCATTCGCGCGAACAAAAACGATAACGGGGTTGTGGTCGGCGATTTCTTTGTCTACCGTATCCCAATTAATATTTCCGTGAGAGTAACCACCGATCCTCTTGACGAATTGCCACTGGTCCGGCCATACAATCAGGTCATTCGAGAAAATTGGCTGATGGGCTAAAATTCCCGGATTGATCTCTACTCCATGGTAACGTAATATCATGGAAACGCAAGTAACCGCGCAGCCGTATTTGCTCATCTTGGTGTTGGAAAATCCAATACTGCTTGCCCCCCAACGTGAATCCCTCTGGGAAAAATACCAATCGGTCGAAGCCAGTCCCGAGGTAGGTTTTGGCTGATGCGATCGTGTGGAATCCATCTCACTGGACTTGGAGGCGGACAGTTCATCAAGATCTCCTAATAAAGTTTGCTTCTCTTCTTCAAATCTTTTCAGAAGACCCTGATAGCGTTCTTCCTCTCCCTGAGTATCCGACAAAAGTGTTTCCCTCGAATCTTGCTCGCCCTGCAAGTAAGCGGTGCGGTCATTTTTCTTTTCGATTTCCGTTTTGATCATATCGTGTTTTTCTTTTTCTACTTGCTGTTTGAGCTCCAAGTCTTTTCTAAGGGAATTTATTTCCTGAAGTTTGTTGAATACCCTTTGGTTTGCTTGTTCGGTGTAAGCGATTTCCTGAATAAAAGAGGATATGCCCGAGTAGGACAATAGAACTTCAAGCATGTCCTTTTCGTCTTTACGGTAAAGCTCATTTAAGAGTACTTTCAAGGCGGTTTGTTTTTGTTTCAATGACTCGGTTTGCTCGCTAATCTTCAATTCTAGTTGTTGGATTTCAATATCGGTAATCTCGATGTCTTTTTGAGATTTTTTAATTTCTTCCTTGGTTTGTTCGATTTGATTATCGATAACGCCAATCTGGTTATTTAGGGTTTTTTGCTCCGATTGTTTCATTTCCACCAATTTTCCGTAAGTCTGGATTTTCGATTCTATTTCCGATAAATCTTTCATTTTTTGGTCCAGGGTTTCATTCAGGTTGGAGACCCGCTCCGTGTTTTGGTTGCCGGAAGCGTTGTCTTGGCTGCTGCTGGCGCTTGCCGAGTTGGTGTTTGTGTTGACGGGACTGGCGTTTGTGTTTGAATTTGATTCGGAGTTTTTGTTATCATTGTTGCCACTTGGGCTCTGCCGGGCTTGAGTTTCGGAATGAAACGTGAACAAAGCAAAAAACAAAGCTAAACAGATGGAAACTACTCCGGCCAAGGGGGTAAAATTTATTTTGAAATTTCCGGTAATGATATTTTTGTCTTTCATTATTGTTGCTAGTAAAACAAAATCTGCTAAAGTTTCGTATTTTAAAATTGTAGAAATAAAAATGGGAATTAGCAACTAATTTTCTTACTATAAAAATAAAATATGTTATAATCTTGGCAAACGGTAAATTCTAAATACGCTATGCTCAAAATTGGAGTAAACGCTTTGTTTTTAAGAAAAGGTGACACGGGCATTGGCCGGGTAACCAAAAGCTTGTTGGAAGAGCTGGCCAAGCTGGATAAGGAAAACAGCTATTTGCTTTATACTGATCACCGAATCGATTTCCACCTACCCGCGAATTTCCGGGTCAAGATATTGTCTTCTTCTTTCTATCGCCGGGAAGACCTAATCAAACAAACGTTTTGGGAAAGAATAACCGTCGCGCGGGAGGCCGAAAAAGACCAGCTTGACGTGTTCTTTTCGCCCTATAACGCGGCTACGCGATTTAAGACTATCCCCAACGTGGTTTTACTCCACGACGTCATTTGGAAAGTCTTGGCGACCACTTATCTCTATAATTTTCGTCGTCGGATTTATGCCCAACAAACCTATGAAGCGGTTAAAGTAGCTAAAAAAGTTCTTACCGTTTCCGAATTTTCCCGTAAGGAAATCTATAAACATCTTGGCTTGGAATTGGATAAAATAAGGGTTATCGGCGCGGGAGTATCAGAAAAATTTAAGCCTTTGGAAAAGAACGATCGGACAGTATTGGAGACTGTCAAAAAGTACGGCATTAATTCACCTTACATTTTTTATATCGGAGGATTCGAAACGCGGAAAAACGTTTCTTTACTCCTAAGAGCCTATGCTAAATTAGTAAAACATTACGCCAACAACTTGAAAGATAGAATTTTAGTAATCGGAGGTGATGTTCCTAATGTCTCCAGTCCTTTGCTGGAAGACGTTAGAGGTATTTCTTCCAGTTTGGGCATCAAGGATAAGGTCATATTTACGGGTAAGCTTTCTGATGAGGAGTTGGCTTGCCTATACAATGGCTCTGATTTTTTTGTGTTTCCTTCTTTATATGAAGGTTTCGGCTTAACAGTGCTCGAGGCAATGGCTTGTGGAACTCCGGTCCTTGCTTCGCAAATCGGACCGATAGCGGAAGTAGCTCAAGATACGGTGCACTATTTTCATCCGGAGCGGGAGGACGAGCTTGTTCAAGCCATGAATAAATTCCTTACCGACCAAGTCCTTAAAGAGGAGTTGAGAGTCAGGGCGTTAAACCGCGCGCGCCAGTTTAACTGGGCCAAATCTGCCAGAAGCCTTTTGGAAGAGTTAAAAAATAATGCTAAAAATACGAGTGCAATTTGAAATTTAAAGTTTGAAATTTGAATTGAATTTGAATTTAGCAAATTTGAAATGGTCTCACTCTGTCATTCTCCGGTTTAACCGGAGAATCTGGATTCCCTGGTCCTCCCGACTAGATCGGGGGCAGAGGATGACAATAGAGGATAATTCATTTCAAATTTAAAATTTAAAATTTCAAATTAACCAGTATGCCAAGTACAATGGCAAAAATAAATATACTATTCTGTTCAGTGATTTTGTTTATCACCATGTTACCCTCAGTGCACGCGGCGACACCGGCCTCGGACGATTCAGTCTTGGCGCGGAGGTACGAGCGGTATCTCAAATATGAAAAATATCAACTGTACAAAGAATATAAAAAAGTTAAGGCTTATAAAGACTATAAAGAGCTGTCAGATCTTTATCGGCTTTATAAAAAGAGTCCTAAAAAATACGCCAGCTACGCGAAATATAAATCCTATTACAACGATTATCAAACCTACGGAAAGAAAAAGAAATACGCTCCTTACGGCAAATTTGCTTTCTTTGATAACGAAAAAAATAAAAAATACGGGGTGGCTTCTTATAAAGCGGCCAGCGTTCGCTACAAAAATAGTTTAAGCGCCGCGACTGGTCAGCCGGGACAAACAACTGTTCAGCAAGAACAAACTGCCAGTCAACCGGCGCTTCCGGCCAATTATTCCGGCAGTCCCAAAATCAAGGTCGGACTGGCTGCTTATAAAAAAAGCGATTTGGATGAAAAAAACATCACAGTAAAAGTTAACAGTCCCAGTCAAGTTCAAGAAGAGGGTGGCGCCGTGCTGGGCAGTGTTCCGAATGACACGGAAATCAGGATATTTTTTGATTTTACCGAGAAGATGTACCGGGTGGTTTCCGTTGATTTGGACAAAAAAACCGAGAAGTCGATATTCATAGTACCCGACAACAAGGATTCGGGCGTTTGCACCGTTTCTCAAGTCGGCAGTTATCGAAACAGCATCGAAGTGCGCTTTGCCAGTTTTACCAAACGCCTTTGGGTTATTAATGAATTGCCGATTGAATATTACGTTTGGGGGATGGGAGAGGCGACGAACAGCTCACCGATGGAATACCTTAAAGCGCTAAGTGTTGCTTATCGTACCTATGGTTATTGGAAAGTCAAGAACGGAACGACCTACGAAAAAGAAGGCTTCCACGTCACCGATACTGGCAGTAGCCAAGTCTATGGCGGCTACACTCGGGAAAACAACCAACCTAATATTGTGGCGGCGGCCAAAGCCACTACCGGTACGGTCGTCAAATATGGCGATCGGATTGCCATTACACCATACTGCTCCGGCACGGACGGCAACACTCGCGACTGGAAAGATGTTTGGGGGAGCGATAATTATCCTTGGTGCAAGTCGGTACCAGACCCCTTGGGAGTGAAAAATAACGCTGGCACCTTGAGCGGCAATCATATGGTTGGCATGAGCGCTACCGGCGCCTATAACTACGCGAAAGATCAAGGCTGGAGCTATGATAAGATTCTGACGTACTATTATCAGGGGGTTGCTCTGGCGCAAGGTTGGTAGATTACTTAGTTTTTAATTTTGAATTTGAAATTTTCATTCAATCTGAATTTAAAAAATTTTATTGTATGAGTCTTTTAGTATAATTAAAAATTTTTCATTAAAAATTGAATAAAAATTTTAAATTTCAAATTGAAAATTATAGCTGTCTCTCTGTCTGTTTTAGTGTTTCTATTATTTGGGTACGTTGTTCACCTATATTTTGATGTAAAGCCGAACCCCTGGGTTGGTTCAAGGTTGAACCTTAAACCAATATCAAATGAGCAAACAGGCAGTAAAGATATCTCAAACGATAATCCAACTAAAATGGAAAGTATCCGGCGGCCAGCGGTGGCAGGTAGTTTTTATCCGGGAAGCAAAGATGAACTGTCGAACGAAATTGAAGGATTTCTAAGCAATGTAGAGACGTCTAATTTTGTGTCTCTAGAGAATAAATGGCCCAAGATTTTGATTGTTCCCCACGCTGGTTATGATTATTCCGGTCAAGTGGCGGCTTATGGGTACAATTTGTTGCGGGATCGCGATATAAAAAACGTTATTATTCTGGCCTCTAGCCATAATTATCCCGTTCAGGGATTAATCACGGATGATAATGATAGTTGGGAAACTCCTTTGGGGAAAGTAGATTTGAATAAAGAAATTATAAGCCAGTTGGGGGTTAAAAAAGATTCCGTGCCTTTTATTCCAGAGCACTCTTTGGAAGTGCAACTGCCGTTTTTGCAAAAGGTGCTGGCCGGTGGATTTAAAATTATTCCTATTTTGGTTGGCGACACGGATTTAGTAGACAGGCAAAATTTTGCGTCTCTACTAAAAGAGTACGTTGATGAAAACACTGTTTTCATAGTTAGCTCTGACATGTCGCATTATCCAAATGCCGAAGATGCGAACAAATATGATCACAAGACTATAAATTCAATACTGACCGGGGATGTGGACAAGTTTGATAAAACGGTAAGTGAATTGGAGCAAAAGAATATCCCCGATGCCGTGACCTTTATGTGCGCCCAACCGGCGGTGGAACTGGGTATGATGCTGGCGAAAGAAGTTGGAGCGGACGATATCCAATTGTTAAAATATGCTAACTCAGGAGACATTACTGGAGATAAATCTCGGGTGGTGGGATACTCCGCTATCGGATTTTTTAGCGATAATTCCTCCGTGGAAACACAGCGTGCCGTGTCTCCACAAAATGTAGAGGCGCATAATTATGCGCCTCTACAAATACCGAAAAAAGCGGGGCAAGAGCTTTTGAAGCTCGCTCGTGATTCAGTTGAATCTTACGTTCAAAACGGCGCAATACCCAATTTTGACCAATACTCTAACCTGGATCAAAAAGCCGGAGTCTTTGTTACGCTTACTGATAGCGGCGCGTTGCGCGGTTGTATCGGGTTGATGGAATCCGACGAGCCACTTTACAAAACCGTTCCCCAAATGGCGGTGGCGGCCGCAGTGAATGATCCGCGATTCAACCCCATTAGTGTGAACGATTTGCCCGATTTAAAGTATGAGATATCTGTCTTGAGTCCGATGAAAAAGATAAGTGATGTTAGCGAGATAAAACTTGGTGTGCACGGAGTTAAGGTTAAAAAAGGGGGAAACTCGGGTGTTTTTCTTCCCCAAGTAGCCGTGGAGACCGGCTGGAATCTGGAAGAATTCATGAACCATTTATGCCAAGACAAAGCGGGTCTGTCTGCTGACTGCTGGAAAGACTCGTCCGCCGAAATATACACTTTTACTGCCGAGGTGTTTAGTGAATAGCGCCCTCGTGTTTTGTCATCCTCCGGCTATGACTCGCCTCGCTCGCCTCGCTCGCCTCGCTGTAGCCTCGGCGAAGCGGGCTGTAGCCTTCGGCGAAGCGCAGGCCGGAGGATCCAGGTTTTAAGTATGCGGAACAATTGCAAGTACTGATTTTTACTAATTGCTTTTTCTCTAATTCCTCAATTTTGATTGAAAAAATGTTTAATCTATTGTACCGTTAAGACATGAGAAAATATTTAATTACTGCCAGAAACCAACTTATTAAAAAAACCGCTCGTGAGTTTTCTCTCGAGTTGCTTTTACTTTTCGGTTCGAGGGCGGAAGGAACCGCCCACAGTAAAAGCGATTTCGATGTGGCTTATTTGAGCGGCAAAAGATTGGATTTGAAAGAAGAATCGGGGTTGGCATTGGCGCTGTCCTCGATTTTTAAGAGCGACAATATCGATTTGGTAAGTCTAGCCAAGGCTTCCCCGTTGCTTTACTTCGCGATTTTTCGTAATTGCCAGGTTTTGTACGAGCATAAACCGTTAATGTTCGACAGGCTGCGGGCTTACTCTTTCAAAAAATACGTTGAAACCCAGCCGCTCTATGAGGAAAAATTTGCCCGGCTAAAAAGAGCATTAAAATAATCTTATGACCTTCCAAAAAGCCTTTGTGCTGGAAAAACTAACTGAAATAAGCAGCTACTTGAAAGAGATTGAGGATTTTTTCAAATTTAGCGATAAAGAAATTTTCAAGGATTCAGGCAAATTGCATATCGCGGAGCGGCTTTTGCAACTAACCGTGGACACTATGATAGATGTAAACCAGCATTTTATCAAAGAACTGGATTTAAAAACATCGGACGATTTTCAGGGGACTTTCTATATTTTAGGAGAACGTAAAATTTTGCCGAAAAATTTTGCTCTAAAAATTGCGCCGGTCGTGGGTCTGCGCAACCGGATCGTCCACCGTTATGAAACGCTAGATAAGCGGATGTTTATTGCTACATTTAGAAAAAATTATCCGGACTTCAAAAAATATCTAAAGCTGATCAGTGATTATCTTGAAAGAATTTGACGCTTCCGATTTTATCTCCGAAAATAGCAGCAGGTCTTTTCCGAAAAAGATAATTCTTTTTTAGTATGCAAACAAAAACAAAAATTTTCAGCGCATTTTTTACTCTCTCTCTCTCTCTCTCTCTCTGATCGTTCTGTCTAGCAGCGCCGCCTGTGCCAGCGCCGGCTCCAAGACCCGTGTTTTCGGGGGCAGCGTTTTGTCTGTTGACACGGATAATGACACCCTCTCCCTCTACATTGCCAAAAACCAAAGGACGTACTTCGTCCATTATTCCTCTTCCCGGCTGCTTCGCGGTTCGGGCGGACGCCTCCAGGAAACGGAAATAAACTTGGGCGACAGAGTTAAGGTGAAAGGCAATTCTTCCGGCGCGGACATAACTGCCAAGAAACTCACCGACCAATCCATCGGAAATGTGAAAATCGAAGGCGTGGTGGGCGAAGTGAGTGACACCGAGGATACATTTATTCTGGAAACCAAAAAAGGCGACTTTACCGTGAATATCGAGGACAACACCGACATCCTCCACCAAAAATGCCGCGAATTGAATAACCCCCTCACCAAAGCCTTGGTGCGGGGTTTGTTTAATTCCAATACGAAAGAAATCTACAAAACCAGAAGCATAACGATGTACAGCCTGTAGAATCCCTTTGTCATCCCGCACTTGATGCGGGATCCAGAAAGAATTTAAAATGCTTTTTCTGGATTACAGCTTTCGCTGGAGTGACAACATAATTAGGATTTAAAACTTACACCAATGATTAAATATGAAAACAAAAACCATCCTGGCCGGCCTGCTAGCTTTTCTGGTAATCGCGGTAGTGGCCGGCGTTACTGATGCCAGGACCATCAAAAGCAAAACCAAGAAAAAGGTCCAAACCGCCATCCAGACGGTTGGCGAACCCCAGCTCAAGGACAATGCGGTAGGTTCCTTGCGGGTGATTTCCGACGGCCTGATCACCAGCGAGAAGATAAAGGACGGGGCCATAAACAACGGGGACGTGGCTCCCGATGCCGCGATTGACTCCTCGAAACTTAATCTTTCCGCCTATCCCCTTTCGGAACTGCACCCGCAAAATACCGACACTAGCACCAGCGGTAACTCCTTCACCATCGGGAGCTCCGGCAACGACCCGTCCCTGATTTTCGGCTCCTCGGGAAAAGCGCTCACTTATCTTTCTTCTTCCGACAAGTTCAGCCTATCCAAACCCTTGTCGCTTAGCAGTAACAAAATCACCGACTTGGCCGCTCCCACCCAGGACGGGGACGCTGCCACCAAAGCCTACGTGGACAACCAACTCTCCACCGAAATATCGAGCCTGAAGTGGAAGGATCCGGTGGATGATTTCGCCGACCTTCCCACCTGTAACTCCTCTTCCGACGGCCAGGCCCGGCTGGTGCTTTCGGAAAACTGGATTTACCGCTGCGACCACAGCGACGACACCTGGCACAAAGTGGCCAATGTGGCTACCGTGAATCACAATAATCTCCAGAACCGCGACGCGGCCGCTTCCCACCCGGCCTCAGCCGTAACTTTCTCCGCCACCGGCCAGATTTCCTCCACCACCGTGCAGGCGGCCCTCGCCGAAGTGGACAGCGAAAAAATTCCCCTCACCCAAAGCTTCTCCGGCGACGTTTCCGGAGCCTACAATTCCCTGGCCATCGGCAGTGGTAAAGTCACCAACACCATGCTGGCTGGATCAATCGCCGACTCAAAACTTAATCAAATTACCACTGCCAGCAAAGTAGCTGGTTCGGCATTGCAACTGGCCACCAATCCTGGCTTGGAAGACTCAACCGGACTAAAAATAAAGCTCGACGGTGGAACACTTACTCTTTCCGCCAGCGGCCTCAAGGTAACCGATAACACCTACCTTCCGCTTGCGGGTGGCACCATGACGGGCGACATCTCCTTGGGGACGCATAACCTGACCGCCACCACCGGCGATGTGACGGCCGACAACGTCACCGCTAATACCGTCACTTTTTCTGACTCTTCCGCCCAGACTACCGCCGCCAACAACACCACCTACCGCCACGGCGACGGGCGGGTGGGCGACTACTTCTGCCAAAAAAAAGCCGTTTCCGATTCCGGCCAGGTGGGCGACTGGACTAACATCAACAACTCCCAAATCTGCGGCTTAAACAAAAGGTGTGATGGGAGCGGCAACTGCGTTGAGACGGATTTTGCCTGCGGCACCAGCCAAGTGCTGGACGCGGACAATAACGTCTACAGCACTGTCCTCATCGACAACCAGTGCTGGCTCGCTTCCAACCTCAAGGTGGGAACCAAATTGGCTTCTGGTGCTACTATGCCTGCCAATAACGGGACCATCGAGAAATGGTGTTACGACAACAGCGATGCCAACTGCACCACCTACGGCGGCCTCTACCATTGGGACGAGGCCATGCAGTATTCCACCACCCCCGGCGTTCAGGGCATCTGTCCCGCGAGCTGGCACATTCCCACCGACGCGGAGCA
>Ga0172371_10002347_pt1 | contig 30110 bp, 38 predicted proteins | sample Lak12m_FD_114543 | JGI IMG/M metagenome (GOLD analysis project Ga0172371, IMG submission 114543) | Freshwater microbial communities from Kabuno Bay, South-Kivu, Congo - kab_022012_12m | ecosystem: Environmental > Aquatic > Freshwater > Lake | place: Democratic Republic of the Congo: South-Kivu...
ACCACGGCTTTGTCTAAAAAGATAGCGTTGGCTATCTTGTCTGTGACTTTCTTTAACGCTCCGGATAGTTTTTCAAGCATATAATATGGGGTTTAGAGAAGGTTAATAAAGTTTGGGTTTTAAGAGGGATTATGGAGTTTGAAAATCCTTTAGTTAGCGCCGGGCTTGTTATGTATAGGTTTGGTAAAAAAGGATTGGAAGTGTTTCTTGTGCATCCTGGGGGGCCCTACTTTAGGGGAAAAGAGAAAGGTTATTATGGGATACCTAAAGGAGTTGTTGATGAAAAAGAGGATTTGTTTGATGCTGCTATTAGAGAATTTGAGGAGGAGACAGGGATTGAAGTTGATAAAAATAAGAAATTTATTGAGTTGGGAACTGTTATTAAAAAGTCCGGGAAGTATATTTATGCTTGGGCGTTTGAAGGAGAGTTTAATGGCAAGGTAGTAAGTAATACTTGCATTACTGAGTGGCCACCTAATTCTAGGAAAAGGATTGAGATTCCCGAAATTGATAAGGGAAGGTTTTTCACATTTGATGAGGCTAGGGAGATGATGAATGATAGACAATTGGATTTTTTTGTTAGATTGAGAGAGAAATTGAATATTCATTAATGAAATATAACAGAAAACATAAATGTTTACTATTTGCTTTTATGTTCCCCGAATATAGCATAGGCAAAAATTGTGATATTAAGTCCTATGCTATATATTTTGAATAGGGATAAGGGTTATTAGGAAAGGTTTGGCTTATTATATATGAAGGCTATTTTAGATAAAGATTCTGGTTCAGAGATTTTTACAGGGTGTAGATTTGAAGGATATTTTTGTGTTGCAAAGAAAATTCCGGGAGACGAAGTTAATATAACTAAAAATGCAAAAAGCAATGCTTTGGTTTTTAGAGTTCAAGATGTGCTTGCGGAGGAAGGAATCAATGCTGGGAGTTTAGATGAGGCAGTTAAGATAGGGGTTGAGAGAAGAGCAGATATTGTTGTTGAGGAGTATGTTGCAAGGCAAGCGCCTAAAAAGTATACCTTGGTTAGATTAAAAGAACCAAGAGATATGATAAGATTGAGAAGTGAAGGAGTTAGTTATATTGATGAGGTTGAATGGAGAAAGGAATTGCAAGAGTTAGGGAAGAAGCCGATGCTAACGGGGTGAGGCAATATTTAATAAGTATTTTTTATTCTGGATGGAATGGGTTTTTCCATTAAAGAAGCAGATCGCAGTCATTGCATATCTTTTCCTTTGGGATTAGGAGAAAGGGAGATAGTAGAGGTTATTGCACTCTATCCTATATTCGGTTGGAATAATGAAGAGAAAAAGATGTTGCCTGTTCCGATTGAAAGAGTTGATAGATACGCTAAGAGTGAAAAGGTTGGAGCGGATAGAGTGTTAAGATACGATTCTCTCGGGTTATATTTTCTTGGCAGGTTTGTTAAAACTGAGGGGAAAAGAACTACTCAAGACCAAGATGTTTTAGGACATCTTTCTTCTTAAAATCTGCAAGGTCTTTGTATTCTTGTCCAGTGCCTAAAAAGTAGATTGGTTTTCCAGTTACGTATGACACTGATAAGATTGTACCTGCTTTTTCGTCTACATCTGCTTTGCTTAGAATTATTCCATCTATGCCGCAGGTTTCATTGAATGTCTTTGCTTGTTCTGTTGCGTCATTTCCTGTTATGGATTCTCCAACGAAGATTTTTAGGTTTGGTTTTGAGATTCTTATTATCTTTTCCATTTCTTTCAATAAGTTAGATTTTGTATACATTCTTCCTGCAGTATCTATTAAAACTGCTTTAATCTTATTCTTTTCTGCATACTTGATTGCGTCGAAGGTGACTGAGGCTGGGTCTGAGCCATAGGTTGATGCAATTACTGGAACATTTAATTTTGAGGCGTGAGTTTGTAGCTGTTCTATTGATGCTGCCCTAAATGTATCTCCTGCAGCCAAGACACAGGAGATATTGTTTTCTTTTAGTTTATGGGCTAGTTTTGCTATGCTTGTTGTCTTTCCTGAGCCATTAATCCCAAAGAATAATATTACATATGGGCCAAGCTCGTGCTTCTTTATTTGTTCTATTAAGCTTGGCGGTTCGATTAAGACTTCTAGGATTGAATTTTTCAGACTTTCAAGGACAGTTTCTTCTATTTTATCTTTCTTTACTTCTATGCCGACTAAATCTTTATGGAGATTTTTTCTTATTTTATCTACAACTTCTAACGCCACATTATTTTCTAATAAAGTTATCTCAATTTCTTGGAAGATTTCATTAACATGGCTTTGTTCTATGGTTATAGTTCCAGATGATGATATTTTTTTGAATATTTTTGAGAAAAAGCCTTGTTTTTCTTCTGCTTTTCCTTTCTCTTCTTGCTCTTCTTTAATTTCTTCTTTAGTTACTAAACTTGTTATTTCTTCTGCTTTTTCGATGTCTTCTTTTATCTCTTCCTTGAATGGTTCCTGCTTGGACTTAATCTTTGCTTCTTTCTTAGTTTTAACTGATATTTCTTTCTTTTTCTGTCTTTTTTCTGTCTTTTTGGTTTTTGTTTCCTTTTTTTCTTCTTTTTTGGAGAAGATTGAAGCAAATTTTTTCTTTAATGAGTCAAACATAAATAGAGTATATTGGAGGGATTTATAAATGTGACATATCAAAAGGGGTAAATTAGACTACAATCATTTTTATAAATATAAAATTTATAGAGTTTTATAATGAATTATAGTGATATATATGAAATACTGAGGAAGGAGAAGTATAGTGAGGCATTGCAGCAGCTGCCAAAGGGTTTTATAGAAGATATCACGGCGTTCTTAAATGAGAGGAAAGATGAAACTAGTAAGGAAGACGGGCTGCTTTTGGATGGGGTTATTAAGAGTAAAAAACAGTTGGAGAATTCTATATCTATTTTTAAGGAGTTGATAAGGCTTAGGAAGAAGAAACTATTAAATCTCGTGTTTATTGCTGCTGAAACCGGGATAATGAAAAGAGATTATGAGAACATGCTTGCTTTCGAGAGGGATTTATTCGAGAAGATAGTCAAGGCTTTTGAGGACGGGGATAAGGACTTAACTAAGACTATGACTGGGAAGAAGGTGGAGGATAAGAACAGAATGATAATATTTAATCAGAATGTTGAACAATTTATAGGGATGGATGGCAATCCTCTTGGGCCGTTTAATTTAGGAGAGTTAGTTAATATTGATGCTAAAATTGCAGAGATATTCGTTACAGGCGGGAAAGCAGAGTATGTTGGTGAGGCTTAGATTAAGAAACAAAAGCTTTTTAATGCGATTTAATTCATGATTTATATGCCTCCATAGCTCAGTGGTAGAGCGGCAGTTTTGTATTAAGTAAGAACAAAAAAACTGTAGGCCGGGGGTTCAATCCCCCCTGGAGGCTTTGGCCCAATAGGCTAATGGTAGACCGGATCTTTGACGTGGATCATGCCCAAGTTCGATTCTTGGTTGGGCCATTCTGTGCGAATGGTTTTATTTTGTCGTTGCTACTTATTAGGGAAAGTATATACTTAAATATAGTATAATGCAAAGTATATGATGGGAAGTATATTTTCTTTCTCAATAATTAATGGTTTTGAGATTGAAGAGAGGTTAAAGAAGGTTCTTGTTTTGTGCTTTCTCGGGCTGTTGGCCATCAACTTACCGTTAATTAGTGCCTATTTAATTATGGTTAGTCCGGGGAGTTTTACTTTGTATCCTGGAGAGGACTATACATTAAACATTCCATTTATAGGAATTTACGATTCTTCTGCAAGTGTGTGCGGAACTGCTCAGAAGACCAGCGGGTTGCTACTTGAGGGAATAAATGTTACTTTGTTTTATAGTAATAGCACATTGCTTGAAAGTCAAATTACAGATAACAATGGAGATTTCTGCTTTGATGTTGATATCACTTCAAATAAGGCATTTAATTTTTATGTAGAGTATGATAATGCTACAATGGCTTTAGGCAGTAATGATTATAGCCTGGATTTTGATAATTACAAGATGTACAGCAAAGGTGTTGATGGATATGTCATTTTAACCGGGCAGATTGTAAACGAAGATGCTCGGATTGAGGGTGGGCGATTTGAAGTAAACCTTAAGTACAATGAAACTGGAAAATTTACGTACTCTGATGAGATATTTGACTACAGAAGGTATTATTTAGATGCAGAACCAGATGAAGTCCTTAATGTTCCAAATGCCCAGATTAATGTTTCTTGGCCTATTGAAGCAGGTGCAAAGACTGGGAGCTATAAGTTTTATGTTAAAACTTCTTTCAACGGCAAGGAAAGAACAAGCAACATTTACTTCAATATTACAGATTAAGTGACATTATTAGTAACTTACTTAGTAAGTTAATAAGGAAGGTTTATAAACTTATTTTTACTGCATTTTCAATAAAAGAGGAAAAAAAGAGTGAAAAAGTATCTACTCCTTATCGAAGATGAGAAGCTATGGGAGAAGTTTAAGGAGGCGATAAGCAGGGATATTAATTCAGAAATTATGGGTTTAATAAAACATAAGGTGGAGGTGAAGAATGTTAAGAAATAGGGGCGGGCAGTTGACAGTAATAGTAATAATTGCCGCAGTTATTGCTTTAGGGGTTATTGCTTATGCTCTTTATAGCGGCGGATTCCTTCCTGGTACGGGAAGCACAGAATTTGATCCGGTTTTTAATTATTATTCTGAATGCATAAAAGAGCAAGCTAAGATTGCTCTTGATTTATCAGGAAGTCAGGGAGGGCATATGAATACTGAATACATCCCGGGGAGCAACTATGCTCCATTTTCTAATCAGCTGAATTTTCTTGGAATTCCAGTGCCATATTGGTACTATCTGACTTCGAATGGTTTAGTTAAGCAAAATGTCCCGAGCAAGAGCCAGATTGAGAAAGAGATAGCAGATTATATACAAAATAATTTGGTTAGTTGTGATTTTGAACAGTTTTACTCTGGAGGATTGTATATTAACTTTAGTAATCCAAGCGTTAGTGTAAAGATAAATAGGGATAATGTTGATGTAAAGGTTAAGAATAAGGTAAGTGTGTCAAGTTATGAAAGTTCGGCGACTAAATCTGATTATTCTGTTAGAATAGAGAGCAAGTTTGGTACTTTTTATGACGATGCTAAAGCAATATATGAGAAAGAATTAGATGATGCGTTTTTGGAAAATTATAGCATGGATTTTGTTAGGACTTATGCTCCGGTGGATGGAGTTGAAGTTGGATGCGGGGTTAAAGTCTGGAAGATTGCAGATGTTGAGAATAGATTAAAGGAAGCATTTACAGCGAATATTGCTGCGTTGAAATTTAAAGGAGATTATTATGTTCTCAAGAATAAGACGAGCAATTATTTTGTTATTGATCAAGATGTGGATAGTTCAGTTAATTTGGTTTATTCTTCTCAGTGGCCTACGAGGGTAGAGATTGCAGGGCAAGGGGTTAGCGGCGGATTGATGGTTGCTAAACCTATTGGAAATGATGACGACTTTGGCACAATGGGATTCTGTTATGCACCCTACCATTTTGTTTATGATGTAAGCTATCCTGTGATGATACAGTTATATAATAATGAAGAATTATTTCAGTTTCCAGTTGTTGTAGTAGTGGATAAAAATATGCCTAGGAATTCTTTATTGGCAGAATATAATGACCAGGGGGAGGTTGCTGATTTCTGCGAGTATTTGACTCAGAGTGTAAATCTTAATCTTTTAGACAGTAATCTTAATTCTGTCAATGATAAGTTGGATATAAGCTATCAGTGCTTTAATCAGAAGTGCAGTTTAGGGCAGAGTGCTAACGGTAAGTTTATAGGAAAGGCTCCTGCTTGCGTAAATGGTTATATTATTACTGAAGGGGACGGTTATGCAAAGAAGAGTGTTTTATTCTCTAGCAATAGGGAAAGCAGCGCGGATATTATATTGGATAAATTGTATAATGTTAGTGTAGATTTGAGTGTTGGCGGACATAGCTTAAGCGGAATGGCTTTGGTTTCATTCGCGGGGGAAAACGGTGCGAGTGCTTTTCTTCCCGATAGTAAGAACATGAAATTATCTGAAGGATTGTATAATGTTACAGTTTATGTTTATGGCAATTCAAGTTTGACTATTCCGGCTAGCACTAAGACGCAATGCACTAAAGTTTCTGAGAGTGGATTATTAGGAATATTCGGCGGGACAAAAGAGCAATGTTATGATATTTCAATTCCTGAGACTAAAATAGAATATGGATTAATCGGCGGGGGAAAGGTTGATGATCAATATATCCTTCCTGAGATGCTTTCTGACGGAGTTCTTAAGATAGAGGTAAGTGAATTTCCTAAACCTAGTTCATTAGAGCAATTGCAGTATAACTATGAAATATTTAATAGCGCGGGGGTAAGTTTGGAATGAAGGCTCTTAATAAGACCCTGGAGAAGCAAGATTCATCGCATGGCGATGAAAAGGGAATGAAGGCTCTTAGGACTATAATTTTAATTTTTGTTTTTGGCATATTCTCTGTTTCAGGAGTTAATGCTGTGTCTTCTGGATTTTCAAGCGGAGTGACTGTTGGGGGCAGTTATACTAATTACAATCAGGGATTTAGTTCTTATTATTCTTCCGGGGATATTGCGACTTATTGGCCTATTTTGTCTGATAGAGACAACTGCCTTGCTAGACAAGATGTATTATTACAAGTTACTCCGGCAGGATGTCAGCCTACAGTTGTTAGGAGCGATATTTTAGCTGAGCAGAATGTTCCGGTATTCTGCCAGGTTGATGCTTTAACATTAAATCCTATAATTGATATAAAAGAGATAAAAGGAATAAGATTTTCAGGAAATTATCCTAAGGAAGTTGCTGGAACAGGATTCCACCCTGCTCAAGCGGCTATTAATACTAGAGATACATTGCTTGGAAATCCCGTTATTAATAATATTGGGTATGCAGTTATTATTCTTAGGAGAAATCAGAATGAGAGCTCTCTTCCTGATACGATTAGCGTAAACTTAACTGGGATAATAGATTATGATATAGAGAATGCATTGGGGGTTGGCACTGCGGAGTTTGTTCTTGAGCCTACAAGCGATAGTCAATGGGCGGATGATTCTGTAAAGAATAAGAATAGTTTTTGGCAGGGGAGATATTTTGTGAGATTGTTAGATGCAGATGAGAATTATGCTAATGTTGCTATATACAGCGGTGATGCGCTGATGAATGTGATTAAGGTTAAGAGGGGGGAGACTTCCAGGGAGATTTATCTTTCAGGATTTTATTGCAAAGCCGCATTAATGGTTAGTTATGATGGATTTGTTGAGCAGGACTTAAAAGCAACGATAGAGGTTGGAGACAGCGAGAGCACAGATGTTGTTCAGTTATATAAAGGAAGCAGGTTCTTAAACGGCAAGTGCAGTATCGTTGATATAATTCCCAATAAGTTAAGAAGTGATGCCGGGAATGTTACTGTGAATTGCAATGGGCAAAGAATTGATTTGCAATTGAGAATTCCTGGGAGTGCATTGTTTGATATATTTAAAGATGATAAGGGAAAAGTGGTTACTCCTGAAATACAGAACTTTCCTGAATTGAGTATAAAGTTAGGGGTGGATATACAACCACAGTATTCAGTTAATCTTGGTACAAAAGGAACGTATGTGCTTTTTGATGGTAAATTGTATGGGTATACTGATAAGGAAAGTAATATCAAAGAGATTACAGATTTAAGTGTTAAAAATGGGGTTGATTTGGCTAAACTTAAGCAGGCATTAATTGAATACAAAAATGTTGCAGAGCAAAAAGATGAGGGCATTGCCTCAGGATTAATTGATGAGCAGTATGGTGGAGATAAAGATAAGGCATTTAATGATGCGATAAGCGCTTACGAGAAAGTCGCCGAGGATTATCCTTCTGAGAAGACTAAAAGTGATGATACTGCTCAATTCTATGGCTCTATGGCATTAGAAGGAGGGATAGATTTGGCGAAGGACTTTAGCAAGTGGCAGACAGCTGCTAGATTAATTACTAAGTATATCAAACTTTATCCTGGGAATCGAGCTAGCAATTACAAAGGAGAGTTGAATAATTATAACATTATAGATCCAAGCAAGTCTTCAAATGTTATTTATGTTGATAATAAATATAGAACTATTAGGCTTTTGAGTATTGAACAGCCTGCGAAGAGGGCTAGTGCAGATTTGACTTGGGGAGGTGCAACAGCGACTATAAATAAAGGAGAGGTGATGAAAAGCGGGAAGAATAATATTACTGTTGATTATCTGATAAGTGCGGATAGTGCAAGGGTAACGACAAGATGTATAGAGGGAAAGAATGAGAGGGTAATAACAAATACTTTAACATTAAGGGTGGATCAGATTGAAAATGTTTGCGGGCAGAGTTTGAAGTTGGATAGAGTTAATTTGGAGAGAGTAGCCAAGATTAGATTGACTCCAAATGTTAAGGGAACAAGAACAGAAACTAATTTGAGTGTTACAATTGGAATAGAGAAAAGAGCTATCCAATTGAATCCTGAAGAGACTATGAGCAGAATTGAGAATTTGAACAAGAGTATAATTGATTTTGAAAGAATAAGCGACAAGCTTGGGGAAGTTGTTAAAGGATTAAAGGCGACTTGCCTTGCGACTGCTACTGTATTAAATATAGCAAACTTTGTAACTGGGATGGATGGAACTGCTTCTGCAAGACAGCAGGTAATGAGAGGAGCAGGGGGGTGGAATGAGAAATGCCAAGAGGAAATTAATAAGGGGGTGTTTCAGACTTTAACTCAATGTTTTAATAAACATTCTGGAGAGATAGAAAGCACTGTTAAAGAAAAGGCTAAGGCGATGGAGCAGGTTAATCAGAAGCTTAAGGATTTAGAGAATGCGCCGGGTGTGACTACTCAAGGGAGCGGGCTATTTGGCGAAGACTATGTTGATAGGAATAAGGCTGTTACTAGTTATAGAGAGTATTTGTTAAGAACTTATCCGAACGAGAAGTTTAAGGATCCGTATACAAATAAAGAGCTGACTATTGAAGAGCTATTAAGTGAGAAGGGGTATCAAAATGGGGAATATAGCTATGAACAATTGAGGGATTTGCATACTGATATATTGATGAAGAAGTCAGGGAATGAAGTTGCAGGGAGCCTTTCATCTTATGATTCTTGGACAATTGCATCGCAGATAAAAGACAATCAAGATTTAGTTACGACTAATATTAACACTCAGAAGTGGGCAAAGAATGGCTTGCCTTATTCAACGCAGATTATGACAAAAAACCAGAATAATGTTAATGCGCAAGTGGCTCAGGTTACTGATGATATGAGAACTAAGTATTTTCCACAAGATAAGGACAAGAAAGTTCAGTTCATGTCAATTGTAACTGCTCCTATAGCGAGTACTGCTCCACAAAATTCTAGGGGGGCAGAGACTACGGACTTTGGTAAAGCGGCACCTTATGCTCTTGGATTAGCGAAGTCTTCTGCGGGGACTAGCGGATATGGGGTTATTGCAGTGACGAAGCTTAAGGAGGATGAATCAGGTGGTGCTGTTGCTGATGCTCTTGGTACAGTTAAAGGTACTGGGGAGGTAGATACTCAGGCATTTGTGAATGCTTACAGCATAGGTACGGTGACTGCTGTTGCTGATATAAGCTGTATGAATAGATACAAGAATGCCAAGATAAAATATTATTCTAATTCTCCTTATGAGGGGATGCCTGCGTTGGTTCCATTTGATTTGAATAGAGGATGGTATGTTGCAACTAAACCTGTGCTGTCAGGATTTGGAAATATTGGAACTTACAAGTCCTCTGGAGAGGTAAATAGTTTCTATGTGTGCAATGTAGGAAGAAATGGAATGGAGCAATTCTTGGAGGGGGCAAGGGATGATATATGCCAATTGATTAATACTGGAACTGGACAGTCATTGAATCAGTTTTCATGCTTAAGTGAAAATGAGGGAAGGAAATTAATTAATGATGCTATGCTTGCATTACAACAGGCTTCTGAACAGAAAGGAAATTCTCTTGTTAATATTAATGTTGGAGGAAGAGGAAGTGTGAGTGTTAAACCTGAAGCGACTACTTCTGCTCCTGCTACCCAATGCACCGATACCATGAGCGCTAATAATTGTAAGATATTATTTAATGTGTGCGATCCGGTAATATGCCCTGCTTCGAGATGTAATTTGGGGGGACAGTATCAAGTTTCAGATGTAATACAATCAGGGGTTGTAGGTTCATTATTGCTGTGCTTGCCTAATGCTAGAGAGGGCGTAATGATTCCTGTATGCCTTACTGGGATAAAAGCTGGATTGGATGCTTATCTTTCTTTGCTTAAAGGACAAAGAGATTGTTTGCAGGAAAGTTTGAACTCAAGTCAGATGGTTGGAATATGCGATGAGATTTATTCTATCTACGCATGTGAGTTCTTCTGGAGCCAGTTTGCACCTGTTGCTAATAATATTCTTCCTAAGATGATTGAAGTTCTTTCTGGGAAGGCTGGAGCAAGAGGGGGAGGAGAATATCAGAATGTTGCTGCTGCGTGGAGCAATGCAGAGAAGTCTGTAGATTACTTTACTCAGACTTATGCTATTAATAGCATGGAAGCATTTAGGATAAGGGGCATTGAAGATGCGGGGACGATGTTCTGCAAGGCATATATATCTGGAGTTGGGCCTAATATGTTTGATTCATTGATTGAACCTGATAGTCCGAGTCAGTTTTATGCAAGGTTCGATACTTTCAAGTTTAGTGATGCAACGGTTCCTGCAACTTCACAGTATAAAGTATTTTATCACATTTATGCGGGGAATGATCAAGGCGTTTATTACTCTGTATATCTGAAGAACCCACCTCAGACTAGTTATTATTATTCTGCTTCGCAAATAATGGTTGCTAATGGATTTATTTCTAAAGGGCAGTACAAGTCTGAGACTAGAGACTTCACTGCGCCTGAAGGGTATAAAGAGCTTTGCGTTAGAATAAATGATAAAGAAGAGTGCGGATTCGGGCAAGTGAGCACGGACTTTGCGGTTAATTACGTTAGTGATTACTATGCTGCGCAGCAAGTGAATCAGACAGGAATAACTTCTCAGAAGGATTGCATTTCTGGAGGAGCAGATTTGAGCAATTTGCTTAATCCTAACTTACAGGCTGGATTAAATGATGTGGTTGATTCAAATGTTTATAATAGGGGGATTGTAAGGGTATGTGCTACACAGAATCCGGGAAGGAGCACAGATCCTACAAGGTATGTCGATGTTGGTTTCTGTGATGATACTACGATGAGATGCTGGCTTGACAAGAATAGTGTCTCAAATGCTATAGGACAGGAGAACATTGGAGTAACTAATGCCACATTACAGAGTTTGAAGAACACTCAAATAGATGCATTAGTAAAATCTGGGGATTTGTACGGCGAGGGCGATGCAAATTCGGTGCTTAAGGGATTGGATGATGCGAAGACTGCTTTGGAGAAGAATTATGATGGGGACACTGCAAGCTTGTTGCTGCAGAAGATTGATGCAGTTACAGTTAAGCTTTATATAAATCATCACAAAGCAAGAGCATATTTGATTAAAGCGCAGGTTAAAGCAATTATTGCTACAGACGCGAGAAATAAAGTAGCTAGCACTGCAACAAAAACAATAGCACCAACTACTACAACAACTACAACTGCCGAAGGCACGATAACTCTCGCAGCAGCGGACAGCAATGGGAATAGTAATATATTGTTCGACGGGCAGGAAACTGGACTCTATATTAATAGAAACAAAGCGATTTATTATTTGAGTGACATAGATGCAATAGGCAAGCTTAGGGTTGATAATACAGTAAAACTTGAAGATGATAAAATGAGCCCCGATGCTAAAGAAAGTGTTGTTTATTATTTTGGTAATAATAATTACAACAAACTAATTAGTGCTGCTGGGATGAAGATAAGCGGGACTGTAAGTGCAGCAAGTATAAGTACTGAAAAGCCAGAGACAACTGTATCAGAGACAAATGTGAAGGGATTTATAGTCAAAGATTTGGAAGATGGAGGTTTTGAGATTTATAATGGGCAAAATCTTCTTTTTACTATAGATTCAAGCGGTATTGTAAGTAGTGGTGAAGCCTCAATAGGAGAGATTAATGAGAATGGGGTGTATGTCTTAAAAGGACAGACATACATACCAGACAATCTTAGAACTAAATTAGAGGCAGCCATAGGTAATGTGGATTATAACAATATGGTTGCTTACGGATTTAAAATTAGTTCAAGTAGTGGTCAATATAACATAGTAATAATGAATTCTTAGTCTTTATTTTATCTTTTTCTCATTTCAAACATTCCCGGAGAATGTTTGCCTTTCGGTAAAAGATAGGCATTTCCAACGTTGTCAGATCTCGCTCTTGCTCCATCCATCTCTACGAAATCGAAATTATTAGTGTTATTTTTGTTTCTTAACAAATAGAATCCTTTTCCTTTTGTGTATCTTTCAGTTAAACAAACATTGTTTCCGCTTTCTGAGATGAATGGCATCGCTTCTGGAGGAAGGTTTGTATTAGTTAGTGTTGCTTTAAATCCCTTTAAAGGTCTGCTATATGTCGCTAAGTCTGTTCCAGGAATTAATACTAAATCATAATCATTTGTTTCATATTTAATTGAAAATGGTAGGGAATTGGAAATTGCTTTAGGATTTGGATAGAATATTAAAGGCTGACTATTTATTCTTGTTGCTGTTATTGGCTTTAACGTATCTTCTAATCTCGAAGGTTTCGGAGCAGGTGTTTTTGTTTGTGGTTGAACTGGCGGTTGATAAACTAAATTTGTTTTTGATTCTTGTTTCTGTGGCTTTGGAAGTTTTGGGGTTCTTGGTGTGGATGTTTGGTTTGATTGGATTATTTGCGGTTTTGATGCTGGTAATTCATATTGAGTATTTGTAACTAATCTTGTTTGGGGTTGGATTATTGCTGGGTTTGTTAATGTATAGGATTGAGGATTTGCTTCGGTATGTGCTATGGCAATTGGTGCTCTTTTTGGTTTATGGCCTTTTATTTCTTTGGCAATTAAATATCCTGACACACTGGCTAATCCGCTTGCTGCAAGCAACCCTCCTGCTATAAAACTTCTTCCTATGTTATAGCTTCTATCTGAGTCTCTCCATCTTCTCCAGTTAAATGTGCTTCCAATAAATTTTGGAAAAGAGTCATCAGAGTCTGCGGTATTCTCAAGAGATAGAATAATTGGAGCTTTGTTATCCTCTTCAAAGCTATCTCTTAAGATGCCCTTTGCAGAGATTCTATCTCTTGCATACATCTTTCCAGATTTTCTTTCTCCAGATGCAGTCTCTAAATCAAATCTAAACTCTGGATTCGGATAACATATTCTTCCCTCATCATGGTAGTTATCTGGCATCCCTCCCAATGAGTCTATTGCGTCTACGTGAATTGGTTTTTTTCTGCTACTGCCCTTTCGCATTATTTTGGTATAACCATCAACATCTATTCCCAACCATTTCTGCCCAAATCTTCTTGGTGGGAATCCTAATGTTCTTACTCTTAGTGGAATTTTCATAAAAATCCTGCTATTAAATGGCTTATAAATGTTGTGATTGGTTGGTAGAGAAATATGCGGGTGTAGAGATTCAATCCCTCATCTCAGTACCCTCATCTCTTCGAGATGCGGGGACTAGGATTTGAACCTAGGTAAGCACTAAGCTACGACGGCCTAAACGTCGCCCATTTGACCACTCTGGCATCCCCGCATGCGGGGATTATGATTGTAATCTATTTAAAAGTGTTGCTATTTCTTGCTAGAATTCTTTTCAGCGCTTGCTACTTTGGCTTTTAGCTTGTCTTCTAACTTTAATCTGTCTATTAATTCTTTATATCTGTTTCTTATTGTGACTTCTGTTATTCCTGCAACGTCTGCAACTTCTCTTTGTGTTTTTTTCTCGTCGTTAATTAGTGCTGCAACGTATAATGCCGCTGCGGCTATGCCTGCTGGACCCCTTCCCGAAATTAACTCTGAGATATCTGCCTTCTTTAATATCTTTAATGCTTCATTTTGTGTCTTAGGGGACAAATGTAGAATTGAGGCGAATCTTGAAATGTAATCCTTAGGGCTTGAAGGCGTTACTTTGATTTTTAGCTTTCTCACTATGAATCTGTAAGTTCTTCCTATTTCTTTTCTTTCGACATCTGATGCTCCTGCAATTTCATCTAATGTTCTTGGGATGTTGTATGAACGGCAGGCTGCATAAATACAAGCAGCTATAACAGATTCCATTGATCTTCCTCTTACTAATCCTCTTTGAAGAACGTAGTTGTATACTCTTGACGCTTCATCTCTTACTACCGATGGGAGGTTTAAGAAAGATGAAACTCTTCTTAATTCTGCCATTGCTAATCTAAGGTTTCTTTCAATAGATGTTGAAACTCTTTCCTGCCATTTTTTTAATCTTAAGAATTTTCTTGTCTGCCCGGCTTCTAATTTGTAAATGTCTGATATTTCTCCGACGTTGGTTGTTAATCCTTTATCGAACTTTTGAAGGGACATTGGCGCTCCGCCTCTGCCTTTTTTGTCTGATTTATCAAACTGCCCGCCAGCATCTTGTCCAGAATCAACCATTTTTTCTTCAACAATAAGACCGCACTCATTGCAGATTATCTCCCCTTTGTGCTCATCGTACGTTAAGTCTACACTTCCGCACTCTGGGCATCTTTTGACGTATACCATTTTAGAATTTTATGAAAAGGTTTATAAAGTTTGCCCTTGTAGGTATTTAAACCTTTCGGTTTTCGAAAGGTTTAACCTCGATAATTCTTTTTGTTTTAATGCAAATGTTGTTAGCTAATGTATGAATGAATTAGTGGTTTTGGGATAACTACTTGATTTTCTTCTTTATTTAACCAAAATGGCATTGACCATCCCTTCTTGAGTTGGGCGGTTTGTGATTCTTGCTTTTCCTAAAGTTGTGTCTATAACCGCGCCTTTCATTAATCTGTTTTGTCTTGCTAAGAATGTGTTTTGAGGGGTTGCTTCAACGTTAGTTATTTCTGCTTTCTTTGCTTTGCCATTCATGATTATGTTGACTTGATTTGTTCTCAATAGGAATGTTTTATCATTTCCGCCTCTAACTCTAAGAGTTTTTGCTCTAGTTTCCTTGTCCATTATTACTTGTTTTTCTTGAGTTATCTTTTCAAAGAGCCTTTTCTTTCTATTTGCGTGATACTTTCCGCCTGAAATTTTTCTTCCGTGATTCATATTTTAGATTTGGAAATATGGTATTTAAATGTTATGAGAAGGAAATATTGTAGTTAATGTCTAAATGGGGTTAGAGCATCAGGGTTAACTAGGTTTTATTGGTTAAGTTAATCATATTTGTGTGCAAAAGCACACAAAGGTTTAAATGAACTCTTAGAAAGACTTCTGAGAAGCAAGATTTGTGTGCAAAAGCACACAAAGGTTTAAATAGCAAATTTGCAAGAGGGCATTATGGTAAATGGAATCGAAAGACCTCTTGACCTTTTGAATTCTTCAAAGGGAAAAGAAGTTTTAGTCCAATTGAAGGGCGAGAAACAGCTTGTTGGCACTTTGATGGCATTTGACATCCACATAAACGTGGTTTTGGACAATGCAAAGGAAGTGCAGGAGGGGCAAGTAAAAAAGAGCATTGGTTTAACCTTTTTGAGGGGAGACACAATAATCTTTATTTCTCCAGCCTCAACTTCTTTACATAAGTAAAGTTGGTCTTTAATTTAACTTAGACAGAATAGTTTTATGGGTGTAGATGGGACTTTGTTATCTAAATATTTTTAAAGGGGAAATAGTATCAGGGATAATGATTGTGAAAAATAATGAAAAATCTGTTTGGATTGTCGCATTTCGGTTTTCTGCTTATGCGATAATAGTTGTTTCTATTCTGAGTGTTATTTTCTATTTTACTTATCTTCGTTATTATTCTCCTAGTTTTGTTCCCGAATCTCCAGGGGATGGTCAAGAAGGACTAATAGTTATCCTTGCGCCGGTAATTCCCCATTTATATGTCTTGGATATTGTTAATGCTAGCTCGACACCATCAGATCAGCAATTTTTTATTTTTTTAGGTTTGGCTCCGATAACTATTTATCTTCCCTACTACCTGATTGGGTTGATAGTTGCTTTTATCCGAAGGATAATTTTAAGTAGACGCAGGTAATTAGACTTCAACGACATCAAAGTCTTTGACTAAATGGGAACTTTTGAAAATCTTCTTTGCTTCTTTTTCTATGATTTCTGGTTTGTGTTCGTATCTTTGAGAGATGTGAGTTAAAATGAGTTTTTTTGATTTGGATGATTTCGCTATTCTTGCTGCATCCACACTTGTTAAATGGCGATATTCTTTCGCTTTTTCTGCATCTTCTTTTGAGAATGATGCCTCTGAGACTAATAAATCTGAGTCTGCAGCCATGTCAATCGCTTTTTGGTTTGGTAATGTGTCCAAAATGAATGTAACCTTTTTTCCTTTTTCTATATAAGTCATTGAAGAAGCTTTAATCTTTTTTCCTTTAATTAAAATATCTTCTCCCTTCTGGAGATAGCCTAACAATGGAGAATTGGGAATTTTATATTTCTTTATTTTCGTCTTGTCTAGTCTAACTTTGTCTTTGAGAATAATTGAATACGAATTGCAAGGAGAGTCATGGGACATTTCTCCTGCTTCAATCATGAAATCTGGGGTGTTTACAAATACTTCTGAGACTTCATGCACTTCTAAATTTATATGAAAGTTTCCAACTAGTGAACGAATTATTTGCATAAAATAACTTGTGCCTTTTGGACCGTATATCTTAAGGGTTCTTTGATAGTTCGACATTGCTAATGTTTGAATTAATCCTGGGAGGCCTAGAATATGGTCCCCGTGCCAATGTGTAATAAGGATTCTTGTTAATTTTGTTGGGCTTATTTTTGCTATCTTGAACTGTCTTTGAACTCCTTCTCCACAATCAATTAAAACATTTTCCTCTTTGAATGAGACTAATATTCCTGTGTGATTGCGTTTTTCTGTTGGAACTGCGTTTCCTGTTCCGAGGAATGTAACACCTATTCTTTCCATCTTAAGGAACCAAGGTTCCTTGAAGTTCAACCTCCTTTAGGATACCTTTGGTTGTTAACTTCCATATGTAAATGGCATTTAAATACGTTATTAAATGGCAAGATTTCGCTCGTAAACTCGTGAAAAAGGTTTATAAGAATGATATTCCTTTGTAAATTGTTAGAATATGGAGGCAAGACATGGCTAGAATTCATGAAGTGAAAAGGAAGGTTAAATTATTTTATACTATTTTTGCACTTTTTGTGCTGCTCTTAGTGATTCTCGATATAACTGGTGTTTTTCGCTCTAAAGAGACAGTTGTTTCTGAGAAGGACGATGTCGAAGTAAGCGGTTTTGCGGTTAAGATATTGGGGCATTTTTATTCTTCTGGAAGCTTAGTTATGGATTATAAAATATTCAATGCTGCTGATGACTCTAAGAATGTTGAGGTAAACTATCAAATAATAAGTTCAGAGGGAGTTATGGTTAAGGAAGGAAGCAGAGAGGTTGTATTTGATCCATTTTCAGATAATGAATATAAATTGATTGTTCCTTTAGGAGATAGTGGTGCTATAGGGAAAGTACGAATATCTGTTTTTAATGGATATCTTACGAGCAGTGATGAAAGTGCTATGTATTCAAGTAGGGTGGTTACTGGGCTTGCAGTTTATGAGAATGTTGGAGAGATAAGCAAGATTGCCGTTGGACTTTTGCTTATCATTACAATAATTTTTGTTTGGAGAAGGCTTTTTGTTTATTCAAGAAATGTTGAAAGAGTATCAAAAGCTTATAAGCAGTTGGTTTCAATAAAAGTTTAACTAGATAAACTTAAAATAAGGCTTAATAGGCCTTAACGAAGCAAGGTATTGCTTTACGCAATAAGTTTAAAAATAGTTTTCTGCTTTAATTGATATGAAAGAAAGAGAGGCAGAGGGGGTACTTTGGGGAAGAGTTGCAAAGGCAGATAGTGAGAAGAAGAAGCTGCTTAATCTTTCTGAAATAAGTTTGATTCTTGATACGTATGATGACATATTTTCTGACTTCGACCCTAGAGCTTACATGGAAAGAGCAGTTTCAGATGATTTCTTATTGGAATTGAAGAAGGCGAGTAAGGATAAACCCTCTGGAGGGATAGAGATTAAGTTTCTTATTCCGGAGAAGGAAAGAAATGCGAGCCATGAGAATATAATAAGGAGAAGGCTTAGGGAGTATTTTACAAGGCATCATCAGCTTCTTGAGAGAGAAGTCAGGAATCTTAAGATTAGGGCTGCTGTTCAGACTGCTGCGGGAATGTTAATGATAATGGTTGCTACTTATCTTTCGGGATTGGATGCAAGTTTGCTTTGGGCTCGTTTATTGATGGTTATACTTGAACCTGCTGGATGGTTCACTGCGTGGACGGGATTAGAGCATTATGGGTTTTCAAGAAGAGAAAAAGATACTGAACTTAATTTTTATCATAAGATGATGCAGGCAGAGATAATCTTCTTGCCTTATTGATTCTACTAAGCGCTCCCGGAAGGATTTGAACCCTCGACCCTTGGATTAGAAGTCCAATGCTCTATCCAGGCTGAGCTACGGGAGCATAGTAAAAAATCAGAAAGATATTATTTAAACCTTGCCTAAACGATATCTAAACATTTAAATAATAAATATATTGATTGATTCTGTCTGTGCAGGGACATTCTATATGTTCTTGGGCAGATTAATGCGCGGGTCGCATAGTGGTTCTTGCAATCGGCTGCAGCCCGATATACGAGGGTTCAATTCCCTCCCCGCGCTTCCAATTTCTTCAATCTTTCAGGTAATGGAGTGTTGGGTATGTAGAATCCGTTCAGTTTCCATAACTCATATTTAGTTTTATTCTTTAATCCTACAAATCCAATTTCATCTTTCCATTTTTCTAACGCTTTTTCCCCGCTTATTCCTATCGCAAATGTTCTGTCTTTACAAGGTTGTCTTATGTATAGACTAAATTTTCTTTCTTTAAGAATATCTTTTAACTGACCCAATAATTTTGCACTAGAAGTTTTGATTTCTAATCGGGGATATGTTGGATAGTCGCTCTTCTTTGAATTTGAGAAATACAAACATCCATCTGCTTCAAATAATCCTCTCAATAGGGAGGTTTCTTCTTCTTTATTTAGATTTTTAGGTATTTCTACAGTAAATGTCTTTTTACCCGCAGGTAACCCAAGTTTAATTAGGTTATCAACAAATTCCTTGTCATATAAGTTCAGGCACAAGGACGTTCCGTTTTTATGCTTTCTTATAAACATCTGCGGTTTACTATGGCTTTCTTCTCCGAGGAATTTCTTAATTTGATAAAAATAATCCATATCTTCTATTACATTTCCTGCAAGTTCAAGTTTATATTTTCTATATTTTTTATTATAGAAAATATGTCCATCCCCTATTGCAAAGCCCAATAGCTCATAAATATCCATTTGAAGATTAGGTAGGTTTAGTATTTATTGTTGTGTTTTAACTTTCCAGGTTCAATTCCTGGCGTGCGCTTTTCAGGAATTGAAACACTCGCAGAACAAGTTCCGCGGTGACTTCAACTCTAAGGAGATTGAAGTATTCCTGGCGTGCGCTTTTCTTCTAGTTGGTGTGGCAAGGTATTTAAAGAATACTGATTTGATTGAGTTATGAGCATGACTACTTATAGCCTGTATGTTATCCCAAAAAAGAAAGGTAAGGGTGCTGCGGTTTTTGCTACGCTTTCAGCGTTGCAAACTTTTCTTGAACGGGGAGCTAGTGGCGCGGGACATTTTTTTGAATTAAAGGGACAGTTGCCTCCAAATGCAAAGGATCAAACAGGTTATGTTGTGAGAGAGATTGATACGATGAAGGATTACTTACAGGGGAGAGGTGCGGATATTTTACATCAGAACATCAATGTACATGCAAAAAAAAGAGGGTTCAAGGTAAAGAAAGTTAAAATTATGTATGGCAAAGGGAGCAGGCATCCCGCGTTTTTTGACGAAGATTCACTAAAGTGAAAGTTTAAATAGGCAGAAAAATAAAGAGAAATATCAGGGAGGAAAAATGGTACAAGGATATTGCGTTAAGTGCAAGAAGAAAGTTGATATAAAGGATCCGAAGGAATCAACGACTTCAAGAGGCACAAAGATTGCAAAAGGCAAATGTCCACACTGCGGAACAACTGTCTGCAGAATGGGCGGATTGAAGTAACTACTTTTTGTTTTAGTTTTATTTACTTCAGTTGTTTCGTTTTTGGATAAGATTTGCAAGCATTTAAAAACACGGTTTTTATCAGTTTTCTATGAATAATAAGTATAGTCGGGAGGTAAAATAATGGAAGGATTCGGCGGAGGCAATAGAGGCGGAGGCAGAAGATTTGGAGGCAGAGGCTTTGGTGGAAATCGAGGCGGAGGCAGAAGATTTGGAGGCAGAGGCTTTGGTGGAAATCGAGGCGGAGGCAGAAGATTTGGAGGCGGAGGCAATTTTGGTCCGAGGGAGATGCATAAGGCAGTGTGTTCTGATTGTAAGAAAGAATGCGAGGTTCCCTTTAAACCAACAGAGGGCAAACCAGTTTATTGCAGAGATTGTTTTCAAAATCACAAGAAGTTTTAATTAAACTTTTTTATTGAACTAGGGCGGTTTGTTATTTTTTATTTTGCCTTAATGTTCTTTTTCTTTGTTTTATAATAGTTAGTTAGAATAGGTTTCGGGCAATAGATTTAAATATAAGTTATACAATGTATAACTATGACTATTATAGAGACCAAGGTTAAGAAATGGGGAAATTCATTCGGGGTAGTTATACCCTCAGAGGTAATTGTTGCAAAGCAGATTAAAGAAAATGAGGATATCGGAGTAATTATTATAAAGGACTCCAGAAAGGTTCTGAGAGATACTTTTGGTATCGGGAAAGGGAAGATAAAGAAAACGGGGCAAGAGTTTAAGGATGAAGCAAGAAGAGAGTTATATTCTTAGTCTTGATGATGAAAAAGGAGGATTCTTCTTCGATTCTTATGCGTTATTTGAAATAATGAAAGGCAGCCCTAATTATATGCCCTATTCGGAATTTGAGATAACTACTTGTAAACTAAACATATTTGAATTGGTTCATGGGTTTTTAAGAGATAAACAAGCAGAGCTGGCTGAAATCGCTCTTAAAAAATATTATTCCTTTGCAGTTGATTTTGACGGGGATGTAATCGTTGCAGCTGCAAAGTTGAAAATTCTATTAAATAAGAGAAATGTTTCAATGGCTGATTGTATTGGTTATGCCTTAGCTAAGCAGTTAGGTGTTAAGTTTCTTACAGGTGACAGAGAGTTCCAAGGGATGGATAATGTCGAGTTTGTAAAATAGATTTGATTTTTGCGAGATTTAGAAGATTTTGTGAAGTATATTATTTTTTATAATTAAGTATTTAAATGAAGTTAATACTTGGTTTTTATGGATTGGTTTAATGTTCATTTTGAACCCTTTGCTCCGAATGGAAATAGAGATATTTGGATTGATGATTTTCATTCTGATTGGGAAAAAATTGCTCGTCAGCTGATGCTTCATAATGTTGAAACGGCAATGAATAGATATTCTGTAGGAGTTGAGAAACTGACTAAAATTAATACTGTTCTTTCTTTTGATAAAGAGTCGGGATTAGTCCATGTTACGACTGATAGCCCTGCTTCTTTCCATCTAGATAAATCGCAGAGAAGATATTTTTCAGAAGATGTCGGTGGGTTGCCTTATGCTTTGGGCATTCTTGCGATTGCTAATGAGTATGCTACTCATATGAGGTTTGGATTAAAAATGATTAAGGAAGGTTCTTGGACATAAAAGAAGATTTTAAACATCAAAAACCGAAGGTTTTTGTGGTCCTAAAAGTTGCAGGGCAACTTTTAAATACATTAATGATTAGCAGGTAGCATGGTTAAGTTAAATGGAAGGAGATATCTAGGTTTTCTCGGGTTCCTTGGACTTTTGGGAATTCCGGAGATATTAACTCAAGACTGGTTTGGTGCTTTATGGCTTTTATGGTTTTTGTGGTTCATTCGGTTTTTTGAAAAGTAATAATTTATATATTCTTAATTTTAGATATAATTATGACTGAAAAGGATTTGACAATTGATGAACTTGCTGCGTTTTGCAAACGAAAAGGGTTTGTGTTTAAATCAAGTGAGATATATGGGAGCATGAGTGGATTTTGGGATTTTGGGCCTTTGGGAGTTGAATTGTTTAATAATATCAAGAATGATTTTTGGAAGTTCTTTATTCAGCAGAAAGATAACATGGTTGGAATTGATGCGAGTGTAATCTCGCATCCTAAGACTTGGGCGGCTTCGGGGCATTTGTCCAACTTTAATGATGTTTCTGTTAAATGCAAGAAGTGCAAGAAGTTTAATAAAGTGGATAAGTCGGAGCTGCACAAAGCTAAATGTGGTTTCTGTGGTGGGGAATTGGACAAGGGAAGTGCTAAGGAATTGAATTTGATGCTTAAAACGAATATTGGTTCTGTTGAAGAGGAGTCATTAATTTCATATCTTAGACCAGAGACTGCCCAGGGAATGTTCATGGACTTTAAACTTGTGCAGGAAACTTCAAGGAAGCAATTGCCCTTTGGAATTGCACAGGTGGGAAAGTGCTTTAGAAATGAAATTGCTCCAAGAGACTTTTTATTTAGAGATAGAGAGATGACTATAGGGGAGTTGGAGTTTTTCATTCATCCTAATGATTTTAAGTGTGATTTGTTTGACGAGAAGCATAAAAAGGTAAAGGTTAAACTATTAGATGCGGAGACGCAGGAGAAGGGGAAGGAGAATCTTAAGGAAGTTACGGTTGGGGAGATGGTTAAGAAAGGGAAATTGGATGAATGGCATGCTTATTGGCTTGCTGAACAATTAATGTGGTTTAGTAAATTAGGATTAATTGATGGGATAAAGGTTAGAGAGCATATGAAATCTGAATTGTCGCATTACAGTTCTGCAACATTTGATATGGATTATGAATATCCTTTTGGAAGCAGAGAAGTTGCGGGGAATGCGAATAGAGGACAGTATGATTTGAGGCAACATATTAAGGAGTCTAAGCAGAATCTTGAATTGTATGATGAAAAAACAAAGGGAAAGGTTGTTCCGAGAGTTATTGAACCTACGTTTGGAATTGATAGGATATTCTTAGCATTATTATGCAAAGCGTATACGGTTGATAAGAAGAGAGAGAATGTTGTTTTGAAATTGCCCGCCTATCTCTCTTCTGTTAAGGCAGCGATATTTCCGATAATTAAAGAGGATAAAATGGTTAAGATGGCTAAGGAGATTTATGATTCATTAAAAGAGGAATGGAATGTTAATTATGATGAATCTGGAAGTGTTGGAAGGAGATATTCAAGGAATGATGAGATTGGAACTCCAATGTGTGTTACTGTTGATGAAGATTCTCTTAAGAGTAAGAGTGTTACGATTAGAGATAGAGATAGCACTGAGCAGATAAGAGTTAAGATTGCTGACTTAAACGAGGTAGTTTCTAAAGTTGTTAAAGGAGAGAGTTTGCTTAAGTTAGGTAAGAAAGTGCATACGAGGGTTAAATGAGTTTTCTTGAATAAGATTTAAATAAGGGTTGAGTCTAGTTAATTCATGATGGAAGGATTTGGATTTTGGCCTTTTGGAATGGCGTTTGCGGGAATTTGGGCAATATTTTATTTAATTGCTTTAGTTTTTTGGATTTTGATGATTGTTGATTGCGCTAAAAGGAAATTTAAAGAGAATAACGAGAAGATAGTTTGGCTGATTGTAGTCATTATAGGGTATTGGGTAGGTGCTTTAGCGTATTATCTTGTTATAAGGATGAATAATCCTGATGGGATCTATAAGCATAGGGGAAAGAAGTAAGTCTTGTGCACGGAAAAGTTTAAATAGTTGTTAAACATGTTATACATATGGAAAAGACATTTATTGCCGTCAGGGATGTTGATAAGGAAGCATTCAGGAAATTTAGAGCTATGAGTGTAGCAGAAAGGCTTAAACTTGGTGAAGCTCTTACAATTGCTATGAAAAGATTGATTGAAGAGAAAGAGAAAAGGAAAACTAACAGCGCGAAGATTCTTTTGACATTAAAACCATTTGATTTTGGAGCAGGAAATGAAAAATTGAGCAAAGAGGTTGATAGAATCCTTTATGGATAAGATAATTATAGACACTTCGTTTTTAATTGCCTATTATAATCTTAAGGATGATAATCATAATAAGGCAGAGAAGGTAATGAATGATTTAATATCAAAGAATTATGATGTTTACATTAGTGATTACATTTTTGATGAGTGTTGCACAGTTTTATTAATGAGACTTAAAGATTCTAAAAAATGTATTGAGGTATGTAATTTAATAAAAAGTCTTGAGATGTTGAATATTGACGAATCTGGTTTTGAAAATTCATGGAATATTTTTAAAGAGCAGAAAAAAACAAAAATGAGTTTTACCGATTGTTCCACATTAGCTTTAATGGATGCAAACGGAATAGAAAAAATTACTACTTTTGATGAGGAGTTTGATAAAATAAAAGAAGTAGAGGTTTTAAATTAATATGAAGAGAAAAATAATAAAAGAAGCTAAAGCTGAAAAAGAATTTGATAAAAAAGCGTTAAATATAGGAAATATTATCAAAAGAGATGTTTGGAAAAGGCTTAAGAAAACGGGTTGGTAATCTAATAAAATTAATGCGGTGTTCACGAGAGATTTGATTGAGTTATTGGAATGAGCAAGAAAAGGGTTTATATATCCTTTTTAGGTTTTAATGTTATGAATGCTATTTGGTTTTATTCTATAGTCAGCGTTATTGCAGTCAGCTTAGTTTCTCTTATAGGCATTCTTTTTCTCGGGATTAAAGTTGAGAGATTAAAGAAAATTCTTATTTTGTTATTGGCTTTTTCTGCTGGGGCATTGTTAGGGGATGCGTTTATACATCTCATTCCTGAAATTGTTAAAGAGGCAGGGTTTGGATTAAGTGCTGCTTTGTATGTTCTTTCCGGGATATTGATATTCTTTATTTTGGAAAAGGTGATTCATTGGCAGCATTGCCATATGCCTATTACTAAGACACATGTGCATAGTTTTGCTAAGATGAATTTAATCGGGGACAGTCTGCATAATTTCATTGATGGGTTAATAATAAGTGCATCATATATGGTTAATATTCCTACGGGGATTGCGACTACTATCGCAGTTATTGTGCATGAGATTCCTCAAGAAATTGGAGATTTTGGAGTTTTATTGCACGGAGGATATTCAAAAGGGAAGGCATTGCTATTGAATTTTGCAACTGCTTTAATTGCGGTTCTCGGGGCAATTATAGCCCTAATGCTAGGTAACATATGTGGAATTGAAGTTGCGTTGACTGGAATTGCTGCTGGTGGTTTTATTTACATTGCGGGCTCGGACTTAATTCCTGAATTGCATAAAGAAACTGAAATATCAAAGAGTTTGGTGCAATTGGCTGCATTTATTTTAGGAATATTAGTTATGGTTGCTTTGATTTTATTGGATTAGTCAAAATGAAAAGCTATAAGGTACCTAATATGAGAGAGATTCTTAAGCCTAGATGGTCTCATAAGCCCGGCTTTGGGATGAGTGAACCATTTGTTTTACATGAGAGAGAATCTTTCCAACAATCAACTGCCCCCAATGATAAAGCACTTTTGAGAAAATTAAGCATGAAAAAAGGAGAAAAGATATTATCTATTGCGAGTTACTACGCTTCATGGGCTTCTGAAATTGCTAAATTAGGAATCGAGGTTGATTATTCTGATATTTCCAAATCAATGACAAGGTGGGCTAAGAGGGAGTATGGTCAATTATTTGGGAAATATGTCGCTAGCGGTTATGAATTAATTCCTAAAAAGGAAAAAGAATACGATTGGACATTTACCTTTGAGGCATGTGGTGGTGGTTCAGGGCTACCTATTGCTTGTCTGAGGTCTTTGCTTAATAAGAAAGGGGCGGTATTAGTTTATCATGTTAGGGCTAGAAAGAATAAGAAGATGATGGGGAACAAACCTAAAACATATCCATTGACTGCAAAAGTGTTGTCTAAGGTTTATGGGGCTAGTTACAAGATAAAGAAGGTTAAGATAAAAAGTCATAAATTTGAAGAACCTGATAAGATGATTGCACACGTAGTTGTTATTATTAAGACAAATGAAAAGGCAAGAAGGTTAGCTTTGAAAGATGTTAATGCTTTGATTTTTAATAAATTTGATTTAGATACCTTAAAGAGACTTAATGCCTTTTCTGAGGCTGTAAAAGATTTCTATATCAAGAAATTAAAGGTTTAGTCTTTAATAACCACGACATTAGTCATTCCTCTCCTCTTTCGCTCTACGAGGTTATTACCTTCCAGTCTGTCTATGATTCTTGTTACTTTTGCTTTTCCAAAACCTGTTTTTTCTATTAAATCTGCTTGGAAGATTGCTCCCTGCTCTTTAATTAATTTATAGACTTGTTTTTCTTCTGGTTTGAAATTACTTAGGTTTATTTCTTTCTTTTCTATTTTGTCTTTTATCTTCTTTATAATTATTTTTTCTTTTGGTTTTGAAAAGATTAGGACTAAGCCAATCAGAATTATTATGGAGGTTATTCCAATTGATAAGTATGTTTGTTCCTTTAATGTCTGGGTCATTATGCAGCTTTCATGCCCTGCCATTGTGCATGAAGAGGCAATAATCTGCGATAATGCTCTATTAAAAAGAAATATTATGAATATAATTATAATTGACAATCCTAAAATTAAATATCCGACGCTTTTATTTTCCACTATTATCAGGGTTATAGATGTATTTTAAAGGTTATGAAAGTCTATTAAATATAATTGTGAAACTAGTTTCACAAAAGCGCTTATATGGATGTTTTGTTCTAAGTTTTCATGAAAATTAAGATGAAAGGAGGTAAAGAAAAATGAATAATTGGATAATAGTTGGGATTGTAATCGCAGTATTATCTGTCGGAATATTAGCTCTGAGCGGGGTTTTTGCTCAGGAAAAGATTGTTGTAAGTTCGGGACAGACAATTTGCAGTGCTGGGAGTTGTAGTGGGCAATGCACAGGTTCTTGCAATGCAGGAGCTACATGCGGATGCAGCGATTGTGCTGCTAAAACTGTAGGAAGCTGCGGTTGCGGCAAGTAAATAAAATCTTTTATTTTTTTATTTTTTATTTTGCGGATTGTAATGATTAAGTTTATAATGTCTATTTCTTGGTTTTAGTTAAGGGCCCGTAGTATAGTGGTAATACATTCGAATGGCATTCGAGGGATTCGAGTTCGATTCTCGGCGGGTCCATAGCATATGTCTGTTGTACGTCTACATAGAAACGTTTAAATACTTTGTACCCGTACAAGTTTCATGGCTTATAATGAAGTAAAGGAAAGAAATGGAATAAAGTATTATTACCGGGTTGTTTCTGTTAGAGAGGGAGATAGAATTTTGAAAAAAAGGATATATATGGGGGCGAACCTGAATAAACAATCGCTTTTATCTGCTGTTCAAGAAGCCGATAAGATTCTTTTATCTCAGAAAAAGAAAATAATTTTGGAGAAATTAAAATCAAAAATTGTGCCCCTTCTAATCAAGAAAGGAATTAAAAAGGCGAGCATATTCGGTTCTTATTCGCGAGGGGATCAGAGCAAGGATAGCGATATCGACTTATTAATAGAGCCGCCCAAGGGAATGGGTTTGGAGGTTGTTGCACTTAATATGGCTTTAGAGAAGCTGCTTAGAAAAAAAGTTGATTTGGTTAGCTATAAATATATCAACCCTCATCTAAAAAAATATATCTTAAATGATGAGGTAAGGATAATATGACGTTGCATAATGCGGTGGAGTATGTGAATCATATTCTGGACACAATTAGTGACATAGAATCTTCTATTAAGGGCTTGTCCAAACAGGATTTTATAAATAATAAAGATGTTAGGGATGCTAATCTAAGACGTTTAGAGATAATAGGCGAAGCAGTTAAAAATCTACCTATTCGTTTTAGAGAAAAATACCCAGAAGTTGAATGGACTAAAATTGCAGGATTAAGAGACATTGTTATTCATAAATATTTTGAAGTAGATTTGGATATTATCTGGGATATCCTTAAAGCAGATATTCCAAAACTTAAGAACAACCTTTCTAGAGTTAAGAGAGCTGAAAGATAAAGGTGCGGGGAAACGTTTTTATAATCCCTGATACTATCTAAAAGATGGATAAGCGATGGTTTGTACTTGTTACATTACTGATTGTTGTAGGTTATTTTGCTGTTAATAGTTTTATGACTGCTAATGTGGTTTTGAATACTGAAGAGTACTATAATCAGGGGGATAAGTTATCAGGGGTTCTGAGTTTGGAGATTAAAGAAGGGCAGAGTTTAGAAGCTAAGATGCCTATTTTAGTTTCTTTGAGTAAAAATGATGAGGTTATTATCTCGCAGACCATGACATTGGACGAGTTTATTACTTTATCGGGAGCTAAGACAGAAAAAGTAAAAGAAGATGGCAAAGAGTTCTATGAGGCTCCTGGGACGTATAGGGTACCTATTTCTAAGATAATAGATTATACATTTAAAGATAAAGGGGAGTATGAATTGTTGTTTTCAGTGCTTGATTTGGATTTAGTGAAGATTACTAGGGCAGAGATTCATTGATATCAATTTTAGATAATTTAAGGTAGGGTTTAAGCTAATAACTCCTCGGTATTATATTATTACATAATACTAAATAGTTAGGTTTATATAGTTAAAAACTACTTTTACCCAGTATAAGAAGGGGTTTTATGAGGAAGACAACCAGCATTAAGATAGATGAAGAGTTATGGAAAGAAGCTAAGATAAAGTGTATCAAGGGGGATATGGAGATTTCTGCATATATTGAGAAACTTATAAAGGAGGACTTGAAAAGGAAATGAGGTGCGTGGACAAAAAGATATGCATGGAAAATTTAAAAGGGGGTTTGTCTATTAAATTGGACTTAAGTCTAATTATTAATAGGCTTCAGAATAATTTTGATAGAATTGTTGATAATTCTTTAGTTGATATGGCCATTCCTAAACTGAAAAGCAGGGATTCATATGTCCAGACTTTGCAGTCTTTTGATAATGCTAATGCAACAAAATCTTCATCTTTATCATGTGTTTTGAGTAATTCTTTGGCTTCTGGAATAAATGAAGAGTATTCTTCAAATGGGACTGTCTCAATTATATTAAATAGCTCTGATGCGAATTCGTCAAATTCTTCGCTTGTTAAACTGGATTTGGCAGATATTTCATCCTTATGTTTAATAAACTCTTCTTTAAGTCTTTCTGGAGCAAACAAAGATAGATTGGGATTAGATACAATATCCAAAATTTCTCCCCTCGAAATTAATATTCTGAACAATACATTGGCATCAATGATTGATTCCATCTACTTTAGAAATGGATATGACTTCTTTAATCTTTCGTGCATAGACTTTTTAACTTTCTCACCAAGCTCGTCTGCATCTTTCTCGGTAAATTTGGATTTGGAAAGAATCTTTTCCACTCTTTCAAGTGCTTCCATTCTTTCCTGCCGTTTAAGAAATACCTCTCTTGCTACTTCAGACCAGTTTACCCATGATAATCTTTTGAGCTCTAATTTAACTTCTTCAGGAACTGTTAATGTTATAGTTGGCATTTACAACTTACCTCTTTCCATTAATTTTTCAAGCCTCTTGAGTCTATCAAGTATGCCTTGCTTTATTACTTCATTCCAGTCTACCTGCGAGTGTTTCTTTTTAGCTTCTTCAAATTCCTTAGGCAGTGATAAAGTTATGGTTGCCATTTTAATTTCTGCACTAAATTCAGTGCATACAGTGAAATTAATGCAAGTATATAAATCTTTCGATTTAATGGGCTTAACAGATGCTTATCATGTATTAATAATGGGGAGGTTTAAGCACAAACAGTAAAGTAAAAGAGAAAATGAAAACACAAAAAGAGATAAAAGAAATTAATAAGAAGGCGGGGATGAGAATAATTTTGGCAGTTTTGACAGCATGCTTTGTAATTTTATCGTTTAATATGGTTTCAGCTGCGGCGACTGATTTTAT
>Ga0172371_10002348_pt1 | contig 30090 bp, 16 predicted proteins | sample Lak12m_FD_114543 | JGI IMG/M metagenome (GOLD analysis project Ga0172371, IMG submission 114543) | Freshwater microbial communities from Kabuno Bay, South-Kivu, Congo - kab_022012_12m | ecosystem: Environmental > Aquatic > Freshwater > Lake | place: Democratic Republic of the Congo: South-Kivu...
GACCAGGGCTCGGGTTTTGAATACGGGAAAGCCATCAGCGACTGCGGCGCGGGAGCAGGGCCGGAAGGTTGCTTACCCAAGCGATTCAGCATAGGCAACGGTCGGCCGAAGTCAAACGAAGTCAGAATGCAGTGGTGTCCGGAACGTAGGGCTGAGGGGGTCAACAGACGACGATGGATGTGGTGCGGCCCGGCGCGTGGTCAGAGGGCGAAGAGGTCAAGGGTCACGGCCACGAGCCAGTGGAGGATGGCGCCGGGGATGAAGCTGCGGTTGCGCAGAGCGAGGACCCCGAGCGCGATACCGGCGATGATGGAACCGATGGCCTCGGGGCCGGGCTTGCCCACGTGCATCACCGCGAACGGGATAGTCTGGATGGCAACGGCCGCGGCTCCGCCAACCCGGCGCTCGAACGCGAACAGCAGATAGCCGCGGCAGAGAAACTCCCATGCAAACATGCCGAATGCCCGGATGCCGAACCCGAGCAAGAGGTTACCGGCGCCGAGACGCTCGAAGGCGAAGAAGGGATAGGCGCGCTGGAAGCCGGCCTGGCGCGAGGCAAAGTACACGAGCGGCAGCATTACGAGATAGAGCAATCCGATGTCCCGGAGCCAGCGCGCCGGCTTCTTCAGATTGAACCCGACAGCGGCCGGCGACATGCGCAGCAGCAGAAGCGACAAGAGCGGCAGTACGAGGTAGAATACGCTCCGCCAGAGCACGGTCACGGCGCCGGGCCATCCCGGGCCCGGGGTCGGGAACCGCGGTCTGGCGTACTGCGGAAGCAGCGCCGCCAGCGCGAAGACCGCGGCCGCGAGCAGCAGGTCGGGGCCGCTAGCGAGGTTCTGACGCGTGTCTCGCCAGAGACCGCGGAGATAGTCCACGCCTGAAGATAGGTGCGGTCCCGCTGGTGGTCAAGTCGGGCATTCGGGTGCCGGGACAGCCGCGCGCCACTTCGCGCGTTGACTTGTTCGGGCATGGGCCTAAGCTATCAGCCGTGACTAGAAGTTCAGCAGTTGCGCTCGCCTGCCTGCTCGTGCTCGCCGCGTGTTCGAACAGCCACGCGCCGCTCGTTCCCTCGCTGCTCGTCCCGACCCTGGCCCAGCGCGGTGACACGATCCGCGGCCTCGTCTCCTCGTACGACAAAGACAACGATTCGCTCTACTTCTCCATTGACTGGGGGGACGGAAGTGAGCTCGTCTGGGTCGGTCCGGCAGCGCCCGCCGAAGACTATGAGGTCCACCACGCCTACGCCGACACCGGCGTGTTCAGCGTAGCCGCCAAAGCCAGGGACGCGACCCACGAGACCGGGTGGTCGGACACGTCCTTCATTCACGTCGGCGAATTCGGACCGTTCGTTCCCCACCGGCCGGCCGGTCCCGACACGGTGTCGGTTGGAGATTCGGTCACCTACATCACCGCCGCCGGCCACCCGCTTCAGCGGAAGGTTTCCATCCAGTTTGACTGGGGAGATACGCTCGGCGATTGGGGGGAGTTCATCCCCGCCGACCAGTTCTACTACGTCCGGCATGCCTTTGCCAGCGCCGGGACGGTGCTTGTGCGGGCGCGGGCCCGCGACGCGCTCGACCAGGTCTCGGACTGGTCCAAACCCGAAACGGTGACCGTCGTCTCGCGATGAGGTCCGCCTCATCCGCCATCGGTCCGATCCGTCCGATAGGTTCTATTCCCGCTGTTCTCCCGGAGGCTACATGAAGAAATCCATGCTGTTCGTGCTGGCGCTGGCCGCGGCCGCGCCGCTCCTCGCAACCAGCTATCTTGATATCGTCGAGATGAAGGTGAAAGTGCACGCGACGCGCGAGCAGATAGTGCGCATCGCGCCGGACGTGCTCGAGTTCTACGCCGGCGGCGACGGCTGGTTCGTCGGCGCGATGACTCAGCCGACCTATGAGGAACTCGTGCGCGAGGGGTTCGACATCGATGTCCTGGTGCCGGACGTGCGGGCCGCGGCGATGCAGGACGTGGCCGCTTTCCACACCTACGAGCAGATTCGCGACACGCTGGCGATAATCGCCCAGAACCACCCGGACATCTGCCGGCTCGACACCATCGGCCACTCCTACAACGGGAACCTGCTCCTGGCCCTGAAGATATCCGACAACGTCAACGTGATGGAAGGCGAGCCCCGCATCAGCTTTGACTGCGCGATTCACGGCAATGAGAACAACGGCTGTGAGATCGGTCTCTACGCAATCATCCAGCTCGTCAGCGGCTACAACGTGGACCCCGACATCACCCGCTGGGTAAACGAGCGGGAAATCTGGATAGTGCCGATGGACAACCCGGACGGCCTTATCTCGCGCACGCGCTACAACGGCAACGGCGTGGACTGCAACCGGAACTACGGGCTGGCCTGGGACTTCGGGGCGGGCGGCGGCGCCGGGCCGTTCTCCGAGCCGGAAACCCAGTGCTACTACTTCCTCGGCGAGGAGCACCCGATGGGGGAGTGGTCCCAGTATCACTCCGGAGCCGAAGACGCGATGTGGTGCTGGGGCTACACCACCAAGGCGGCGATGGACTCGATTGTCACTGCCTACGAGATGAACCGCTACGGCAGTATCTGCAACTATGCTGCCGGCCAGATTTCGCGGATTCTCTATTCGGTGTCGGGAGGCTCGACCGACTGGTACCAAGGCGCGCGCGGCGCCCTCGGCTACGCGGTCGAGGTCTGCGACGGACAACCCAGCCCGGTCGGCGAAATCGACACCATCAACCACAAGAACTGGTCGGCGATGAAGGAGCAGATTGAACGGGTGATGTGGGGCGTGAGCGGCCGGGTGCTCGATTCGGTCACGGGGCAACCCGTTCGCGCCCGTGTTACGGTGAACCCGCCGAACTGGTTCACCTACACCGATTCGATGGGCTACTACCACAAGAACGTCCACGACGGCACCTACTCGGTGACCTTTGTTGCCAACGGTTACCGGACCAAGACCGTGAGCAACGTCGTCGTTCCGGCCGATACTTTCGCGGTCGCCAACGTCTCGCTTGCGCCTGACTCCACGGCCGCGGCCTGCGCCTTCAAGGCCATCACCAGCTATATGAACGAGACCCCTTCGAACTCGAACCCGACCTTTCCAAGCTACGCCCTGGGGGCGGCCGACGGCATCCGCTACTCAATCGGCAACCAGGGGTACGCGAGTTTCGACATGGGCGCGAAGACACCGATTCTCAACGGCTCCGGCAACGACTTCTTCGTCATCGAGGGCGACACCAACCCGGAGGCATGCAGCGTATTCGTCTCCAACGACTGGAACGGGCCGTGGCACTACGCCGGGTTCGGGACCGGAACGCAGGGCTATGACCTCGCCGCCGCGGGTATGAGCACTGCCCGGTTCGTCCGGGTCGTGGACGACGGCAACGGCGGGTCCGGCGGCTATGCCGGCTTCGACCTCGACGCGGTTGAGGCGGTGGTCGTCAACGCGCCGGTCATGACCTTCAAGCAGCAGACAATCATCGACTCGCCGCCGGGCGGAAACGCGGACGCAAAGCTCGACCCGGGCGAGAACGCCGACCTCGTGGTTGCACTCATGAATGCCGGGCGCCTCGGCGTGGACAGCCTCCGCGCGGTGCTCAGGACGACCGATGCGTATGTCTCGGTGACGGATTCAACCAGCTACTACGGCGCGGTGCCGGCCGACTCGACCCGGGATAACAATGCGGACCGGCTCCACCTCGCGGCCGCCCCGAACACGCCGCAGGAGCACCAGGCCCAGTTATGGCTGCACCTGACCGGAACCGGCTATGCCGACAGCCTGCTGCTGACGGTAACCGTCGGCAAGATTCTTGACATCGACCCGATTCCGGACGGGCCACGCACGCCGGCCCTCTACTGGGCCTACGACGACATCGACAGCCTGTACCCGGAACACCCGCAGTATGACTGGGTCGAGGTCAATACGGCCGGGACGCGGCTCACGTTTGCGGACAACGACGACGTCGTGGCCATCACCATTCCGACCGGGTTTGGTCCGCTGCGGTTCTACGGCGAGAGCTACACTCAGCTCTCCATCTCTGCCGACGGCTGGGTTGCCTGTGGGCTGGACACCGCGTCCAACTTCGACAACTCCGACCTCCCGAGCGCCTCGGCGCCGCCCGCCGCGGTCTTCGCCAACTGGGACGACCTCTACCCGCGGATCGGTGGTGGCGGGGCCGGCTATATCTACTGGTACCACGATTCGGCCGGCCACCGGCTGATAGTCGAATACGACAGCGTCAGGTACTACTCCGGCTCGGGCCGCGACAAGTTCGAGGTCATCTACTACGACACCACGGTTGCCTCGCCCTCGGGTGACAATGTCATCGTGGCCCAGTACATGACCGCGGCCGGGTTCACGAGCTCCACTGTCGGCATCCAGGACCCGACCAGGACCATCGGGATTCAGGACCTCTGCAACGGCACGCTCACCCACGGCGCGGCGCCGATTGCCCCGGGTCGGGCCATCAAGTACACCACCGACCCGCCGACCGGGGTTTCGGAACAAGCGTCAAGTCCCAGGCCTGCCTGCCCGCTCGCGCTGAAGGCCATCGGGAACCCAAGCCGGGGCCGCATCGCCTTCTCCTATAGCCTTCCCACTGGTGGTAATGCGGCACTGTCAGTGTACGATAGGGCAGGCAGATTGGTGAGGCGATGGGACGTCACTCCTGGTCCCTCGTCCCTGGTCCCTGGCCCCGCTTCTCTCACCTGGGACGGCACCGACGCAAACGGCCGCAAGGTCGGCTCAGGCGTCTACCTCGTGCGGCTCGTCGCCGGGGAGAAGTCAGCAGTGACCAAGACAGCAGTCGTGAGGTAGTCTGTGCCAGGGACAAAGGACAAAGGACGAAGGACTAAGCAAGGCCGGGCAAGGACAAAGGACAAAGTCCGCGCGGAGACATTCGTCATTAGGAATTCGCAATTAGGAATCCCCCCCCGTAAGTCCTGGGACCACTACTTCATGGACATCGCGCAACTGGTGAGCGAGCGCTCCACCTGCCTCAGACGCAAGGTCGGCGCGGTGCTCGTGCGCGACCGGCGGATTCTCTCGACCGGCTACAATGGCGCGGCCCGCGGGCTCCCGCACTGCGATGAAGTCGGGTGCCTGCGGGAGAAGATGAACATCCCGTCCGGTGAGAGGATTGAAATCTGCCGGGGAATCCACGCGGAACAGAACGCGCTCGTGCAGGCTGCGGCGTTCGGCATCAACGTCGGTGGCGCAACGCTCTACTGCACGCACGAGCCCTGCATCACCTGCGCCAAGATGCTCCTGAACGCCGGTATCCGCGAGTTCGTGGTCGAGCACCCCTACCCGGACGAGCTCGGCCGCACGATGCTCAAACAGGCGCGCGTCAAAGTCCGCAAGCCGGTCTAGTCGTGGCTATGTCCGGCGGGGACATGACCCAATCGCCCTCGATTGGGACCGTGCCGCAAGCCAGGTGCCTGCACCGTGTCCCAAACCCAACCTGACCCGGACTGCCCCATCGTGGGTCATTCCCGTGATTGGGGGCATACCACTGCGGCGGCCCTCGGTTCGCCCTTGCTCCGCCGCACTCGGGCTCTCCAGAGGCCTGGCCGACGGCACCCCGCTAGCAGTCCGAAACCGACACCGGTCGGTTCGCCTCAGACAGCTCAGAAAGATGCTCGCTTGACACTGGCAGGCGCGCAGTTACACTTCATACCAAAGGGGTGCCGAGAGCGGCAAGGCAGAGGGCCTTGGCGCAGTTCCCGACACCAGTCAGTTTGGGTTCGCTGAACTGCGGAGGTTTGTATGATACCACATCGCATGGTTCGCAGCCCGGGCATCAACCCGGGCCGCTCAATCTCACTGTTGCTGGTTCTCGCGCTGGCAGGCGCCTGCTACGCGGCGCCCGAGACCCTATGGCTCTACAGGTACGGCCCACTGGCCGGCGCACGCTACCAGCCTCTGGCGTCGTTCGTTGATGACACCGGCAACGTCTCCGTCGTGGGCTGGGTGGAGCCTGATGATACAAGTGGCCTTTGCGATGTCTTCCTGCTGAAGGTCGATTCCATGGGCAATCTCAAGTGGCATACGACCTACACCAATGCGACGGCTGCGGCAGCGGCGAAGGACACTAGCGGGAATATCTACGTTGCCTGCGGCACGCACGGCTCTAGTACCACCGGAAAACTCCGTCTGCTCAAGTACGGCCCCGACGGGAGCCAGAAATGGGTGCAGACCTACGAACAGCTCGGCAAGAGCTTTCTCGCTCTCTCGTCCATCACCATTGATCGAAGCCAGAACGTCTACATCGGTGGAGTGGCGGCAGACTCATCGTCCTGCATCGTGCGCATTGTGAAATACTTGCCGGGCGGCATGCGGGCGGACACGATGAGCTACACGCTGGAACCGGACCTGTCCCTGGATGACGGGGCGTTCCACGTGCTCGGTAGCGGCGAGGTGTACCTGGCGCTGAGCGTCGAGCATCCGACCCGAAGGGGCGATTGGCTAGTCGTGAAGCTGTCATCCGAAGATGTCGCCCTGTGGCAGAGATTCTACAAGGACACGGGCGACGGCTGGGAGCAGTTGCGCTGGAGCGATGTCGACGAGGATGGGAATATCTACCTCACGGGCGACGTAGTTCCCCGTGACACAGGGACGCATGATTTCTGCACCATGAAGATGAACTCGTCAGGGGAGACGCTCTGGACCCGGAAGTACAATGGTCCCGCGGGTCTGGTCGATGTGCCGCAGTTCCTGATGCTTGATAGCGGGTCAGTCTACGTCGCGGGCTGGAGCGAGGTCGTCACGACCGGCGGGGCGCAGGCAATCACGCTGGTGAAGTACGACTCCCTCGGCAACGAGCTGTGGGTCAGTCGATACGGAGACGCGGACACAGACTGCGAACTGGGCTATGGACGTGACGGGCTTGAGTTGCTTCCGAGATTCCGGTCAATGAACCTCGACGGAGCGGGAAATGTATATCTCTCAGGGGCTGGTTACAGCGGAAGCAACTACTTCGGCTTTTCCCTGAAGTACGATCCGATGGGGAACCTCCTCTGGGAATGGAAGTTCCCCGACCAAGCAGGCGATGCGTGGACAGGGGTACTGGTTAATGTCAGCACCAGTGGAGCTGTCTACGGAATCGGTCTAGATTCGGAAGGAGAGGGCAGCCTCGATGTGTACATAGCAAAGCGCCGCAGAGACGTCGGGGGTGGCAAGTGAGTCGCCGAGCATTGCTGGCGCTTTGCTTCTGCCTTGCGTCCGTTGTCGCTGTGCCCTACGACGGAATCGGGGCAGCAGCCTACATGCGGAAGTACGCCGACTTCAAGAATGTTGGACACGACGGATGCCCCGCCTACTTTGAGCACAAAGCAGGGCAGCCCGCCGGCAATTGCTGCAACTTCGTCTCGCGTGCGATGACCGCTAAGGACCCAAATCACCCTGGCATCGGCGGTGGTGCCAAGTTCTGGGGGCTAATCGAGTCCTTTTGGCGAAAAGGTCCTTGCGCCAGAGAGCATTACTGGTCCTTTTGGTCATCGCTGTCAGCTGGCGATCTCGATTTCAAAGGTCACTACACCTCGATATATCAGTTCAAGAAGCAGCTTACGAACTGGAAAGTGCCCATGCAGGATTACTCGCTACAGGAACTCCAGCAGTCGATTCCCGAGGACTTGAAAGTGGGTGACCTGCTTTTCGTGGACCGTCACAAAAATGGCCGCGACTATCACGTGATGATGGTCGTGGAGATTGACTGGCAGGATACCGTTATCTACTTCACCGACCATCACGGATCGACCTTGGTGGACAGCATAGGCAACGTCATAAGCTCCGACGCGTGGTTCTCAGACCGTAAGCCGCTTGTTCCGTACCTGAAGTCCCTGGGAAACCGTGGAATGAGCACGAATTGCCAGATTGCCTTTATGCCTCAGGGCGGCGTGATCCAAGGCTGCCGCGACTGGAAGCAGGTCGAGACCTGGGACAGCACAGCATGGGTAAGAGAGCGCAGGACGCAGAACATAAGCTGCTGCTGGAAGGAAAAGCTCGGTGGTGAGTCGCCTTGGACCAGCGACCCGACGCCTTACATGTGCCTAAACTGGGACCGTTGGAATGGGCTTACTCACGATACACTCATCGTTCCGCGGATGAATCTAGCCGGCTGTTCGTGCGCTGTTGTGCAGTGGGCCAGCATCTCGAACTTGCCGCACGCGGGCAATTTCGACACTGTCGCTGTGCTGGGCTCGACCAATGATGGAGAGAATTGGGAGCTCCTCGGAAATTGATACGACGACTGAGGTGGAGCTTCCGCAGTCCTACTGGAACAACAGGAATGTCAGACTCGCCTATGCTTATAAAGGCGATATCGACAGTTGCCAGAGCTATTGGTGCGTGGACTTCATCAGGTTGCTGGCAAAGCCGACGCGCGACAAGGATGTATGCGTTTCAGAGATTCATGAACCGTTTTCCATGGCGGGCAAGGTCCCGTCGCTTGGACCCGGCCAGACGATAACGCCAACCGCCTTTGTCTGGAATTCTGGAAGACAAGTGGAGAGTCTGCCGTTCACGTTCCAGATAAACGACAGCAGCACGTGCGTGTACACCGATACCCGATGGATGAACCTGTGCCCGTACTTTGACACCAGCGTGCGGTTCTCATCATGGACCGTGCCTCAGACCCCGGGGAGCTTCACGGCCCTCTGCTACGCGAACCTTCCCGAGGACGAATGCACAGCCAACGATACGGTTACGATGGCCTTCAAAGTCGCTTCGGACACATGGGTAAAGATGTATGATGTCTTCTACGGGAAGGGGATGTCCGAGGGCGCTTGTCTGGGCACGTTCGATAACGACTCCATCTTCATGGGCGTCAGAAAGAAGCTCTTCGCAAGGTACTGGGTTTCCAGCAACACCTGGAATGGCAGAGGAGGTGACGCCCCAAAGAACTTCGGGAACGGTGCCGCGCTGGCATACCCGGGGTCTGGCGGTTATGTTTACGCCATCTTTGGTGGGAGCACGTTGTTCTGGCGGTACAGCGTCGCCGGGCAGCGCTGGGCGAAGAAGAAGCTCAATCCCACTCCGGAGCTGATTGGCAACGGCGGCGACCTGGCCTGGGGCGGGAGCTACCTCTACGCTCTGCAGGGCAGAAACAAGAAGAAATTCTTTCGATGCGACACCGCGCTTGGCAGTTCGTGGCAATACCTGGCCGACACGCCAGGCAGGATCGAACTCGGCGGCAGCCTGGTCTGGGATGGCGGCGACTACCTTTACGCGCTGCAGGGCGGCGAGTCCACCGGGTTCTTCCAGTACTGTATTCCGTTGAACCGCTGGACCAGACTCCCGACGGTCCCGGCGCCCGTGGACGAAGGTGGCGCCTTGGCCTTCGACACGGCCGCTAACGTGATATATGCTTACACGGGGAACAAGACCTGCGGGTTCTATTCGTTTGATGTCTCAGGTTGGACCTGGACCACCCCCGCCCCTAGACAAGCGCCCAGACCGATCAGGAAGGGCGGCTGTCTTGCGTACTGCAACCACTCAATCTACGGAGGAATAGGCAAGGGCACCGGCAAGAAGTACTACACGGACAACTTCTGGCGCTACCTGCCACCGATCGGCGGCGGAGGGGGTCAGTTCAACCTCGAGGCCGGGCCGGCTGACCAAGCCACGCCGCGACCTGCTACGGGTGCTGGCGTTCAGGGCAATCGGTTGGACCCGGGCGAACTGATCACATTCGACCCGACCGACAAACATACACCTCGGTACTCTCCCGACGGCATGTGGATCGCATACACAGCCGAGGACTCCGCCAGCGAGGGCACGGGCCTCTACCGGATACCTGCGGCCGGCGGTCCGTCTCAGGTCATGGGACCAGACAGCATGGTCTTTGAAGATCCGGTCTGGTCCAGCACCGGTGCCTGGCTGGTGGCGTCTGCCAGAGACGGGATCTACAAGCTATCCAGCGGGATTGCCCCCTTCAGACTGGCAGAGGGCGTTGTGGGACTGCCTCAGGTCACCGCGAACGACTCCTGGGTCATGTACGAGAAGTGGGACACAATCGCCGGCAGTCACGATGTGTGCAAGGTGCGCCCCAACGCCACCGGGGAAGCGAGTCTGACACCGGGTACGGATGGATACCTTGAGCCGCAGCCGATCTCTGACTCCGAATTCGCGTGCGTGAAACTCAGAGACGAGGCACATCAGGTATGCAAGGTGGTACCGGGGCAGGAAACGTGGCTGACTTCAGACTACATGGAGAACTCGGGCCTGCGCATTTCGCCTGACCGAGAGTGGATAACCTTCGAGAAAATCGATGAGTCCGGCTTCAGCCAGATATACAAGATGCGCGTTGATGGGACCCAGGAGACGAGAGTCACTGACGGCACCTGCAACTGCGAAACACCCGTGTTCTCGCCCAACGGGCTCTACATAGCCTACACCAAGTGGCCAATCGACACGACGAGTTCATTCGACCTCAGCCAAGTGTGCTACAGAGGCACGGACAGCGGAAGTGTCGAGGTGGCGCTGAACAGCCCGGATGCGGAGCGCGAGAACCCGAGCTGGTCGCCGACCTGCCAGTACATCATTTACGAGAAGGTCGTCGAGGGTTCTCCCGGTTTGGGGAAGAAGGGAAAGCACAGGCAGATCGGTCGCGCACGGACGCGCATCAAGCCGTTCAGCAGTGGCGTCGAGGATCTGGTCGGCTTGCCCAAGACACTCGCTCTCTATCAGAACAGGCCCAATCCGTTCGGCAGGAGCACGACCATCCGCTATGCGCTGCCGGTTCCCTCGCGCACAGAACTCAGTATCTACGACGTTTGCGGCAGGACAGTCGTGAGGCTCGTCCAATCGGGGCAGAAGCCGGGCTACTACACCGCCGTGTGGAATGGTACTGATGCGCGCGGGAGAACCGTTGCCGCAGGTACTTACTTCTACGTCCTGAAGTCGAACGGTAAGATCGCGGAGAAGAGGATGCTGCTGGTGAGGTAGATCGGTCCGGACAGGCTGAATCGGCCTTCCGCCAAAAGGGCTGCCCGCTTCGACGCGGGCAGCCTTCGTCTGCTCCGGAACCAGCATTGACTTGAGAGACATAGTCCCCATAGCGAAAGCTGATTGTGTCAATCGCTGGTCGGAGACGAGTTCGTCATCGCCGGGAACGTCCCTGGCAGCCGGCACAGTTGCTCTCAAGCAGCCCGTTCGTCAGCGAACCGACTGCTGCAGGAGTGCCCGACCGTTGACGGGATAGGCGGTAACCGCAGGACCGCCCGCAGCCTGACTTCGGCCAGTCCGAACGCTACTTGATAGGGTAGAGGTTACGGCGTCGGGGGGTCGGAGGCGAAGACGTCGTGACGGATAGCGGCGAGCACGTCCGGGTTCAGATTGCGAGACGCCCACTTCTCAAGTAGAACCTGGCTTTCCACCTTGAAGGCCTCGCCGGAGATAAGCTGCTTGCGGGATAGCTTCCAGAGTTGGCGGGCGTAGCTCAGGTAGGGAACAAAGGTTGTAGTGTGGACCCCGTGCTGACTAAGCACTTCCTTGGTCTTGATTTCCATCGCGGTCATCGCAACCGTTGCCGCTTCATAGCGCTTGCGCATCTCTTCGTGGAGCAGGTCGAGAGTAGCCTTGGCCCGTTCCGGGCTGTATTTCTTCTCCCAGCGCTCTATGCGTCTCGTGACATCGGACATTTCCGCGCCCCTTTCGTTACGAGCTTGTCCCGAATACTGACCCGGGGACCACGTCCTTTCGGGCACAGTCCCCATCAGAAGCGGGCAGCCTGAAGCCTGCATGCACCTGGACTGCCAGTTTCCAATCACTTAGACGTACAAAGTGTAACCTGGATTCTGCCGCTTCTAAGTGCTTGATAATGCTGATGATACAATAGGCAACCACAGGTCTTGGAAAGGGACAGACATCCCCGGCACCATCGGTGAGACCGTCCCGGGGACGGTCCAGGTGACAGTCTCTGTAATGGTCTGAGTGGTGGTATCTGGGTTGGTCAGACCAGTGGTCTGTGGGGTTGAGTCTGGGGCCGACTGTGAGGTCGTTGCCGTCGTCGTATCTGGGATTGACTCTGAGGCGGAATCCCTCGTTGTCGCAAGGGTTGTTTGGCAAGTCGTTAGCCTGGTTGTTATGCGGATCGTCTCATAGGTCGTGGTCGAGGTTATGGCAGCGGTGGTTGGCGCGACGGTGGCGGAGGTGGTCGCCGCGTCGGTCGGTCAGACGGTGACCGGGACGTTTTCGGGAGAGCCTCGTAATGCCCCGGGTTCCGGCAGACCCTGGTCTTCGCGACGAACTACGTTCTTCATTCGACCATCCGATTACTCGCGGTCCTCGTTGGCGTTTATCATCGAAATGTCGCGGCCAGGGAGGAACAGGTGGCGCTTCACTGCCTCGTTTCTCCCGACGTCGCGGGACCACCGTCACGGGTCACTTGCCGTTTCATCCTCCCTTCTGCTCTCTGACTCCTGCTTTCTATAGACCTCACACCTCACGTCTTCCACCTCTCGTCTTGCCGCTGCCTTCGCTTGTTGCTGAGCCCTTGCCGCGCAGTGCCCGCGTACTTGAGGCGTTCCGCGCGGGGCGGGGTTCGTGGTTAGGAGCGAACTACCGGACGGTGGCTTCGGGGAAAACTGCCGCGCCACATCCGGAATGATCTCATGGACGTCAGGCCCCAGAGCCGACATTGGGCCAACCACAGAGCCCACAGAGAACATGGAGTAGGTGAAGCCAAGGTCCGGTCTGTACCTTCGGAGTCTCTGTGAACTCTGTGGTTCAATATCGGATGCAGGGTCAGGGTATTGACAAGCAACGGCCGGAAGTTAGAATTGACGCAGCGACGCCGGATTCGGCGAAGCCGAGGCCAAACCGCCGAGACGGTCGTGCCGGCGCCAATCTGCATGGGTTACGTCCAGTCGGAGGTGCAGAATGATGCCTGTTCGTGCTCGACGTTCTTTGTTTCGTACTAACTCCTCAGCCAACCGGGCCGTACGACCCTTGGCCGTGCTGTTGGCTATCGGTTGCTGCCTGTCGGCCGCGAGCGGGCAGTGGCTGGAGACGACTGTCTTCATCCCGGATTCGTTCGGCGACCTCCGGATGCCGAACTGCCTGGTTTACGACCGGGCCGACAACACCGTATTCGTCGCGGGCGAGACGACCCACACAGTACTCGTGCTCGACGCCAGCGACGGCCACTGCGTGGCGCGCATCCCGGTCGAGGCGGACGTCAGGTCGCTCTGCTACAATCCGGCGAGCAACAAGGTGTACGCGGCGGCCGCCGACCGGGACGCAGTCGCCGTGATTGACGCCGGGGCAGGGCAGTTGGTCGCAACAGTCCAGACGGGCGACATGCCGGTCGCGCTTGCCTGCGATTCCGCGCTCAACCGCGTCTACTGCGCGAACTATCGAAGCCACGACGTTACGGTGCTCGATGGCCAGGGCGACAGCGTGCTTGCGGTCGTGAAGGTGGGCAATTACCCCGGTGCTGTCTGCGTTAACCCGGCACGCAACATGGTGTACAGCGCCAACACAAGCAGCAGTTCGGTGAGCGTGATTGACGAAGCAACCGACAGCGTCGTGGCCACCATTTCGACCATGAGCGCGCCGTTCGGTCTTCTGTATAACCTCGACCTGAACAAGCTCTACGCCGCGAATTTGAACGCCGGCACGGTGACGGTGATAGACGGTCTGGCCGATACGGTGACCGCGACCATTTCCGGTGGCATTTCGCCGAACCGCCTGTGCTATGACCCCGGTGACGGCCGCGTGTTCGTGGCCGACGAGAATGGCCCTTTGATGGTGATTGACTGTACGGCTGACACCTCCATCGGCACGACCGACGTGTCCTACGCCGTCGATGTCGTCTACAATTCCGCCAACAACCGCGTGTACGCAGCCCAGGGTTCCGGCATCTGCGTCGTGGACGCTGCCAGCGGTGCGGCCGTGGCGCAGATAGGTTTCGACTACGACTGCAATGCGGTCTGTACGGCCGACTCGGGCCGACGGGTATTCGGCGTCTGGGACGAGGACGATGTGGCTGGTGTGGTCGACTGCGCGACCGACTCGTTGATTGCCGTGTCCGGCACCGTATGGCACCCGGTCCTGCTCTGCTTCAATCCAAGCAGCAACAAGGTATATTGCGCCAGTGAGGGGGGCGGCGATGTGACCGTGATTGACGGCGCGACCAACGCCATCGCCGCGGCGATACCGGTCGGCTGGAGGCCGATCTCCCTGCTTTGCGATCCGGACGGGAACAAGGTCTACTGCGCGAACAGAGCGGACGTGGATATCCCGGCCACGTTGACGGTGATTGACGGTGCCGGGGACAGCGTGCTGGAGCGAATCCCGACCGGCGGGTCGTCGGGCAATGCCGGCCGGCAGGCGCTCTGTCTGAACGGCGTGGACCGCAAGCTGTACGTTGGCACCAAATACTCCGGCGGCGTACTGGTGCTCGATGTGAACGCGGATACGGTGGTCGCTCAAGTGCCGTCCGGGGGCACGCCGGTCGCGCTCTGCCACGTGCCGGCGTACGACTACGTTTTCGTGTCTACCACCGGCTCGACCGTCGGCGTTATCGACGGCAGGCGAGACCTGCTCATCGGGCAGGTGGACGTCGGTTTGAATCCCGGCGTGCTCTGCTACAACCCGGTCGGGGCCAAGGTGTACTGCGCCAACGCGGGGCAGAACACAGTCAGCGTCATCGCTGGCGAGCGGCCGGCCGTGGTCGCGACCCTGAATACGGGGGCCGTACCGACGGACCTGTGTCTGAACTCAGTGGACAACCGCATATACTGCGCGAACCATAATGACAGCAGCGTGACGGTAATCGACGCCAACACCGACGCGGTGAGGACGACGCTGACCGTTGGCCGTTGGCCCATGGCCCTGGCATTCGACTCGCTCAACGACTACGTATACTGCGTCTGTCAGAGCGATCGGGTCTTTGTCATCGATGCGCACCGCGATACCGTCATCAAGGTAATCGACGTCGGCGACGTTGCGTATGCGCTTGTCTGGAACCCGATCGAGCTGAGGACCTATGTCGCGAACTACGCGGGAGCAAGCGTGTCGGTGCTGCGCGACAGCCTGCACCCGGGAATCAGCGAGCGTGGTGTCGGCGCGCTTGCGCGCAAGCGCGCGACTCCGACTATCGTCCGCGGGTTGTTGTTCCTGCCGGAAGCCCCAAGTCCCAAGCCTCAAACCGCACGCCTGCTGGACATCAGCGGACGGAGGGTGATGGAACTGCGCCCCGGAGCGAATGACGTGCGGGCGCTGGCGCCCGGCGTCTACTTCGTCAAGAAGCAGTCAGTAGTCAGTAGTCAGGATTCGGGTGCGTCGAGCATCACCAGGATTGTGGTTGCGAGGTAAGGAGGAGTCGTGAGAATCATTGCTGCTCTGTTGGTCCTTGTATCGGCATCGGTCGGTCAGTGGGTCGAGACGACCATACCCCTGTCGCTTGATACCGCGCTCACCAACGTCGGGGCGCTAGCATTCCACGCGCCCAACCACTCGATATACATTGGTGGCATCGAGGACTTCCTGGTCGTGGTTGACGCGCAGACCAACGCGCAGGTCGCCAAGGTTGCCGTCGGCGACGGCTGGCACACGCTCTGCAGCGCCCCACCGGCCAACAAGGTCTACTGTTTCAACATTGACCCCACGGTCACCGTAATTGACGGCACGAACAACCAGCCAATCAAGACGCTCTCAATCCAGCAGACAGTTGCCGGCTTCGCGTACAACCCGGAAGAGAACAAGCTGTACTGCGGCAACAGCTACGACAGCCGGGTGCGGATCATCGACTGCGCGACCGACAGCGTCGTCGCGCGGGTAGAGGTCGGGCCGGAGCCGGTTGCGCTCTGCTGCAACCCCCGACTCAACCGTGTCTACTGCGCCTGCCAGGGCAGCGGCGACGTCACGGTCATTGACTGCGCGGCGGATACGGTCGTAAGCACGATCTGGGTCCGCGGTGTGGACCCGGTAGACCTGTGCTACGACTCGGCCACCAACAGCGTATACGTAGCGAACCAGGTCAGCAGCACGGTTTCGGTGATTGACTGCGCGGCCGATACGCTCGCGCAGATTCTGGCAGTCGGTAGCAGCCCGTCCATGATAATAGCGGGTCCGCCGGGCAAGGTCTACTGCTCTAACGGGTACGAGGGCACCGTTTCGGTCATTACCGGAAATACTGTCAACACTGTCGTCACCGGTGCGAACTCATGGGAGATCTGCTACGACCCGTTGAACAACAAGGTCTACAACAGCAACGGCGCGGACTCGGTTGCGGTGATCGACGCCGCTCAAGACTCGGTGGTCGCCCGAACCGAGCTAAACGGAGTGCCGGTTGCCTTCTGCTACAACCCGGTGGGCAACAACACCTGCGTCGCGTGCATCGCCAGCGACGTAGTGTGCGCAATCGGGGGAGAGTCCAACGAGGTAGAGGTCTATCTTGCCTTCGGCAAGAATTACGGCGGTGGCGACATGCTGCTGCTCTACAACCCGGTCAGCGACAAGCTGTACTGCGCCGATTACGAGCGCGGCGGTCTTTTCATCATCGACGGCAACACGAACACCATGCGGGCCGGTCTGTCGCTGCGCCAGCAGGCGATCCGTGACCTGGTATGCAACTCCTCCCGCAATAAGGTCTACGTCAGTTCGTCCCAGAACAACCGGGTGTATGCGGTCGACGGCGTGACCGACCGCGTCGTGGCCCAGGTCGAGGCCCGTGTCGGCAGACGTCCGACCGCGCTGTGCTACAACCTGGCAAACGACAAGGTCTACACGGTGAGTTCGCTCGACTCCAGCGTGTCGGCAATCGACTGCGCCGGGGACACGGTCGTGGCAACGCTCATTCTACCGGGCGAGGGCCGGAGCCTTGTGTACAACAGCATCTTGAACAAGGTCTACTGCACCGGCAGCACGCTTGCCGTGTTTGACGGCGTCGCAGACAGTATCGTCGCGCTAGTTGACCTGCCCGAGCCGACCGGCCCGCTCTGCTTCATCCCTACCTACAACAAGTTGTACGTCGGCGCCCACGGCCAGTCCTACGTCTACGTGGTCGATTGCGTTGGCGATACTCTCATCCGCACCATTGAGACGTGGACTTCGCCCGGGTCCCTGCACTACGACTTCGCCAGCGACAAGGTGTACGTCGGTCAAGGGTCGGTGGGTTCGCTGTGGGTCTATGACGCCCGAACCGACTCGTTTCTCGCGAGCCCCGGTGTCGGGCCGGCGATGACCCCGGCACTGGACAACGGCCGCGCCGGAAGTGCAAACCGGGTCTACTGCGCGTCGGGAACGGAAGACGTCGTGATGGTTATCGGCGGCGAAAGCGACGACCCGATACGCGCCGTCGCGGTCGGGTCCGACCCGGTAGCGCTGGCATGGAACCCGACCCATGCATGGATGTACGTCGCCAACAGCTACTCGTCCGACATCACCGTTGTCAGAGACTCCGTGCTGGTGGGCGTAGAGGAGAGTTTCAAGCCGCAAGCCGCGAGCTCCAAGCCGGCACTGACCATCGTCCGCGGAGTGCTGGTGCTGCCGCGGGACGGGCTTGGGACACGATCCGGATTGTCAGACAATCCGGTCATGTCCCGCGCCGCTCTGCTGGACATCAGCGGAAGGAAAGTGCTTGACCTGCTGCCGGGCGCGAATGACGTGCGGGCCTTGGCGCCGGGCGTGTACTTCGTCCGAGAGGCCCAAGCGCAAACGGTCAGCAAGGTAATCGTAACCAATTAAGGAGCAACAATGAGAGGCATAACGTTGGCAGTCACACTCGGCCTGTTGGTAACTATCGCCATGGGTGGCATGAGCGGAACCTACACAATAAAGCCGGGTGGCGGCGGGAACTTCCTCACGCTCGATGCAGCCGGGCAGGCGCTCGATTCGCTGGGCATGTCCGGGAACTGCGTGTTCGAGATATACGGCGACACGCTCGTCACGCCGCAGTTCAGCGCATACAGCGTACCGGGCAGTGAAACGTGGACGTGTACGTTCCGGCCCGGGTCGGGTCAGAACCCGGTGCTGTTCGCCGGGACCTTTTATGGCTTCTTCAACAACGTGAAGATTGAGAATTTGGAACTCAGGGCCACGCAAGTCATGCTCTCCGGAGTTTCGGGCTGCCGCGTGAGCCAATGCCGGTTCACCTACGTCGACCAGTGGGGAGTGAGCATGGAGGAGTGCAGCAAGGACACGGTAGACGACAACACGTTGAAGGTCGTCACGTACGCTGACTATGACTACAGCGCCCTGCGCGTCACCAACGGCGACAGCATCCTGATGTTCAACAACATGGTGAACAGTGATTCCTGTCCGGTTGAGGCGCTGGTAAGACTCGAGCACTCGCGAGGCAGTCGGTTCGTGTTCAACACCGTGCGTCTCTCGCCGCTCGATGCGCCTATCAGCAACGCCATCCAGATCGAGTACAACGTGCCCTGCGAGGTGAGGAACAATGTCTTTGTGGTTGCTGTTCCCGCCGATTCAGTCAACGCCTGCGTTGGCATCACCGCCCAGCCCCATGACAGCATCCTGCTGGATTACAACTGCTACTTCGTGGAGGTGCAGGGCCATGTCGGGGCGATACCTTTCCTCCCCAACCTCTACGATTGGGGCGAGTGGCGCGGGTTCGGGTTCGAGACGCATGGCATCAATACGGACCCGCAGCTTTTCAGCTCGACCGACCTGCACGTGCGTCCGGGTTCGCCCTGCAACCAGCGGGCGACCCCGATTGCGGGCATCGGCTTCGACATCGACGGCAACCCGCGTGACCCGACGCATCCGGACATGGGCGCGGACGAGATCACGGGGGATGCGGTCGAGGAGACGATGAGTTATGAGCGAGGAACGATGAAGCGGCAACCGACTATCGTCCGCGGCGTGCTGATGCTCAGCGCAGTAGACAGTAGACAGAATACAGCATCCAGGGCGGAACTGCTGGACGCCTCCGGGCGAAAGGTCGCGGACCTCAAGGCCGGCGCGAATGACGTGCGGGCGTTGGCGCCGGGAGTCTACTTTGTCAGGGGAGCCCAGGCGCAAGCTCAAGCACAAGCTGTAGGAAAGGTGATATTGACCAAGTAAGGAGGCGACATGAAAACCGTGAGCGCACTCTTGACCGTTTGCTGCTGCCTGTCGGCAGTTAGCGCTCAGTGGCTGGAGACGACCGTCTATCTGCCTGATTCGTTCGGCGGGCTCTTGTCCCCGCAGTGTCTGGCGTACGACTCACTCAACAACACCATCTACGTCGGCGGAACCGGGTGCGTGATGGCGATCGACGGCGTCACGAACCGAAGGGTCGCGCGGATCCCGACCGGTTCAGGAGCCTATGCCCTCTGTGTCAGCCGGGAGAACAACAAGGTCTACTGCGCCGGCTCCGACAGCGTGACCGTGATTGACGGCGCGACCAACCAGGTCATTGCGGCCATGGCCGTGGGCAACTACAACCGGGCGTTATGCTACAACCCGGCCGACAACAAAGCCTACTGCGCGAGCCTCTACAGCAATCACGTGACCGTCATCGACGGCGCTGCCGACACGGTCGTCGCGACCGTGGCCGTGGGCTCCTACCCGACAGCCCTCTGCTACAACCCGGTCAACAACCGGGTCTACTGCGCGAACTACGCCGGCGACAGCGTGGCGGTGATAGACGGCGCAACCGACTCGGTCGCCGCGATGGTCGCCGCCGGGACCCGGCCCGAAGCCCTCTGTTACAATCCGGCCGACAACAAGGTCTACTGCGCGAACCTTCTGAGCTACAACGTGACCGTGATTGACTGCGCGGCCGATTCGGCTGTCGCGACCCTGCCCGCGGGCGTCGAGCCCTACGCCCTCTGCTACAATCCGACCGACAACAAGGTCTACTGCGCGAACCGGGGCAGCGACGAAGTCACCGTGATTGGCGGCGCCACCGATTCGGTCATCGCGACCGTGCCCACGGGCGCGACTCCGTTCGCCCTCTGCTACGACGGTCAGACCAACAAGGTCTACAGCGTGAACCCCAACAGCGACAACGTGACCGTGATTGACGGCGCGACCGACTCGGTCGCAGCCACGGTCGCGGTCGGCGACTACCCCTTCGACGTCTGCTACAACTCGTCCGGCGGCAAAGTCTACAGCGCCAATTCCTGGAGCGGCAGCGTCACCGTGATTGACGGCGCGACCGACACGGTCATCGCCACGGTTACGACCGGCGACTGGCCTTTCGCTCTCAGCTACGATTCGACCAGCAACAAGGTCTACAGCGCGAGCCGCGAGAACGACCAAGTGTCCATCGTTGATGGCGCCACGAACCAGGTTCTCGTCTCGGTCGCGGTCGGCGACGCACCGCAGGCGCTCGGCTACAACCCGCAGGACGAAAAGGTCTACTGCGCAAACTACGACGGCAACAACGTCACCGTCATTGACGCGGCAGCGGACTCGGTCACCGCCACGGTTGCCGGCGGGACCCATCCCTACGCTCTCTGCTACAATCCCCAGGCCGACAAGGTCTACTGCGCAAACTTCGGCAGTGCCGACGTTACCGTGATTGATGGTGCAACCGACTCGGTCGTCACAACGGTCCCCGCGGGAGGGGCGCCCGTTGCCCTATGCTGCAATGCGCAGGACAACCGCATCTACTGCGCAAACTCTGAGGGCGACAATGTCACCGTGATTGACGGCGCCACCGATTCGGTCATCGCGACGGTCGCCACCGGAGGCGGACCCGACGCCCTCTGCTACAACCCGACGGACAACAAGATCTACTGCGGGAACTACGGTAGTTACAGCGTGACCGTAATCGACGGCGCGACCAACCAGGTCGTTGCCACCACCAGTGTCGCCGGCGGGCCGGTAGCCATCTGCCACAACCTGGCGGCGGACAAGGTCTACTGCGCAAGCTACTCCTACGACTCCGTGACCGTAATTGACGGCGCGACCGATTTAGTCGTCGCCCGGCTCGCCGTGGGCCATGATCCGCAGGCCCTCTGCTGCGACCCTCAGGGGAACAAGGTCTATTGCGCGAACTACGGGAGCGACGACGTAACCGTGATTGACGGCGCAACCGACTCGGTGCTCGTCACCATCGCGGTAGGGAACCAGCCGCTGGCTCTCTGCCGCAATCCGCAGCAGAACCGCGTCTACGTCGCCAACTACTACGGCGCCAGCATCTCGGTGCTGCGCGATAGCGGTGGTACCGGGGTTGATGAAACGATGGACGATGGACGCGGGACGACGAACCCGGCACGAACCATCGTCCGCGACGTCCTCTTCCTGCCGCGGGGCGGGCTTGGGACACGATCCGGATTGTCCGACAATCCGGTCATGTCCAGCGCTGCCCTGCTCGACATCAGCGGGCGGAGAGTGTTGAAGCTCCACGCCGGCGCGAATGATGTGCGGGCGCTGGCCCCGGGCGTGTACTTCGTCAGAAGGCAGGGGTCGAGGACTCAAGGATTCGAGGATTCCAGTGTAACTAAGGTGGTGATTTCGGAGTAGGAGGGGCGTAACTTACTCCGACTGAGCTTGTTAGCTGCGTGCCGGCTCGCGGCTGCTGTCGGCCCGAGGCGACGGGATGGGTGTATCAGGCAGCCTCGCCCGGGGGTGTTCCAACCGGCGAGTATATATGATCGGTGGCCTTGAAGGCGTAGCCTGGGCCGGGTATTCCGGTCGGGCAACGCTTTCGAGGATTTCGGCCTTTCGCAGACAGGAGGTCTTTTGAAGAAGCTGTTCTTGCTCGCCGCGCTGGTTCCGGCGCTCGGCATGGCCCAGCCCGGCCCGGCGTCGTTCGACCCGGAGCCCTTCGCCATCGACACATCGCTCGTGTCGATGCCGTTCTACTACAGTCCGACCACTCCGCGCGCGGCATTCGACGGCATCAACTACCTCGTGGTCTGGAACGGAACCTGGTACGGCTCTGAGGACAGCATCGTCGCCACGAGGGTCAGTCAGTCCGGCTCGGTTCTCGACCCGGGCGGCATTCGCCTCGGTACGGGCAAAGCGCCGGGCGTGGCCTTCGGTGGAGGCGTCTTTCTTGTGGTTTGGGAGGAGGACAGCGCCATCCGCTGTGCCCGAGTAAGCAGCGCGGGAGTCGTTCTGGACCCGCCGCTCGCCGTGACGAACGTGCATGGTTCGGCGCCGGCGGTTGCGTTCGACGGCACCGATTTCCTCGTGGCGTGGGGTGGCAATGACCTGTACGCGGCCCGCGTCTCGCCGTCTGGCGCAGTGCTCGATACCGCCGGAATACTTGTTTCCGGAGCGGCCGGAGTCCAGGAGTCTCCGGCTATCGCTTTTGACGGTGCCAATTGCCTGGTTACGTGGCAGGACATGCGGCAGGGCGGTTATCGCGACATCTACGGGGCGCGCGTCACTCCTTCCGGTACCGTTCTTGATACATCCGGCATCGTCATCTCGGCCGCCGCCTACTCGCAGTACTACCCCGCCGTTGCCTTTGACGGCACCAACTACCTGGTGGCGTGGCAGGACTATCGGACAACCGACTACGGTATCTATGCCGGCCGAGTCACGCCGGCCGGCGTGGTTCTCGACCCGAGCGGTGTGCCGATCGCCACCAGCGCCATCTACTCGCGTTATCCTTCAGTGACATTCGGCCAGGGTTACTACCTGGTCACATGGGAGCGAATGGACGACATCGACAGCACGGGAATCTGGGGCACGAGGGTTCTGACATCGGGTGTGCCGCTTGATACCGGCTTCTGCATCGGTCCCGCAGCCGCGGGCGTCGCGCCGGTCATCTTCGACGGCAGCCGGTACTTCGTATCCTGGGAAAAGGACGGCATCCGCGCGAACTGGGTCGATTCGAGCGGTCACGTGCAGAATCAGTCGGGCGCCGCCATCTTCGGCGCCGCCAATGACCAGCGCCAGCCCAATGCCGCTTTCAACGGTACCCACTACCTCGTTGTCTGGAAGGACGAAAGGCCGGGCGACACCGCCGACATTCGCGGCATCAGAGTCAGCCAGTCCGGCACGCGCTTAGACGCGCTCCCGTTCACCGTGTCCGGGGCTGGTAAGGCGCAGTTCAGCCCGGTCGCGGCCTCGAACGGCACCGACTTCCTCGTTGCCTGGTCCGACCGGCGCGGCGACACGTCCCGTGTCTACGCCGCCCGCGTCAGCCAGAACGGCCAGGTGCTCGATACGGCCGGCATCCGGGTGTGCAATGCGGCCGGCGAACAGACCCTGCCCGCAGTCGCGTACAACGGTACTGACTACCTGGTGGCGTGGCAGGATGAACGGAGCATCACTGCCGGTATTTATGCGGCGCGAGTCACTTCCGGCGGCACGGTGCGGGACCCGCAGGGCTTTCAGGTCTGCAACAGCCCATATTCCCAGGAGTCCCCGGGCGTCTCGTCTGACGGCTCCAACTGCCTTGTCGTCTGGGCCGACAGCCGGAACGGGAGCGACATTTTCGGCGCCAGGGTCGATGCGGACGGGCACGTGCTCGACTCGTCGGGATTCATGATTTCGCCGGATACCTTGAGCAAGGTCCAGCCGGCAGTGACGTATTGCGGCGACTGGTACTTCGTTGTCTGGTACCGCACGCCGCGCAGCCTCGACGGAGCATTCGTGTCCCGAGCGGGCAAGGTGATGGACACGGTAAACTCAATCTGGAACCAGAGCTCCATGCCGCGATACCCGACCACGGCATTCGACGGTGAGAATATCGCGGTTGCGTGGGAGAACTTCGGCGAAACCGACATCTATGCGGCAATCCTTGACCTGTCCCACCACCGCCTGGACACGTTCGCGCTCGCTGCCACGAGCGGCAGGGAGTACGGGCCGAAGCTCGCGGCCGGACCGCGCGGCCATATACTTGCGGTCTACTCCGGCTGGGTGGACACGACGGCGGGCAGGTCGTGGCGCTGCCAGCGCATCCTCGGCGACCTCACCGCCTTCAGCGGCATCGAAGCCGAATCCCCGACAACTCAGCGGCCGGCCCTCGCGGCATTCCCCAACCCTTTCCGCTCCCGCCTCACTATCTCTCCGGGCCACTTGACCACTGGACCACTCGACCACCTCTCTCTCCGCATCTTCGACTCGCAAGGCCGCCTCGTCCGTACTCTCGTCCCGTCGTCCCTCGTCCCGCGTCCCTCGTCGCTCTCCTGGGATGCCACTGATGTCCGCGGCCTTCCGGTTCCGGCCGGCGTCTACTTCATCACCGCGACGTCGGGCTCGACGACCGAAACCCGTCCCGTCACCCTTATCCGCAACTAAGGAGGAAGCAATATGAAAAGACTCGCTCTTCTCTTCCTGCTACCGGCCCTGGCGCTGGCAGTGTACGACTACGCGCTCTTCGACCTGAACCATTGGAGAGCGCCGTTCTACAATGACGGCCGATGGGGTATCGACACCATCGGTACGGGCGCTGCCGGCGGTGCCTGGCCGCAGCCGCTCCACAACTGTTACGTCTTCGGCGCCGGTGCGTGGCTCGGCGCCCTTGTCGGCGCTTCGCCTGCGGAAACGCTCTGCACCATGTTCTACAACCCCAATTCGGGCGGCACCGAGGCCTGCCCGACTCTGTGCCGATACTGGCGGGATGGCACCGGCGACTTCCGCGACCGCATCTACAAGTATCCGGGCGACTTTCCGCCATCTCACAGCCGGTTTCCGATGGCGCCGCTCTGGGAGCTATCGGACATGGACCTGTGGTGCTGCTACTGCGACTCGGAGCCGGAGAACCACATACCGCCCGGCCGGCCACTCGGCGTTGACTTGTACCAGACCGTGTACGGATTCAGCGACTCGCTGGCCCAGGACTTCTTCTTCCTGAAGTACGAGATCGCGAACTGCTCGGGCGACTCCCTGCGGTACGCGTACTTCGGTCCCATGCTTGACCCCGACATCGGTGACGCAGTCGATGATATGGCCGACGTGATACTCGACCACGTCTTCTATGTCGGCCCTGACACGATCAGGGTCAGGGACCTCGGTCTTGCCTACGACTACAACAACGTGGAGAACCCCAGTGCGAACTGGGACACTGGTACGCCCGGTGCGGTCGCAATCGCGCTGCTCGCCGCCCCGGATTCGCTGAGGTTGACCGCGTTCAAGCGGCTGACGCTCGACATCGACCCGGTTACCGACCCCACGCAATACCTGACCCTTGCCGGATACAACTACCGCACCGGCGAGTTCAAGCCCTACGACTCGACCGACGTCGCGCCCGGGGACAAGCGGTTTGTGATGGGCACCGGTCCGTTCGACATCGCGCCGGACTCGGCCGTGACCTTCTGGTACGTTGTTATCGGCTCGCCCTTCGGTACTGCCGGTCAGGTGCCGCATCTGCGCGACACCTCCGACCTCGCCCTGCGCTACAAGTGGGCGCTCGAGTTCTGGCGGCTCCTATTCGCCGGCATACAGGAAACGCCGAGCGCCGAACTCCGACCGACGAACGGCGTCACCATCCTCCGCGGTGTGCTCTTCCTGCCGCGGGACGGCGCGGGACATGACCCAAATGCCCGGCATTTGGGATCGTGTCCCAAGCCCGTAATGCTGGATGCCTCCGGCCGCAGAGTCATGCCCCTTCGCCCCGGCGCCAACGACGTCGGCTCCTTGAGCCCCGGCGTGTACTTCGTGCGGGGTACCCAAGCCCGGGCAGTCCGGAAGATCATCTTGACCAGGTGATCCTCCGATGTCTGATCCTCGACATCGACAGGAGGTCTTGTGAAGAAGTTGTTCTTGTTCGCTTTGCTCGCGCCGGCGCTTGTGCTGGCTATCTATGATATGGACACGTTCGACGTGAACCACTGGCAGACTCCGGTGTACAACGACGGCCGTTGGGGGATAGACGTGACGGTCGGCACCGGCGCCGCCGGAGGAATCTGGCCTCAACCTCTGCACAACTGTTATGTCTTCGGCGCGGGCCCGTGGTTTGGCGCCATCGTGGACTCCGCCGTGCCGGAGACTCTCTGCACCTTCATGTACTACCAGAACTCAGGCGGAACCGAGATGTCTCCCACCTTGTGCCGTTACTGGCGCGGCGGCACCGAAGACTCCCTTGACCGCGTTTACCGGTACGCCGGCGACTGGCCGCCGCCGCTGAGCCGCTTCCCGATGGCCCCGCAGGTGCCACGTTCGGACATGGAAATGTGGTGCGGCTTCGGCGACTCGCTGGCGGAGAACCACGTTCCTCCCGGCCGCCCTCTCGGTATCGATGTCTATACGACGGTGTACGGCTTCTCCGATTCGCTGGCCCGAGACTTCTTCTATCTGAAGTACGAACTCGCCAACTGCTCCGGTGAATCCTTGCGCCACGCCTACTTCGGGATGATCTTCGACGCCGACATTGGCCAATATACCGACGACATGACGGGCCTGATCCGTGACCGGCTCTTCCAGATCGGCCCGGATACCATCCGGGTGTCAAACACCGGCTACATGTACGACTACGACACTATTGAGAACCCGAGCAGTTGGTGGGAGTCGGGAACGCCGGGAATCGTCGCCGCCATGGTGCTGGGCACTCCCGATTCGCTCGGCCTGACCGCGTTCAAGAAGTTTCTCCAGTGCGACGAAGACACAGCCGTCGATGCGGAGCAGTACTTGAGTCTCGCCGGATACGATTACGGGACGGGAACCTACGCACCGTATGATACCATCGATACGGTTCCAGGCGACAAAGTGGAGCTGCTCGCCACCGGGCCCTACAGCATCGCTCCCGACTCGGTCCTGACGTTCTGGTATGTCATCATAGCCTCGCCCTGCTCCCTTGACTCACTGGCCATCCGCTGCAAGTGGGCACGCGATATCTACAACGATCGTCTCGCCGGCATCGCCGAAGAAACGCCGAACGCCGACGTACGAATGACGAACCAGGGAGCCACTCTTGTCCATCGTGTACTGTCACTGCCGGTTTTACCATCCACCATTCAGACTTCACTATTCGACATGACCGGCCGCCAGGTCATGGCGCTACGCCCCGGCGCGAACGACGTGAGCCGGCTCAGCCCCGGCGTGTACTTCCTGCGTCGGGCGTCCGGCACGGAGCGTGGTGCGTCGAGCGTGACCAAGGTCGTGATTGCGAGATAGGAAAGCATCATGAAAGCCGTCGGCGTGCCACTGATTGTCTGCTGCCTGTCGCTTTCAGTCGCGTCGCCAGTGCGGCCGTCCTTCAATCCTAGGGACGTGGTCCGTCATCTGCGCAGCAGCCGACCTCTGCCGTCAGCCGAGAGCGGGAGGCTGCCGGCGCTAGACGGCGAGTTCCTGGTCGACACCGGCGGCACGTACGTACCCGCGCCCGACAATCAGGCAGAGCCGGCGCTCGCCTCTGATGGCGAAAACTTCCTCGTGGTGTGGTCCGACTCCGGCAGCGCCGGCGCCTACAACATCTACGGTGCTCGGGTGACAAGCGACGGTGAGTTGCTCGACCCGGCAGGGTTTGTAGTCTCGTCGCCGACACTCAACCCATACCGGCCCACCGTCGCCTTTGACGGCGGGAATTTCCTCGTGGTGTGGGAGACCTACCCAAATGGCGGCTACAGCGACATCTACGGTGCGCGGGTGACACCGGCCGGCGTCGTGCTTGATACCGACGGGATCGCGATTTCCACCGCGGACTGGTGGCAGGTGTTTGCTGCCGTTGCCTTCGACGGCACAAACTACCTTGTGACCTGGGAAAACAGCACCGACGACTCCTGTTACATCTGCGGCGCGCGGGTTACGCCGGCCGGCATCGTGCTCGACACAGCCGGCATTCGTATATCGACTGCCGCCGGGTACCAGGCGTGTCCTGCTATTTCCTTTGATGGGACAGACTTCCTTGTAGCATGGATGGACACTCGGAACGACAGCGCCTACGACATCTACGGGGCGCGGGTGACGCCAGCCGGAGTATTGCTCGATACAACCGGCATCGCTATATGCCCCGCGACCGGATACCAGTGGTACCCCGCCCTTGCCTTCGACGGCTCGAACTACCTTGCAGAGTGGGGAGATGCCCGCAGCGGTAGCAGTTGCGATGTCTACGCGGCGCGCATAACGCCGCAGGGTGAGGTGCTCGACCCCTCGGGCATCGCCATTACGCGGTCGACGTACAATGCATACGTTTCAGCCGTTGCCTACGATGGCGACAACTTCCTCGTAACGTGGCAGGAGTATAGCGGCGGCAGCGAGATCCACCTGCGGTGCACACGCGTGACGCGGGACGGGCTGGTGCGCGACCCGGCGGGCATTGTCATTCTGCGGGCGGTCAACTACGCGCAGGATTGCCCGGCCGTGGGCTTTGATGGCGCCAGCTTCCTTGTAGTGTGGCAGGACAGCACGTGGGGCATCTCCGGGGCGCGAGTGACGCCGGAGGGAACGATGCTTGACCCGGCGGGGTTCCTCATCGCACAGACCGGTTGGACCCAGTCGCATCCGGTCGTGGCCTTCGGCGGTACGAACTACCTCGTCGTATGGCAGGACTCCTGCGGCAGCCAGGGGTGGAACATCAGCGGAGCGCGCGTGACCCCTCAGGGCGAGGTGCTTGACTCTCCCGGTTTCGCTATCGCGCAGGCGGGCTCGGACCAGTGGCTGCCGGCGGTAACCTCCGACGGAACGAACTGCCTGGTGGTGTGGCAGGACGACCGCAGCGGCAACACGTGGGCAAACATCCGGGGAGCGCGAGTCTCGCCAGATGGAACGGTGCTCGACTCCGCGGGCATCGTTATCTCAAACGCGGCCCACGACCAGGGCCATCCGGCCGCCGGCTTTGACGGCTTCAACTATCTGGTCGTATGGCAGGACGGTCGGAGCGGCACCGGGCACGATATCTACGGTACGCCGGTGACGCGACAGGGCAAGGTACTGGGCGACAGTGGTTTTATTATCTCGCAGTCGGCGGCGGACCAGTACACGCCCGCGATTTCCTTTGACGGAGCGAACTACCTCGTGGTGTGGCAGGACGGACGCAGCGACGTCGACCACGATATTTACGGAGCGCGGGTCACACCCCAGACCGTCGTGCTCGACACGTCGGGCATCGCCATGTCGACGGCAGCCGGCGACCAGAACTGTCCGGCACCGGCTTTCGACGGCACGAACTACTTCGTAGTGTGGCAGAGCGGTACCGGCGGGGATTGGGACATCGATGGGACACGGGTCTCGCCCGCGGGGACCGTATTTGATGGCGGAGCGGTCGTCAGCCAGCGGGGAGACCAGTTGTACCCAAGCCTCTGCTCTGGCGGCGACAACATGCTTCTAGCGTATCAGGCGTGGACCGATACGGTCGGAGGCAAGGTCTACGATGCTGACCGTATCTGGGGCAAAATGGACCCAGATCCCGCCATTGCGGAAATGCCAAGCGCCGAACTCCTACCGTCGAACGGAGCCACCATCCTCCGTGGAGTGCTGGTGCTCGACGCAGCAGAAGCAGCAGACAGTAGACAGCAGGCAGTAGACAGGGCGGAACTGCGGGACGTTGCGGGGCGGGCGGCAATGAAGCTGCAGCCGGGGGCGAATGACGTGCGGGCGCTGGCGCCGGGGGTGTACTTCATCAGAGGACCGAAGACCGAGGACGGAAGACCGGGCGTCGTCCGCAAGGTCATTGTCACGCGCTAGCGCGGCCGCACGTTGGGGAAAACACTACCCAAGCTCCGGCCTCGCACGAGCACGGGGAAATAGGGGTCCTTGGGAAAGACCGGGAATTGGGAATTCCGGGGACACAATAAAAGATTAGTAACCGGGCCGTCAGTTCAACAATGAAGTACAACACTTGGGAGGCATGATCGACCTGCATCCGTTGCATCTTCTCGACACGCCGGGATTCCGGTCGGTGAAGAAGGCAGTAGTAGCGCGCTAACGCGCGAGGCGAAGCAGGCGGTAGACAGCATACAGTATTCAGGTCAGGGGCGGGCGAAGAGCCCGCCCCTGACCCAACGCGGCCGTAGTGTTTCGGCGGGGACAAGGGAAACCGCAAATCCGCACCGCGAGTGGTAGCACAAACTGCTACATTCAAAGGATGCTTATCCCGTAACTCACGCAGAATCAAGGCCGAGTGCGTGGGTCTCATGTTCACGGTCGCTACTAAGGGGGGCCTACCCGGGGCCTACCCGGGACTATTCGGGGTATAGTCCGGTCCGGTACCCGCGGACGCGAGGAATGGGGCTGACGAAGGGCGGCTCAGAGTCTCCGGTCGGGTGCCAAGGGAACACCCTCTGCATGCCTGGACCGGAGAGGACTTCCC
>Ga0172371_10002350_pt1 | contig 30080 bp, 25 predicted proteins | sample Lak12m_FD_114543 | JGI IMG/M metagenome (GOLD analysis project Ga0172371, IMG submission 114543) | Freshwater microbial communities from Kabuno Bay, South-Kivu, Congo - kab_022012_12m | ecosystem: Environmental > Aquatic > Freshwater > Lake | place: Democratic Republic of the Congo: South-Kivu...
CCTCTGCTCCAGCCCTGTCACGGCCCCTGCATTCTCCCTTCCGCACTCGGGCAAGGGCGGCGCCGGCCCTTTCCGCTGCCCCAGGGACCGGCACCGCCCTTGCTGATCCTCGCGCGGTGTTTTATGTCCAGGCCGCAGGTCCTCGGCTTTCCTGTTCGGTTTGTGCCGTTCCTTCATTTCACTGATCTGCGAGGTAGGCGGCCGTCGTTGCAGTCGCCGGGGTCGCGCCGCGGCGTCGCTCCCTGCCGGCTTGGTGCACCGCCTGCCGCGCCGTTATCCCCGGCCCTCCCTCGCGTTCGCCATCGTCCGTCGGGGCCGGGCTCCGCTGCGTTTCGCGCCGCCCCTCCGGCCGCTTGGCATTCGCGCCCGTCCGCCCCCGTGGGGCTCCCTCCCTGCCTCCGGGCCAGGCCTGACGACCGCTGCGCGGCGACAGGCCCGCCCCTCCGGCATTTGGTACTTCTCCTTTGCCCGGTCCCGGCAGACCTCGCTGCGCTCGGACTGCCGGTCCTCGGGCGTTTACGGCCGGCTTCGCGACCGCACAAACCCGCGGACGCTCCGCTCGGCCGCAATCCGGTGGTGCTCCGGGCCATCGGCAGACAGACGCTACGCGCTGACTGCCTCGGCCCTCCGATCATTTTTCAAACCCTTGCCCGCTCCCGGAGCGACCTCACTTCGTTCGGACGCTCCGGTTCGCTGGCTTTTGCGCAGTCGGCTCCGCGACCGCATGAAGACGCGGACGCTCCGCCCTCCTGCGCCAAGGTGGCCCGCGGACGCCTGTCACCTCCTTCGTCGGAGACAGGCGTCCGCGGGCGATCATTTTCCTCTCGGTCGCCGTGACTCGCCCTCCGCTTCGCTCCGGACAAGACACGTCTCCCTGGTTCGCGCCCTCGACCTCGAAACCGCTTCGCGGATTCCAGGGCGCCGGACGGTCCCGCCCTGCGGTCGAGCCCGTCCGGTCGGGCGCTCTGAAAACCGGGGTCAAAAGATCAAAAGGGCGATCATCAAGGTGTTGTTGTGGTAGGGCAGGGCGGTACGCTCATACAGCCGCAGGGGTGGCCCATATCGGCGTTCCGCCTCTTTCCCCGCTCCCGGCGACGAGTGCACATCGCCGCCTTGCATCGGGGTCTGATATAAAAAGACATCCTCTCCTTTCAATCGAGACCATCCGGTCGGGCGCTGCCCCGTCTCTGTTCCTTTTTCCTGTCCGTTGACCTTCTTTATTCGGAAGGGAGGTCAACAAGGCGATACCAAAACGCCGAGCGGTGAGGAAGGGGCAGAGAGATCCCGAAGGATTACATCACCAGGCATGACAGCCGTATTTCTTTTCCTGAAAGGTAGGCAGGGGAGGGCTGGAAATGAAGCGGCATTTTTTTCTACATAGGCGACGATGGACAGGTTGCCGGACATGAAGAAGGCATCCCGGCAGATACTCGGGATGCCTTCTTGTTGGGGGCTGTTGCCTATTTCTGGGACCAAGACCAGACCGCTTTTGCCGTCAAAACTTTCTAACGGATTTCTAACGGAACCCCCTCAAAAGCCCTTTTTTGGGCATTACAGTAAATTCTCGGAAATAAGCTCAAGCCCATGATTTATGATAATAATCTCAAATACTGTTTATTTTGCTTTATCCGTTTCATCCGTCTCATAACCCAAAGGTCAGAGGTTCGAATCCTCTCCCCGCTACCAATCAAAGCAAGGGGGTTAGGTGGAATGCTTACCCCCTTAATTTTTTTCTACCTGTTTATCCCAGGTCCCATAAAATACTCTTTCCATCTTTCTTCGGGGAACACTGAAAATGCCGGAACCCTCACTCGGAGTATGCTATAGATATCGAAGTAATTCAATCCGTTATGGAATTTGACCAATCGTCGTACTTTGTCTTACATGTGTGTTCTTAAGGAAGGAGAGGGATGAAAGACAACCATTGCGCTGCCATCATCGGCGGGGGCATCATGGGGACGGACATTGCCGCGATTTTTGCCAACGCCGGTTGGACCGTAGATATCGTCGAGCCGTTTAGTGAGCGCTGGACACAAAGCGAGCAAAGGGTTCTTCACAGCGTTGAACAGCTGGGGGGGACGCCGGTCCGTGACAAGCTCTTTCTGCGCGCATCCACTGGTGAACTCGAATGGCAACATATCGGAATAGCCGTCGAATGCGTACCGGAGAATCTGATGCTTAAGCAGCAAGTCTTCGGGGAGCTTGAACGATTGGCACCGGCGGGGATCCCTCTTGCCAGCAATTCCTCCAGTTTCCCTATCAGTGAAATCAGCAAGGGCCTCAAGACGCGTGAACGCATGTTGGGACTGCATTTCTTCATGCCGGCGCACCTCGTGCCGGGGGTGGAGGTCATCTGCGGTGAGGCCACGGATCCCGGCGTCTGCCGTCGGGTGGCAGAACTCATGAAATTGTTCTGTAAGGTCCCGATCATGGTAAAAAAGGACATTCCGGGCTTTCTTGCGAACCGTATCCAACACGCGATGATGCGGGAAGCCTTTGCGCTCATCGACTCCGGAATGGCGAGCGCAGAGGATGTAGATGCAGCCGTCATGTATGGTTTCGGCCTCCGGTATCTTGCGGCGGGACCGATACTGCAAAAGGACATGGCGGGACTCGAACTCCACTATGCGGCGGCTCAGACCATTTACCCGCATCTCGCCGATAACAATGTGCCCAGCAAGGCCCTTGCCGAGCGTATAGCGGAGAGAAAGTATGGTATGAAGACGGGTGAAGGATTCTACCAATGGACGCCACAGGCCATTGCGAAGGAGAAGGCACGTTATGACCGAGTGTTGCTTGCCGCCCTTGCGATTCTGAAGTCGGAACGCGATGAATAGATGCAACATGCTAAAATTTTCTTGACATGCCAGTTTGCTTTTCTATATGGTGCTCCAAACAAAGACAATTTGTTATCAGCAGGCAGTCCTATTCCCGCCGGCCCCGGGGACTTCTCTCTCCCTGTCAGACTGAGGATCGGCGGGTGACCGATAAGAAGATGCTTTCAATGATTGTGCGCTCTTTATTGAAGGGCGAGGTCTTGAAATATTGTACCCAGATGCGACCATATCAGTTCCTGTCACTCCCTATCCCGATACGCCCGTGCAATTGAATGTGGGTGTCACCCGGTCGATAAGGCACCGCGACTTTTTTGCCGTTTCCGGCGGAAGGGAATTTTCTCCGGCAGAATGGCCGGTAGTATTTCATTTCAGTAGGGAATGACGGAAAAAGGGCATATGTCGAAGGTTCGAGGAATTGATCTCATTTTCTCTTAGGAGGTTTTTTATGGCGGAAGTTCAAGATCGTTATCTGACGCTGGTTCGCAGGTCCAAGCTCTTTGTTCCGGTCAACCGCGAAAAATTCGTGGCCAAGGCCTGGACACGGGGGGCGGATGTCATCATCCTCGATTTGGAGGATGCCGTTGCCCCGGCAGACAAGGCCTCAGCCCGTAAGCTCGTAAAGGATGTCATCCCGATAGTCAACAAGGGGGGCGCCGAGGTTCAGGTCCGCTTCAACCGGGACTATGAGGAGCAGGATCTGGACGCGATCGTGATTCCGGGCCTCGACGGACTGATGATCCCGAAGCCGGAATCGGCCGAAGAGATTCAACATATCGACCGGATGGTCAGCCGGCTTGAGAAGGAGCGGGGATTGCCCGCCGGGAAAATCTATTTCGACCTGATCGTCGAGACCGCGGCCGGGGTGGTCAATATCAGCAGCATCGCCAAGTCAAGCCCCAGGATCACCCAGATGAATATCGGCCAGGGAGATCTTTCCGTCAGCATGGGTTTCCCCAGATTCATTCAGCTCAATTTCGAGCAGTACTTCTACGCCGAGAACACCCTTCTTTTTGCGGCCCGCGCGGCCAAGGTGCAGGCCCACAGCCTCGGGGCGCAAAACGGAGTCGATTTTACCGATATATCCCTGGGGGAAGAGGCCATGTTCAAGGCCTGCCAGCACGCCCAGTGGATGGGGTTCATGGGGGCGAGCATCATCCATCCGGGATGGGTCAATGCCTGCAATGAGGGATTCAAGCCGCCAAAGAAGGATCTGGATATGGCCAAGAAGGTGAAAGCGGCCCTGGATGAGGCGTATTCCCAGGGAAAGGGGTCCGTGACCGTGGACGGCAGGATGTACGATGTGGCCAATATGAAGCATGTGAATTACATCCTAATGCGTGCCGAGGCCATTGCCCGACGCGAGGCGGAAAAAGAAAAGGCACTCAAAGCCGTAAAGGCCGCTTGAGGCGCTTTGTTGCCACTGCGCTGAAGAGAAGCACCGTCACATTATCTTGGGAAAGGGAATCGCATGGCAAAAGGACTGGAAGGGATCAAGGTCATCGAAGTGGGGGGAGCCGCCGCCATGCCTCTGGCCGGGCAGCTCATGGCCGGTTGGGGGGCCGAGGTGATCCATGTCGAGCCGCCCGGCCGCGGTGATATGATGCGGACCTTGCTCAAGGAAGGCGCAGGCGGTTGGATGAAGCCGCACGACATCAACTACCTTTGGGAGCACATGGACCGGAACAAGAAGGGGATCGCCATCCACATCGGAACCCCTGAAGGACAATCCGTTCTTCATAAACTCATCGCCGGGGCGGACGTGTTTCTCAACAACCTCCGCCCCTACGAGATGGAAAAATTCCACCTGACTTATGCAGCATTGGAGAAGATCAATCCGAAGATCATCTTTGCCAACCTCACCGGATACGGATTGAAGGGCCCGGAAAAGAACGCCGGTGGATACGACTCGGTCGCCTTCTGGGCGCGCAGCGGCGTCATGGATCTCATGCACGATGCCGACAGTGCCCCCAACATCTCCAGGCCCGGGTACGGGGACAGCATCAGTTCCCTGTGTCTGCTGGCCGGGATCATGTCGGCCCTTTTTATCCGGGAGAGGACCGGTGTCGGCCAGGAAGTCGAAGTTTCCCTGTTCAACACGGCGACCTATGCACTGGGCTTCGACATCAGCCACTGCCTCATCACCGGTGAAGACGCATTTCGCCCCCAGCGCAAGACCCTGGGAAATCCGATCCGAAACGTCTATCCCACAAAGGACGAACGGTGGGTGATGCTGGGGATGACCAATGCCCAGCACTACTGGCCCTCTTTCTGCAGGGCCATTGAACGGGAGGATCTGGAGAACGACCCCCGTTTTTCGACGCTGGAGGCCCGCGCCAGGAACTCCGCGGAGTTGGTGACGATCATCGAAGCGATCTTCCGGACAAAGGCATATGCCGAATGGATCGAGATCCTCTCGACCAACAAGCTCGTCTGGTCGCCGGTGAAGACCCCTCTGGAAGTGATCCGTGACGAGCAGGCCCAAGCCAATGAATTTTTTATGGAGTGGGATCACCCGAAGTACGGACGAATCAAGGTCCTCAACAATCCGATCAAGTTGTCCAAGACCCCTGCCGAAATCCGGAGGGGAGCCCCTGATCTTGGCGAGCATACCGATCAGATCCTGAAAGAGTACGGTTACTCCGAGGGGCAGATCGAGGAGATGAGGAGGGCGGGTACCATCGGGTGAAGGAACCGGCCCGGTTTCGAGGGAATAGGGCATTAAACGATGATTCTTGCTCAAGAGATTCATCAAAAAAGGAGGAAAGAGATGATGAAGAAGGGTTGGGTGACAATCGTTTGGGTGTGTTCTTTCTTTTTGTTAATCGTGCTGATAATGGGAGGCCAGGCACTGGCCTACACCGGAGAGGGTCAAAAGACCCTGATCCTCAAATCAGGCTCCGAAGATCCCGACACAGCCGCTATGGGAATGGCCGGCGTCCGTTTCGCGGAGCGGATCAAGAAGGCGACCAACGGCAAGATCCAGATCACCCACTACGGCGGCTCGCAATTGGGATCGGCGCGTCAGATGATCGAGTCCGTAAAGGCCGGGGCGCTGGCTTTCATGATCTCCGGCATGGGCGGCTGGAACCCGATCCTGGATACGGCGGTTCTTCCATACCTTTTCAGGGATCTCGATCATGCCGACAAGGTCATCAACGGGCCTCTGTGGGAAGAACAGAACAAGCGGTTGGTGGAGAAATCAGGGATCCGGACCGCCGGCTGGGTCTTCCGGGGACTGCGTAACTGCACCTTCGGCAAGGTTGCCGTGCATAAGCCTTCCGACATGGTCGGCATGAAATTCCGCGTTCCTGAATCGGCGGTCAACCTGGCGACCTGGCGGGCGGTTGGCGCCAAACCGACGCCGATGGCCATCGCCGAGGTATACACGAGCCTCCAGCAGGGGGCGATCGACGGGCAGGAGAATCCCACTGACTTCATCATCAAAAGCAGTTTCTTCGAAGTCCAAAAATATCTGGTCCTGACCGGTCACGTCAATCCGCCCGGCTGGGTCCAGATCAGCGACAAGGTATGGCGGGATTTGACCCCGGAGACGAAAAAGGTGTGGATGGAGGTCTGGAACGGCGTTTCCATGGAACTGCGCCAGCAAATGCTGGCCACAGAGCAGAAGAACCACGAAATCTGGAGGTCCAAGGGCGGCACGGTGATCACCCCCGATGTCCAGGCCTTCCGGGATGCGATGAAGGATGTCTGGAAGAACTTTGCACCCAAGGCCTGGGGCGAAGGATTCTACGAGCGAATTCAGGCGGTCCGCTGATCGGATTCTCTCAGTAACAGACGCACCGGCGGGGCCCTGTAGTATGCTTCTTCTGACCACCAGGAAGAAAAGGATCAGGAGTCGCTAGGGAATATAGAGAACCGCACAAGGCTCTGATAGGGCGGGTCGGAAAGGAGAAGTTCTCCCGGCCCGCCCCATTGAATCCTTCTAGAACCGTATCAAGAACAGAAAGGGATAAGGGATGGCAAAACCCGCGCACCGATTCGCCCAGATCCTCACGTCTGTCCAGGAGTATCTCTCCATGACCTGCGTTGTTTTGATGTCGCTTCTGGTCATCGCCCAGGTCATCTTTCGGTATGTATTCAATGACCCGCTCGACTGGTCCGAGGAACTTGCCAGATTCACCTTTATCTTCCTCGCCTTTTTCGGGATCGGGGCGGCTTACGGCCGCTGTAGGCACATGTTTATAGACGCCTTCATTACCGTCCTTCCGGAAAGGATGCAGGGGATCGTCCGGTATGCGGTTGCCGTCATTGCCACCTGCTTCCTTGTGGCCGTGATCGGCATCACCACCCATACGATCATTGAGCTCTACCGGATGGAGGTCACGACCCCGGCCCTGGAGATCCCCATGGCCTATATCTATCTGGTCATCCCCCTGGGGCTGGCCGCCCTCATTGCCCAGGTCTGGCTCGGTCTGCTCAACGAAGGGAGGTCGTGATGCTTCTTCTGTTCGGTGCAATGCTGATCTTCATCATGTTGGGCATGGAGCTGGGTACCGCGATGGGACTCAGCGGCATGGTCTACATCCTTTACTCCTGGCTGGGACCCTCGCCGATCCCCTTGTCGATCATCCCCCAGAATTTGATGCACGGCCTCGATTCCTTCCCGCTGCTGGCCGTACCTCTGTTTATGCTGGCCGGGGAGCTGATGGAGAAGGGGGGAGTGACGGAGAGGCTGGTGCGTTTCGCGCGGGCCCTGGTCGGCCATATCACCGGCGGGCTGGCCAATGTCTCGGTTGTCGTGAACATGATCATGGCGGGGATGTCGGGTTCCTCGGTGGCCGATGCCGCGGCAACCGGGACGATCCTCATCCCGGCGATGAAGAAGGCAAAATACTCTTCGGAGATGGCCGCGGCCGTGATCGCCTCCTCTGCGACGATCGGACCGATCATCCCGCCCAGCATCCCCTTCGTCCTGATCGGGAGCATGACCGGCGTGAGCATCGGCCGACTCTTCCTGGGAGGCGCCGTCCCAGGGCTTCTCATGGGTCTCATGCTGCTTGTCACCACCTATGTGATGGCAAAGAGGCGCAAGATGGGCAAGGAATCGGAATTCAACGCGAAGGAACTCGTGGTGAGCGGTCGCGATGCCGTCCTGTGTCTGCTGATGCCGATCGTCGTCCTGGGGACGATGATCTTTGGGATCGCCACCCCCACCGAGGCGGCGGGGATCGCCGTCGCCTATGCCCTGTTTCTTGGAGGGATCATTTATCGGGAGTTCACCTGGCAGTCCCTCAAGGAGGCCGTCCGCAACAGCGCGGTGACCACGGCCTCGATCACCTTCACGATCGCCGGGGCGAGCGTGATCGCGTGGGTGGCGACTGCCGAGCAGGTCGGACCGAAACTGGCCCAGCTGTTTCTCTCCATCACCGACAACCCGCTGCTGATCCTGTTCATGATCAATATTCTGCTTTTGCTTCTGGGATTCCCGCTGGAGCCGATTCCGATGATCATGATGCTGATCCCCATCCTCATGCCGGTGATTAAGCAGCTGGGGATCGACCCGATCCATTTCATCGTCATCTTCACGATCAACATCCAGCTGGCCCTATTGACGCCGCCGGTGGGGGCGAATCTCTTTGTCGTCACCGCCATATCGAAATCAACGATCCTGGGGGTATCCCGGGAACTGATCCCTTTTCTGGTGGCGTTGATCGTGGCGCTGATCCTGTTGATCGTCTATCCGCCGATCACCTTGTGGCTCCCGAAGGCGCTGATGGGATAAACGCCTCCCCGGACATCCCTTCGACGACGACCGTCCCCTGGTAGAACAACGAGAGTTTTCGGGCATAGCCGAAGATCACCGATATGTCGTGCGCCGTGAAGCGGATGCAGAGGCTGAAGGAATTATTCTTGGCTGTTTGCCTGTTTTTTCTGGACATCTCGCCGGCGCAGCTCCCCCCGGATGATCTTGCCGGTGTTTGTCATCGGGAGTTCGTTTACGAACTCGACCTCCCGCGGATACTCGTGGGCAGCCAGGCGCGTCTTGACAAACTCCTTGATCTCCGAGGCCAGATCTTCGGTCGCCGGCTTCCCCGGTTTCAGGACGATGAAAGCCTTGACGATCTCCGTCCGGACCGGGTCAGGGGTCCCGATAACGGCGGACATCGCCACGGCGGGGTGCTTGATCAGGCAGTCCTCGATCTCCGCGGGGCCGATCCTGTAGCCGGAGCAGGTGATGATATCGTCCTTTCGGGCGACATACCACAGGTAGCCGTCTTCATCTTTCTTCCCCAGGTCACCGGTGAGCGACCAGTCGCCTATGAACTTTTCCCGCGTTGCCTGTTCATTCTGCCAGTAGTTGAGGAACATGACCGGATCGGGGCGGAGGATGGCGATCTCGCCGACCGTGCCCGGCGGGACAACCTGTCCCTCCTCATTGACAACCTCCACGCGATGGCCGGGGATCGGCTTTCCCATGGAGCCTTTGCGGATGGGCATGATCTCGCTGCAGTTTCCGACAACGAGGTTGACCTCGGTCTGGCCATAGAATTCGTTGATTTCCAGATCCATGACCCGACGACCCCAGTCGAGGAGTTCTTCGCCCAGGGTCTCGCCGCCGCTGCCGATCGTCCGCATGCGGTAATCGTAGCGGAGTTTGGGGTCGTTGACCTGCCGCATCATCTTGAGCGCCGTGGGCGGCATGAAGGCGTTACGGATTCCATATTTGGCGATGAAGTGGAAGGCCTGTTCCGGATCGAATTTTCTGGCGCGGTAGGCGACGACCGGCACGCCGTGGTGCCAGCTCGGCAGTAGCACATCGATCAATCCGCCGATCCAGGCCCAGTCGGCCGGCGTCCAGTAGAGGTCGTCTTTTTTGGGGAAAAAGTTGTGAAAAAACTCGACGCCCGGGATGTGGCCGAGGACCACGCGGTGGGCGTGGAGGGCCCCCTTCGGCGGGCCGGTGGTTCCCGATGTGTAGATGATCAGGGCCGGGTCGTCCGCCTTCGTCGGGACCGGATCGAAGCGGGCAGCCCCCTTTTCCAGCGCCTCCCAGAAATCGACGACGCCGGCCTCCGGTTTCCCCCGGGTGACGAACAGGAGCTGCAGGTCGGGCAGGTGATCCCGGATCTGGAGGACCTTCTCGGTATTCGCCCCATCCGTGATGATCGCCCTCGCTCCGCTGTTTACGAGGCGGTATTCAAGGGCGTCCGGGCCGAAAAGCGTGAAAAGGGGAACGGCGATGGCGCCGAGTTTGTAGATGGCGATATGGGCGATGGCCGGCTCCGGACACTGCGGGAGCAGAATCGCGACCCGGTCGCCGCGGGCGATGCCGGAGGCCTGCAGGGCATTGGCCAGACGGTTGGAGAGGCGCTTGATGTCCCAGAACGTGTATTTCTCGGTCCGGCCGCTTTCGTCCTCGTAAATCAGCGCCAGACGGTAACGTTCATCCGCCCATTTGTCACAGACGTCCACGCCGATATTGTAATACTCGGGGATGGGCCAGCGAAAACTCGCATACACCTCGTCATAATTGCCTTTTTTACTCAGCATCGGTCTATTCATGGGATTATATCATCAGATATTTCTGCTTGATCTCTTCATTTCTGCCCAGATCTTCAATGGTTCCTTCATATTCGATCCGGCCTTTGTTGATGACGTAGGCGCGGTCGGCAATGGCCAGGGAGAACCGGATGTTCTGTTCCGAAAAGAGAATGGTGACGCCCATCTCTTTAAGCTTGATGAGCTTTTCGGCGAAATCCTTGACGATCAGCGGCGCCAGGCCCTCAACGGGCTCGTCGAGGAGGATCAATTCGGGATTTCCCATGAGCGTCCTGCCGATGGTCAGCATCTGTTGTTCACCGCCGCTGAGGTGGCCGCCGAGGTGTTTTTCAAGGTTTTCAAGGTGGGGAAAGGTGTCGTAAACCTTTTCGACCGTCCATGGTTCACCCCGGTAATGTTCGGATTTTTTTCGGGCGATTTCAAGGTTCTCGCGTACCGTAAGGTCGGGGAAGATAAGCCTGTTGTCGGGAACATAGCCGATGCCCCGCTGGGCGACATAATAGGAGGGTTTACCGCGCAGCTCTTCGCCGTGAAACACCACCTTGCCTCTCTTCGGGGTGATGAGCCCCATGATGCTGCGCAGGGTTGTGGTCTTGCCGGAGCCGTTCCTGCCAAGCAGGCAGACCAACTCGCCGCGTTTCATATGCAGCGCTACGTCGAACAGGATATGGCTTGTTCCGTAATAGGTATTTATTCCTGATACTTCCAGTATCATACTTCCTCACCCAAGTAACATTGCTGCGCATCCGCGTTTTTTCTCACCTCTTCAGGCGTGCCTTCCGCGATGACCATCCCCTGATAGAGGACCGAAAGCTTTTTGGCATAACCGAAGATCACCGAGATGTCATGTTCCGTAAAAAGGATACTGAGACCGATCTCCCGGTTCAACCGTTTCACCAACTCCATCGTTTCGTGCGTTTCCTCGGAAGACATGCCGGCGGTCGGTTCGTCCAGAAGCAGCAGTTCAGGTTTTCCCGCCAGCGCCAGCGCCAGCTCGAGCTTTTTCTTGTCGCCTTGCGAGAGGATGCCGGCAAGGGTATCTTGGTACGGCAGAAGTCCCGTCAGCTCGAGCAGCTCGAGCGTGTTTTTCCGGGCCAGCCGGTGCGCCGGGGTGAAGATGTTCAGTGTACGCCTCTGCTGCGACAGGATGGCCTGTCTTACGTTCTCGAATGTGGTCAGGCGCGCGTATATGTTGCTCACCTGAAAAGCGCGGCTGATCCCTGTGCGGGCGATGCGGTGACGCGACCAGTTGGTGATCTCCCTCCCCATGAAACGAATGGTCCCGCCGTCCACTAGATGGTAACCCGTGATGAGGTTGAAAAAGGTGCTTTTCCCGGCGCCGTTGGGTCCGATGATCGCCGCGATCTCGCCTTTCGGCAGGCTATAGCTGACGTCGGTCAGCACCTTGTATTTGCCGAAAGACTTTTTGAGCTCTTCGATCTGCAAAACGCATTTATCTGTATCGTCCATGGTCCTGTCCGCCCTACTGGTTGGTCTTTTTTGAACTGCCCCCGATTTTCCTCAGGAACGGTAGCCTGTCGCCCAGGAGGCCGAGCAGACCGCCCGGCATCACGAGAACGACAATGATGATGACAATTCCGCTTACCATCGGCCAGTACTCCGTAAAACTGGTTACAAAGGCCATCATCATGGTGTAGATGGCGGAGCCGATCAACGGACCGAGAAAGTGGAAGGGTCCGCCCATGACCGTCATGAAAACCGGCATTCCGGAGTGCTGCCAGTTGCAGAGATCCGGGGCGACGCTGCGGTTGAACGGCCCCCAGAGGGCGCCGGCAAGCCCGGCAAACATCGCGGCGATGATGAAGTTGAGATGCATATACCGCTGAATGTTGATGCCGATAAATTCGGTCCGTTCGGCGTTGTCGCGGATGGCCCGCATGGTGTAGCCGAAGGGCGACTCGCTGATGATCCAAAGCGCGATCATCCCGATCGCAACGACGATCAGCGTGAAAAAATAGTAAGGATTGGCCGCCTTTCCGAGAAAAGCCGGGGGGACGATGCCCTGCAGTCCGTTGTCGCCGCCCGTGAAGGAGTACCACTGGAAGATGATGTAATAGACGAGCTGGCCGAATGCCATCGTGAGGATGGCGAAGTAGATCCCCCGGAGTTTGACGCAGAAATAGCCGAGAACGGCGGCGCAGAGACCCGCCGAAAGCATGGACAGGGGGAGGCAGACAAGCAGCGGCACGTTGGCTTTAACCATCAGGAGGCCCGTCGTGTAGGCGCCGACGCCGTAATAGGCGGCATGGCCGAAAGTAAGCTGCCCCATGTAGCCGAAGATCATGTTGAAGCTGGCGGCAAAAAGCCCCATGATGAGGATCTCGGTGAGTACGTGAACCCAGAATTCGGGCACGATGAAGGGCAGCGCGACTGCAAGCAGAAACAGGATCACGGGGAAAAGATATTTGTTTTTCATCGGTCATGTCCTCATCGGTGTGCCGAAAAGCCCCCAGGGTCGCACGATCAGGATCGCGGCGGTGATCACAAAAATCAGGACCATCGCCCCCTCGGGCCAGAAAAGGATCGTGAACGACATGACCAATCCCACAATAAGCGAGCCTACAAGGGTTCCCAGCAGGCTGCCGAATCCGCCGATCACCACCACGCAAAAAGCCTGGATGATGATGGCGGTATCCATGCCCAGGGTGATGGAGCCGATCGGCGCCTGGATACCTCCCGCAAAGCCGGCCAGGAAGATGCCCAGCGTGAAAACCCAGGTGTCGATCTGCGGAATGGGGATGCCCAGTGCGGCTACCATCTCCCGGCTGTGGACGGCGGCCTTGACGATATGGCCGTAACGGGTGTACTTCAGAAACCACCAGAGACCGACGGCCACTGCGGCGCCTGCAAGGATGACGAAGATGAAGTAGGAATCGAGAGGCGCTCCGAAGATGAAGACCGGTTTGCGGATCATCTCGGGCCGGACGATCAGCTTGTTCGTTACGCCCCAGGTGAGCTTGATCGTATCGCTCAGGATCAGCGCGATGGAGTAGGTAATGAGGAGCTGCTCATACAGCTCGCGCTTGTAGATCCTCCTGATCAGCACCATTTCCAGAACCCACCCCACCGCCGCCGCGGCGAGGCCCGCCAGTGGGATGCTGAGCCAGAACGCGAAAGAATGCTCCTGCATGAGGTTCCAGAAGGTATAGGAGAAATAGGCGCCCATGAGCCAGAGGGCCGCATGGGCGAAGTTGAGGATGTTCATCACGCCGAAAATAAGGGACAGACCTGCGGCAACGAGAAATAGGATCGTGCCGTAGGTCAGTCCGCTTAAAAACTGCGTAAATAGAGAGGTTATATCCACAGCCGTTTCCCCATGGGGTTATTTTGTTGCCTTTCTGGCTTCCAGGATCTCCTTCTCGGGACGTTCGCTTTCAGAGCCCTTGACCTCGACGATATCCTTGTAAATCGGGAATGGGTACCTGGGGTCGTCGGCGATCGTTCCCAGATAGGACGAACAACTGAGCTGGTTGTCGATGGTCCGGAAGGTTAACTTGCCTCTCGTCAGATTGACCGTCAGCCCCTTCATCGCATCCTTTACCTTTTCCGTATCGATGGATTTTGCCTTTTCGACGCCCTGTTTCAGCGCATATACGGCGTCATAGCTCAGCACCGCCCAGTCGCTGGGGAACTTGTTGTATTTCGCGCGGTAGTTCTTCACGAAATCGGCCATCATCGGGTTGTCCATGTGCGCGAAAAACGGCCCTCTGGTCAGCGCGATGATATTCCGGGGCAGCGTCTTTGCCTGCAGTTGCAGCTCCGTCACGGTGATCAGTGATCCGGGATAGGGGATCTTGTCGAAGAAACCGTAGGTCTTGGCCTGTTCCATCCAGGCAACGTTGTCATTGGATGCGATGCAGCCAACGACGAAATCGGGCTTCATGGCCATGATGCCGGTGATGTAGGAGGTGAACTGCGCCTCTCCGAGACGGGGCCAAAACTCTTTCTTCAGTACAAGATTCGGCGCCATCTCTTTCAGGAATTTGACTGTTTCCGCCTGTGTTGATCTCCCCCATTCATAATCCGAGGCGATGGTGATGTACTCCTTCCAACCCTTCTGTTTGGCCAGCTTCGCGATGCCTACGGCAATGGCCTTGGCCTGCATGTAGCTGTTGGGAACCACCTGGAAGGTGTAAGGGCTGGGGTTGATCTTCGTGATGTTCTCGGAGTTGCTGATGGAGGCGATATGGAGCACCTTGTACTCCTGCGCAATCGGTTTTACCGCCACGGCGACCGCGCTGGAGTAGTCGTTGATGACGGCCCTGATCTTGTCCCGAAGGATGAGGTCTTTCACTTCGCGGACACCCACGTCTGGTTTGGTCTGCGAGTCCCGGATAAAGAGCTCCACCTTGTGCTGGCCAAGAAGGCCGCCCTTGGCGTTGATCTCATCCACCGCCAGCTTGATTCCCTCAACCCCGTCAGCGCTGTACAATGCGCCCGCGCCGGTGAGACCGAGCGCTACGCCCAGGTTGTATTTCTCCGCGGCCGTTGCGCCGGAAGCGAAGAAAAAGTATGAACAAACAAGAAAAGTTACGAAAATCACCGTATTTCTTCTGAGCTTCATGTCATTCCCTCCTTGTTTAAAAGTCCGATCACTGACTGCCGGTTGCCGGTCCTCTCTTCCACCTCCATATGGGTATGTGAAAACCATCTAATATGTGAGAACCATCCCGCCGTCAAAAAGCAGGTCGCCGCCGTTGAGATACGTTGCGAAGCGGGAGAATCCGAGCATGAACAGGTTGCCGACTTCTATGGGCGACATCATCTCTTTTATGCGGGATTTGCCCATCATAACGTCCCGCACGACTTCATCGGTGGTGATATGACGCTGTTCCGCCTGCGCCTGGACCTGATTGAGGGCGAGCTGTGTCTTGACAAAGCCCGTGCTTGCCGTGAAGGAGCGTATCCTCCCTTCTCCTTCTGCCGCGATGGATTGAGAGAGGGCACGAAGCCCGAACTTGGTGATGTTGTATGCCGGCTTGTTCATGGTACAGATGTGACCGTGCACGGAGCTCATGTTGCCGATGACTCCCTTGCCGTCCGCGTTCTTCTTGAAATGGGGGATGACCAGCTTGGAAAGGTAGAAGGGGGCCCGCAGCATGATCTTCATCATGTGATCGTATTTTTCCATCGGAAAATTCTCGATGGAGTCGATATGCTGGAGGCCGGCGATATTGGCAAGATACCTGATCCTGCCGAGCTTGGCCGCCTCCCTGATGGCGTAGTCCATGTCGCCGTCCTTGGTGAGGTCGGTCTTGATGAAGATCATCTGACCGCCCATCTTTCGCGCCAGCTGCTGCGTCTTTTTCCCCGCTGCGGCGTCGATATCGAGCCCGACCGTCATCAAATGGTTTGCCGAGGCGGCGATCGCCGTCGCCCTTCCGATCCCGCTTCCTGCTCCGGTGACGATGCAGACATGGCCGATGGTGAAATCCGCGTCCGCCACTTTAAGGATATCGTCCTTGCGTATCTCCGGTTCCTTTAAGACTTGTCTGTAGGTCTTCCGTGCGGTCATGATGAGCCTCCCGTCGGATGATAAGAAGATTTCCTCTCAAAGGAGCAAGAGATGTGCCAGTGGGGTCCGGTTTGGAAGCATCGATATATTGATAATGATGTTAAAAAGTTATATCTTGTAATGTGTTTCTGCGGTCAGGGATGGCATTGGGATATGTAGAGTATCTGATACATCCTGTAGATCATTAGAGACAGAGAACTGTATTCATAAGGCGACGGAGGGGCCGTCTGCCAAGAAACAGGATTCAAGACGAACTTTCCCGGCTATCCGGGCAACCGGCAGGGTTCCCTTAAATCCAGCGTCATTTCTTGCTTGTTTTCAATGAGGGCAGTGGTGTATCATCCAGATCATGTAGAATGTTTGCTACATGAAGCGGAAATGTTGCAATCATCCATTGTAGTCGTTATACGACAAACCAATCCTAGGGGGCCTGTCATGAGAAAGCAAGCCGTCCCAAAATACCCACACGGCTCCCCGACAAGCCGTCTCAGATTCCTCGAACTGATCCTGGACAATATTTACAACGGGGTGCTCGTCACCGATGCGGAAGGCTATGTTATCTATTTCAACAAGCCCTACGGCCAGTTTTTGGGCATCGATCCGGATGCGATGATCGGCAAGCATGCGACGGAGGTGATCGAGAATACCCGCATGCACATCGTGGCCAAGACGGGAAAGGCGGAAATCAACAAGGCGCACAAAATCAAGGGGCAAAACATGGTGGTGCAGCGCATCCCCATCAAGCAGGACGGAAAGGTCGTCGCCGTCTACGGGCAGGTCATGTTCAAGCATGTGAGCGATGTCGGCAAGCTTGCCAAAGAGCTCTCCTTCCTCCAGTCCAAGCTCAAAATGTACGAGGAGGAGCTGCTTTCCCTGCGGGCCGAACGATACACCTTTGACAGCATCCTGGGCACAAACCCGGCGATCCTCAGCCTGAAAAAGGAGGCGATGCGGGCGGCGGCGACGAGCCTGCCGGTGCTGATCACCGGCGAGTCCGGCACGGGCAAGGAGATGTTCGCCCAGGCCATCCACAACGCGAGCCCCAGGAGGCTGCATCCGTTCATCCGCATGAACTGCGCCTCCATCCCCCGCGACCTGTTTGAATCGGAACTCTTCGGGTATGAAAAAGGGGCGTTCACCGGCGCCAGCCCCTCGGGGAAATACGGCAAACTCGAACTTGCCAACAACGGCACCGTGTTCCTCGACGAGATCGGCGACATGCCCCACGACATGCAGCCCAAGATCCTCCGGGTCCTGGAGGAGAAGGAGATGGAGCGGATCGGCGGGGCCGCCCCAGTGAAATCGGACTTCCGGCTGATCGCCGCCAGCAACCAGCCGATGGAAAAGATGGTCAACGACGGCCGATTCCGGAAGGACCTCTTCTATCGGATCAATGTCATCCACCTTCACATCCCCCCGCTCAGGGAGCGGCGGGACGATATCGTGCCGATCGCCAGACACCTGCTCAGGGGGATGGCCGATAACGTCCCCTTTCCAGAGATCCATATCCACCCGGCGGCGGAAGAGATATTGACCGACTACGACTGGCCGGGCAATATCCGAGAGCTCATCAATGTGCTCAGCCGGGTGACGTGCCTGCTGGACCGTGACACCATCCAGCCGTACGATATTCCTTTTTTCCTGCGTTCGAATCACACGGATACGAGGTCGGCTCCCCCGACCTCGCTTGACAGTGTCATCAACACCGCGGAGAAGGATGCGATCGTCAGCGCCCTTGCCTCCGCGGGAAACAACAAGACCGCTGCAGCCGGACTTCTCGGCATACACAGGACGCATCTGTACAAAAAGCTCAAAAAGTATGGGATATAAACTCACAAATCCGAGCCTGACGATCCTCGTTTGTTTTGCGGCTTTGCCCGCTTTTCTATGGGCAGAAGGTGCCCGCGGCGAGCAGCCGGCGCCCGACAGGACGCCCCTTTCCCCCTATCGGGTCGTCCGTTCTTACCCCCACGACCGGCAGGCCTTTACCCAGGGGCTGGTCTATGAGAACGGTTTTTTTTATGAGGGAACAGGGCTTCTCGGCCGCTCTTCGCTTCGCAAGGTGGACCCGGCTTCGGGCCGCATCCTCAGGCAGATCCGGATGGAACCGTCCTCATTTGGCGAGGGGATCACGATCTTCGGCGACCGGATCGTCCAGCTCACATGGCTCTCCCGCAAGGGCTTCGTCTATGACAAGGCCTCTTTTCGCCTCCGGAGCACATTCGCCTATCCCTGGGAAGGCTGGGGCATCACCCATGACGGAAAGCGCCTCATCCTGAGCGATGGATCCTCTGTTCTGCATCTTCTGGACCCCGCGGATTTCCGGGAAACCGGGACCCTCGGCGTGCATGATGAAAAGGGGCCGGTCACGGGGCTGAACGAGCTGGAATACGTCCGGGGCGTCATCTATGCCAATGTGTGGCCTACGGATCGCATAGCGATCATCCACAGCCGGACCGGTCGGGTCGAGGCCTGGCTGGACCTCAAGGGACTGCTCGCCGGCCCGGATGCGCAAGGCGCGGACGTCCTCAACGGCATCGCCTATGATGCCGGGAGTGATCGCCTCTTTGTGACGGGGAAATTGTGGCCTAAGGTGTTTGAAATTCGTGTTCCTGCCCTGAAGGGGACGGCGGGCCGAGCAGGCTCCGGGGCGTCCGAACCGTCCCGCTGAGGCCGCGGCTTATGTTCCTGTGTCCGTCGCTATCTGCTCCTGCCAGCCTGCAAGGGCGGCAAGGGCGCGGCGGGCATAGAGGGCACCCCGGTCCTTTTTCCGGATCCGGCCGGAAAGGGGAGGGAAGAGCCCGAAGGCGATGTTCATCGGCTGGAAACTCTTCCGGTCGGCCCTCTGAAGGTGGCCAATCAGGGAACCAAGGGCGGTTTCGGGCGGCGGCTGGATCATCTGCCGTCCTTTCAGTTGGTTTGCCGCGTTGATGCCGGCCAGCAGCCCCATGGCCGTGGATTCGATGTACCCCTCCACGCCGGTGATCTGCCCTGCGAAGAAAAGCCCGGGCCGGTCGCGGAGCTGGAGGAAGGGGGTGAGCAGGGCAGGGGCGTTGAGAAAGGTGTTCCGGTGGACGCTTCCATAGCGCGCGAATTCGCACCGTTCCAGGCCGGGGATCATCCGGAAGATCCGCCTCTGCTCCGGCCAGGTCAGCTTCGTCTGGAATCCCACGATATTGTATAAGATCCCTTCCCTGTCTTCGCGCCTGAGCTGGACGACGGCATGCGGCTGTCGTCCTGTCCGGGGATCGATCAGGCCGACCGGTTTCATCGGTCCATAGGCGAGGGTCTCGATCCCCCGGCGGGCGATCACCTCGACGGGGAGGCATCCTTCAAAGCATTTGACCTCTTCGAAGGTGTGAAGGGGGACCTCCTCGGCCTCTGTCAGGGCCTTCCAGAATTTTTCATAGGTTTCCCGGTCCAGCGGACAGTTCAGGTAGTCCGCTTCGCCGCGGCTGTAGCGGGAGGCGGCGAAGACGCGGCTTTTGTCGATGGATTCCCCTTCGATGATCGGCGAGATCGCATCGTAGAAATACAGATAGGCGCTGCCGGTGAGCGAGGCGATCGCCCCTGTGAGCGCCTCGGAGGTGAGGGGGCCGGTCGCGACGATCGTCAGACCTGTCCGGGGAATGTCGGTTACCTCCCCCCGGATCAGCTCCAGATTCGGATGGGCCCCAAGGTGCTCCTCGATAGAGCGCGAAAAGGCGTTTCTGTCCACGGCGAGGGCCTTGCCGGCGGGGACCGCCGTGGCATCGGCCGCGGCCATGATCAGGGAATCCATCCGCCGCAGCTCCTCTTTGAGGAGGCCGACGGCGTTGTCCAGGGCATTGGAGCGCAGCGAATTGCTGCAGACGAGCTCGGCCAGAAGCGGCGATTTGTGGGCGGCAGAGAAGCGCTCCGGCTTCATCTCGCACAGACGGACCCGCTCTCCGCGCCGGAGGAGCTGCCAGGCCGCTTCACAGCCTGCCAGCCCGCCGCCGATAACGGTCATGGGCGCATCCGGGGTCGTCATAGCGTGGGGACGGTCATTTTTTGTACTTCATGATGTTCCTGCACTCGGGGTAGCCGGTGCAGCCCAGGAACTTTCCATAACGGCCCGTCTTGACCGCCATCGGCTTGCCGCACTTGTCGCACAGGACATCCGAGATCTCCGGCGGCGCAGCCTTTGCCATGGGGCTTCCCGACGGGGAGGCCTTGACGATGTTCTTGCACTCCGGATAGCCGGAGCAGCCAAGGAAGGCGCCGTAACGGCCCCTTTTGAGGACCATCGGCTTTCCGCATTTGTCGCAGACCGCCTCCGGGGCGGCTCCTTCCGTCGCAGTCGGGGCGCTGACGGGCGTCCCGTCCGGGGCGAGGTTGATCGTGTGCTTGCATTCGGGATAGCCGGAGCAGCCGAGGAATTTTCCGAAACGCCCCTGCCGCGCGATCATCGGCTTTCCGCACAGGGGGCAGGGGATATCGGTGGTCTTTTCCTCCGGCTGTATCCCGCCGTTTTCATCCTGCCGGAAATTCTTCGTGTTCTTGCAGGCCGGGTAGTTCGTGCAGGCCAGGAAGCGGCCGTTTTTGCCCCACTTGATCACCATGGGCTTTCCGCACTTCTCGCAGACGAGATCCGTCGGTGTCTCCTCGCGCTTGATGTTCGTCATGTTTGCCTTTGCCTTTCTGAGCTCCTCCTGGAAGGGAAGGTAAAAATTGTTCAGGGTGTCCAGGCGCTTTGTCTTTCCCTCTTCTATCTGGTCGAGCTCCGTTTCCATCTGGGCGGTGAAGGCCACATCCAGGATCCGGGGAAAATTCTTGACAAGCAGGTCCGTCACGAGGATGCCCAGTTCAGTGGGGCTGAACTTCCCTTTTTCCAAAAGGACGTATTCCCGCTCCTGGATGGTCGTCATGATCGTCGCATAGGTGCTCGGCCTGCCGATCCCCTTTTCTTCCAGCTCCCGGATGAGGGAAGCCTCGGAGAAACGGGGAGGCGGCTGAGTGAACTTCTGTTCGGGTTTGAGCTCCAGGAGCTTCAGGGACTCTCCTTCCTTCACCTGGGGGAGGAGTTTGCCGAAGCCGTTTTCATCATTGTTGTTATTGTCCTCTTTTCCCTCTGTGTAAAGGACGGTGAACCCGGGGAACTTCATCACCGAGCCCTGCACCCTGAAGAGGCAATTGGCGGCGGCGATGTCGACCGTTGTCTGGTCGAGAACCGCGGGATTCATCTGGCAGGCGACGAAGCGGTTCCAGATGAGCTGATAGAGACGGAACTGATCCGGTGTGAGAAAAGACTTGATCGCCTGGGGCGGATGGGCAAGGGACGAGGGCCGGATCGCTTCATGGGCGTCCTGGGCCGTCCCGCCGACCTTGAAGACCCGTGCCTTGGGTGGCAGGAAGGCCGGATCGTAGTTTCGCTGGATGTACTCCCGAGCCTCAGTGAGCGCCTCGGCGGCGATGCGGACCGAGTCGGTCCTCATGTAGGTGATCAGACCGACCGGGCCTTCGGCGCCCAGTTCGATCCCCTCGTAAAGCTTCTGGGCGGTCAACATGGTCTTCTTCGCCGAGAAATGAAGCCAGCGGGAGGCCTCCTGCTGGAGTTTGCTTGTGGTGAAGGGGGCGGGCGGCTGCCGCTTGACCTCCTTCTTCTCCACGGTCGACACAACAAAGGGGGCGCTCTTCAGGGAGGCGACGATCTCGGCGGAGCGTTCGGCATTGCCGACCTTGGCCTTTTTCCCGTCGATCTTGATGAGTTTCGCCTCAAAGGGTGGCGGATTCGATCCCTCCAGCAGGGCTGTGAGGTTCCAGTACTCCTCGGGGACGAAGGCGCGGATCTCCGCCTCCCGCTCGCAGATGATCCGGACCGCGACCGACTGGACACGGCCCGCGGAAAGCCCCCGCTTCACCTTGTCCCACAGCACGGGGCTGATCTGGTAGCCGACCAGACGGTCCAGTATCCGCCGGGTCTGCTGTGCCTCATAGCGGTTGAAGTCCAGATCCCGGGGATGGGCAATCGCATCGAGGATCGTCTCGCGGGTGAGGTCGTTGAACAGGACCCGCCGGACGGTCTTCTTCTTGCTCTTGCCGATCTCTTCGGCGATGTGCCAGGCGATGGCCTCTCCTTCGCGGTCCGGGTCCGGGGCGAGCAGGATCTGCTCCGCCTTGGACGCCGCCTTTTTAAGCTCGGCGATCACCTTCTTCTTGCTCTCCATGACCTGATACGTCGGTTCGAACCCTTTTTCCGGATCGATGCCCAGCTTGTTTTTCGGGAGGTCCTTGACGTGACCGACAGAAGCCCGCACGTCATATTCCGAGCCCAGGTATTTGCGGAGCGTCTTGACCTTGGTGGGTGATTCTACGATGATCAATGAATTCAAATGACTCTACTCCTTACGTGAAAACATTTTACCCGGCAGCTGCCGGATGATGCCGCCCAGTGCAAGGACGAGCAGGCTGCTCTGGACTTCGTGGGCGGTGAGGCCCGACCGGGTGATCAATGTATCGACATCGACCGGCTCTTGGGTGATGAAGGCAAGCAGTCTGGTTTCGGTTTCGCCGAGCCCCTTTGCTGCGGCTGAGGAAGGCGTCGGCGCTCTTTCCGTATGGTCCGATGCGGCCTCGGGTCCCAAGAACAGCGGTTGACGCTCCGGGACCACCGGCGGCAGACCGGCCTGGGGAATGATCTCCTCGAGGATATCCTCCACGTTTTCGATCAGCTTGGCCCCCTGCTTGATCAGGCGGTTGGTCCCCTTGGAGCCGGCGGATTCGATGGCGCCTGGCACTGCGAAGACCGAACGCCCCTGCTCCGCGGCGATCCGCGCCGTGATGAGGGAGCCGCTCTTCTCGCCCGCCTCGACAACGACCACGCCCAGCGAGATGCCGCTGATCAGCCGGTTCCGTGAAGGGAAATTGGGGGCATTGGGCGGGGTCCCGAAGGGGTATTCCGTCACCAGGGCGCCCCGGGCCGCGATCTCGGCGGCAAGGGCCTCGTTTTCCGGCGGATAGACGATGTCCAGTCCATTCCCGAGGACCGCGATGGTCCTGCCCTTGCCGGCGAGCGCCCCTTGATGGGCCGCCGAGTCGATGCCGCGCGCAAGGCCGCTGACAACGGTGATCCCCTTGAAGGCCAGTTCGCGGCTGAGCTTCTCGGTCACGTATTTCCCATACGTGGAGGCGAGGCGCGATCCGACCATTGCCACGCCGACCTCGCCCGGACAGAGGGACCCCTTTACATACAGAAAGGGCGGATAGTCGTAGGTATTGAGAAGATTCCAGGGATAGAGGGGTTCCTGACACGTAACGATCGACACCCCCAGGGCCTCGGCCTGGGCGATCTCCCGCTCCACCCACTCCCAGTTTGCAAAGGAGCGGATATCGTCCGCCGTCTTCGGCCCGATCCCCGGCAGGACCTGGAGGGTCGGGGCAGAGGCGCCAAAGACCGCCTCGGGCGAGCCAAAGGCTGCAAGCAAGGTCCGGAATCCGACGCAGCCGACCCCTTCCACCGCCTTGAGGCCGATCCAGTATTTGAGGACTTTTTTGTTCATTCTATCGTCGAGATGTCTTACCCTATGGAAACCATGACCGATTTGGTCATATACCCGCTGAAAAACGGGTGCACGATATATCGGATATCTGAAGGGTGTCAAGTATTTTCACGGTGGCGGAAAACCGTTGCGTTCTTTCCGGTGTTGGGTTAGATATCAAAAAATGATGCTTGGGAGCAGGTGAGGTGCAGCGGTTTTTTTTCATCATGATGTTTTTCGGGGCGGTCCTGTGCCCGTCTTTTTTTGGTGTGGGGGTCATGACGGCGCAGGCTCAGCCGCCCCGCGGCGAGGGGGACTTTCCAGGGACAGGCAACGGAGCCCTGCAGCCGGTCCTGGTCGTCAATCCCCGGGAGATCGATCTGGGCTCTTTAGGTCCGGGCGAGGAGACGGAGGGCGTCTTTTACCTGAAAAATATGGGTTCCGGGAGCGTGGACTGGTCTACGGAGGGGCCGGAAGGGTGGATCAGAAGCGGATCTCAGGGCCTGGCCGGTATGGTCGGCGAAGCGCCCATGCCGATCAAGGTTCAACTCACCCTTCTCAACGAAAAAGGTCCGGGCAGGCTGTGGAACTGCTCTTTGCTCCTGCGCCTGGAGGGGGGCGGCCAGACAGTGTCCTATCGCCGGGAGGCGCCGCTCGGCGCCCTGCGGGAGTCGATCCGCATCAACTCCCGGGGCGGAGCAAGGACGGTGTTTTTCAATGCACGGCTCTCCGAATTGGCCTCCACGTCGTTGCTCGGTGTAGAACCTCTGCGGATCGATTACGGCGCGGTCCGTCCCGGGGAGCAGGTCACGCGCCGGGTCCAGGTGACGAACCGCGGCAAGGAGCCTCTGACGTGGAAGGCGGGCCTGCCCCCGCGAAAGAGGGTGCCGGAAACGGAGCTGATCACCAAGGGCCGGTATGTCACTTTTCTCAACGAGGCTGCCATCGGCGCCGGCAGCTATCCGACGGCAGGGCAGCTCCGGGAAGGGCTGGAGCTCACAGGGCCCTGGGCGGAGGAGGGGGGCCATCCCGTCAGCCAGGCTGACCGGAGCATCCTCCGTTACCGTTTCACAGGGACCGGGATCAGCCTGTTTATCAAGAAGACGCCGGAGGGAGGCCCCTTCACCGTTTTCCTCGACGATCAGTTTGTGAACCTCCTCGATAGTTTTTCCGACCGGCGGGAAAGGGTGGAGATCCTCATCGTCGACGACCAGCCTGAGGTTTCCCACACCCTGTCGGTCATCAACGGCGGCGGCCGGGTGGTGATTGAGGGGGTGCGGATCTTTGGAAAACCGGTCCTCAAGGGTCCTGCCGGCTGGATCCACATCTTTCCGAACAGCGGAGTGACGACCCGGGAGACCGACTACGTCAATATCGTGCTCAACGCAAACCGGCTTGTGCCCGGGGTTTACGGCGAGCAGATCTTTTTCACCTCCAACGGCGGCGAGGCGAACGTGGAGGTATTTCTTGAGGTAGCGACTCTGACCCAGACCCGCTTCCTGGACGTCCATCGCTACCTTTCCGGATCCGACTATCTTTTCTCCACGAACCCCCAGGCAGAGGCGTCCCGCCTCAAGGGCTACAAGCACCTCGGGATCGCCTTTCGGCTCTTCAGCCCCGGCACGCCGGGGACAACCGATTTTTCCCGCTGGTACAACCCCACCAAGGGCGATCATTTCTATTCCCCGGATCCTTTAGGGGGCGCGAAGCCGCCGGCGGGTTATCTCCTGGAGGGATCCATCGGGAACATCGCCACGGTCCGTCTGGCCGGGACCAGAGAACTTTACCGCTGGTATCACCCAAAGACGGGGGCCTATTTCTTTACCACGGATCAGACAGGGGAGGGGCTCGGCAAAAAGGGGTATCGGTTCGACGGGATTGTGGGATTCGTCCGCTGATGCCTGACGGGGAAAACTTTTTTATTCGGATCTTGACAAGTCCGGCCAAAGGGGATATAAACCGCTTCTTTTTAAAGGGCAGGACTGAACACAGTGCGTCGCGAGGACAAGCGCCTGTAGCTCAGCTGGATAGAGCAACGGACTTCTAATCCGTGGGTCGAGAGTTCGAATCCCTCCAGGCGCACCAGGCATGGATGGTGGGTGTAGCTCAAATGGTTAGAGTGCCGGGTTGTGGCCCCGGAGGCTGAGGGTTCAAGTCCCTTCACTCACCCCAGATTAGCAACCGACCGATGAAGGTAAAAGAAGCGCCCGTAGCTCAGCTGGATAGAGTCGCAGACTTCGAATCTGTTGGTCGTAGGTTCGAATCCTACCGGGCGCGCCATATTTGGTAAAAGAAACGACCGTATAAGGGCCCTTAGCTCAGCTGGTAGAGCAACTGACTCTTAATCAGTAGGTTGTCGGTTCGATCCCGACAGGGCTCACCAATTAATTCAAGGGGTTACAGTATAAAAGCTGTGCCCCTTTTTCTTTCCTGAGTCGTTTTATCCCGCTCCTATCCCGCTTTTTAGTTACCACTAAAACCTCCTCATTATCTATAAGATCCTTTTTTAACATTCTGACAATAAAAAAGTGGAAAACTTACCGGCCCGATAGTCATATTTCAAACCCATTGCTTTCCTTTACCATTTGTCATTTTTTCTGCAAATCATTTATCTCTCAGAGATATACTTCTTTCGCCACTCTTTAATTAGATCCTTATCGCTTTCCCAAACCCCTAGAAGATTTGCCATGGGGAATCCATATTCTTTCATCCCTGACAATACAGTTGTCTCTTCCATTCTTACCACCTCTTGATTTCATTCTTCGGTTGCACGGGGCGTTTTTTTATAGGGGTGGTTGCATCTGTTGATTGATTTCGTTTTATCCATGCCGCAAGCATCTTCAGCGATGGCAGCCACTGATTGTCGGCCGCTGCTGCTGCCAGGATCTCCGCATCCAGCAAATGGTTCTCCTTCCGGATCCGCTTCCAATACCTTTTTCCTCTCCGATCTCGGACCAATTCCTCGGAAAGGAGTTGCAACGCGTAATCCGTGCCGGTTTCCGCATGCAGGAGAAAGCGCTGGGATGCATCAGAGCCGCCCGATGCCTCATCAAGGCCGCGTTCCATACGCCAATGAATCAAGGCCTTGAATTGGGCGCTATCCAGGAGCCGAAGTTCCAGGCTCCCGGGAATTGGACGGTTGCTATGCGGGAATTTCTCCATAACACTGACCTTGATCCGCTGTGTTCCGCCGGCTATTGGCCGCGATGAACCCTTTGTCCCATAAACGCGATCAGGACCTGGACCGGTTCGAAATTTGGCGTTGACCGCCCGTATCCACTCATAGATTTCTTCGGTCCGCGTCCAATCCGCATCATCCGTGGCGCCGCCGCCTGTATCCATCGCCACGCGCCAGATATTCATCGTCTTGTCGATATCCTGTACCGGATATGCCGTATGAAAGATCAAATCTTCTACGGCGGTAAAGTCTGAAATAAAACCGTACTGGACAAGCCAGGATGTCAGATCCTCGGCCCAGGCACGCACTACAAACCAAAATCCAAATTTCTGTACATCGATGCCACAGGTGAGAGCAACCGCCCCTGCAGGCACGATCAGCGGCGGAAGTTCTGTTCGGTGAGTATCAAGGAGCTTTTGCTCATCCTTCGGCGTAATGGATTCCTTCCAGACCTCGGCTTTGATCTGTGTGATAAAGACCATCAACTTTCCGGGGTCCTCCAAACTGCGCAGGTGAGCGGCGACAACGGTGGAGAGAGATATAAAAGGAGAATACCAAGCAGGCAGGTGGAATGCAACACATTGCGGTCGATCGACGGGAGTCTCGGGCCGCCAGAAACCCTTTTGAACGGCCTGGTCGCGTATATAATCATCCCAGAACATCCCGCAAGCAGAACATTGATAGTGAGCGAGGCGCTTACGGATAATCTCACGCGGATCCCTGACCGCTTCAGGCCAGGTGAATTGACCGAAATGCATGACCTGGGCGGCGGCACAAATCGGACAAATGGCATGATAATGACGGATCTCGTCAGCATCCAGTTCAATAGCCTTCCCGATGTACCCGGATTCATCCGCCGGCGTGGAAAGATCGAGGATCTTCTTCGTATGAGGGTAAGCATTTGTCCGGATCTCTGTCAAAGATAGAGGATCCGCCTCTTTCCCGGAGAAGTCCGGAAATTTGTCGATCTCGTCACGGATGAGATATTTAACAGGCTCAGAAGAGATCTCGGCAGCGCTGGTCGCCCATGCCATCATGAAGTCCATGCCGTTGATGAAGCTGACGGCAAGGGTCGTTGTGTCGTCCGGCCTAGAGGTTAGAAGCGCGGACAGACGAGGCGAGCTCCTGAACATCGGGATGATTCGTTTACGGGCAATGCGTTTGCAGACCTTTTCATCGGGCATGACATACATGGCCGGCCCCGGATCCGCATCGATCATGTGGCCAAGGAAATTGAAAGCAACTTGAGTTTTGCCCGTTTGCGGGGCGAACATCAGGATTACCCGCCGGACGTAAGGGAGATCCAGCGTATCCATGGGTTCGACCAGGTATGGCGTCGTTTCGTTTCTCCATTTGCCCGTGATCGGACCATTCGTCACGACCCGATGACGCGCCGCCCACTCTGACGTGGACAACCGCTCTTTGCGCCGAAACACCCGCCGTTCCCCTTCGGTAAAGATAAGCACTCCCGGCACGGGCGAAAAGGCCGGAAGACCTGATGTCTTGATGGCATTATGTGTTTGTTCCATTTTTCGACCTACTTTTTTGATGTAATCTGAATGCCCTAATGGCTGCATTGAATAGCTTCAGCTGGAGTTTATACTCGTGCAGCGACGCATCCAGTTCAACCGTACTGCATTTTTCCTTTATCTTTTTCATCATTTCACTACATTCATCCATCTTCTCATTTATCTGTCTTGTTACATTTTCAATTTCGGAATCACCAAGGCCCGAGTCAATAAGATTCGTGCCAAAAATAGCGTCCATACTGCTTTTGTCCTTAATTGCAGACAGATATCCCCTGATGATTGTGTTTAGAAGCTCAATCTGTAACCGAAACTCCTTGCGTCCCGCTTTCATTACAAATTCATTATAGTCACCTTCTGATATTTTTCTTACCCTTGCGATGCTCTGATTCATCATCTCAACTAAGGTGTTCATTTGATATCGCTCCTTTCTGCCTGGTGCCAGGACACCCGCCCCTTTTGCTGAATTAGATTGTCTTCCACCTCTTACTCACAAAGGTTATGCCTTAGCTTCATCGCTGATCGCATACCTCATAAAGCCTCTTCCCAATCCTCGTCTTCATCAAAGGCATCGATTATTATCGCCCATTCATCCTCTTCTAATGTTTTGGACATAGCTAATGTTTCTGCTATTGCTTCGATAATTCTCCAGTTTTTATCGATTATCTCTCTCGCTTTTATCCGTAAACTCGATTCAGTTTCATCCGTGCGCCGTAATATATCAGCGGCTTTTTCATCATCGCTTGACAGCTTCATGGTACGCAGTTGCTTTTTCCTCCTTATTCATATCGATCCTCCTTCGTCGCAACTGGCCCTATTCAGCCGCTGATCTCAGACCTGAATCCTCTCCAACTTGGCCAGCACACACGCCCCTATTCCCATTATGCAGTCATAATAGCAGATACGCCTTACCCCGTTTATGATCCGTTTCCCAGTCTCATAAGATATTCCTCACGTTTCTTTATCTTCTCCGGATCGATGCTATAAAGTTCTAAATCTCTGAAGTGGTCAGTTAGTTCATATATTTGAGCAAGACTGTTAAAAACATCGTTACATATCTCATGAATTCCTTGTGCCCAAGCGGACTCGTCCTCAATTTCCATATCGTTGAGCACCATTTGTTTAAATTGACTAGCTAATACATAAATTTTAGAACGACAAATGGTCGCGATATTTTCGATATCGCCTGTATTATTGATTATTTCCTCCACCGTCATAATATTTCTATTCATTTTTTATCCCTCCATGTCTCATTTTTTAAAATCGATTTCAGTTTTGTTACTCCTGGCATTGCCCATTTGCATTCTGCCGCTTCGTAAAATCTTTCATGACCTCATCCCCTATCCGGGTGAGCATGACGAGCGCATTTCGCATGATTGTTAAATAATTAAACCCCTTCTCCATTCCTTCCAGGTGGTCAGGAGTGATCATTTCAGTTACTTCCCCATAAACGGTGCCAGGGGCGGAATAATATCAAGATCAATTGCGTTCATTAAGTCCATAGCCGTTAGGCCGTGATCCGGGTCAAAGTGGACAATCGGCCCTCTCAGATCATCTTCCATTGTCTTCGATATTTGCTGTTCCATTTCTCACACCTCCATAAAAAAGCCCGAAGATTTCTCCCAGCCATGAGCAGGCTGCCCGTAGCGTCACCGCAACGGGAATCTTCAGGCATTGTCTGGATTTCTTCCATTTCATAGCTCATGGTTTGGATAAGTTTAATACCCGATATACCTTATTTCGGGTATTGTCAATATAAATTTTGTTGCAAATTATTCCGATATCCTCTATATGTCGATCATGCCGACAGAAAAACCTAAAATTATTTTTGTGATCAAGGAAGATCTTCTTAAACGGATCGACGACTTCCGTTTTGAAAACCGCATAAATTCACGTTCAGACGCCATCCGACGCCTTATTGAAAAAGGTCTCACGGCTCTTGATTCCTCCTCGATGACTCTACAAAAAACAAAAAAGAAATAA
>Ga0172371_10002351_pt1 | contig 30080 bp, 27 predicted proteins | sample Lak12m_FD_114543 | JGI IMG/M metagenome (GOLD analysis project Ga0172371, IMG submission 114543) | Freshwater microbial communities from Kabuno Bay, South-Kivu, Congo - kab_022012_12m | ecosystem: Environmental > Aquatic > Freshwater > Lake | place: Democratic Republic of the Congo: South-Kivu...
CGCAGGTCGGGCGCCTGCTCGATATCGGCGCGGTCGCCGGCATCGAGCCAGTCCATGGCGACGCGGCCGCCGAGGCCGCCGGTCCAGGCGACGCAGTCGCCGAGCAGCTCCGTCAGCGGCCGCAGGTAGGCGCCCACCGCACCAGGACTGGTGGCCAGACCGACACACACCAGGGCGACGGTACGGTCGCACAGCCAGTCGCGATGGACTCGCGCGAAGGCGATGACATGCTCGTCCGGCTCGTGCCGGTAGACCGGCGTGACGATCACCACGAACCGAGCCCGGCGGGCGGCGGCTCCGCAGCCGCCCGGTCCGGTCGTGGCGGTCTCCTCATGCGCCGCGATGTCCGCGGCCTCCACGTCGGCGAGGTCGCGGGCGCGGCAGACCCGGGCCGGGCCCAGGATGCGTCCCAGGTCGCGGGCGATCGCTTCACTCAGCCCGTACTTGCTCTCGTAGATGATCAGCGTCTGCGGCATGGCCCTAGCTTCTCACAGATCGGACCGCACGACAGTCCGCGCGTGACGGCGCGGCGCGGATCGATCCCGACGCCGCTTCAGCGCCGCCGTCTGTGTCTGTCGGATCCTGCGTGCGCCGGCTCGGCTGGCACACGCCGCCGCCACATCCTCTGCCTACGCTCACGCCGCCGCCCCGGGCTCCCGCTTCTCCCTCCGCCCCGGCAGCGTCTCGATGATCAGGATGCCGCTGAAGATGAGGCCGGCGCCGGTGAGGAGCCGCCACGTCACCGTGTCCATGCCGAAGAGCACGCCGAAGACGGCGCTGAAGACGCTCTCCAGACAAAGCAGCACGGCCGCGTGCGTCGAGGTGGTCCGCTGCTGCGCCCACGACTGGATGACGAACGCCAGTACCGTCCCCGAGAAGGCCGTCCACCCGATCGCCAGCCACGCCCGGCCGGGAAGGTCGAACGTGATGTCGGTGACGAACGGCGTGAACGCCAGGCAGAGCACCATCGAGACGGCGATCTGCGTCACGGCCAGCGTCGCCGGGCGCACCTTGGGCGCGAAGAACCCGGTGGCCGTGATGTGCATCGCGTAGCAGAGCGCCCCGACGAGCGTGAGGCCGTCCGCCAGGCTGATGGTGAAGTCGCCGCGCAGCGACAGGAACCCGAGGCCGACGGTCGCGACGATGGCGCCGAGGATCTGGAAGAGACCGGGCGACCGCCTGGCGATGATCCAGTACAGGAATGGCACCATGGCCACGCTCAAGCCGGTGATGAACCCCGACTTGCCGGGCGTGGTCCACTGCAGAGCGTACGTCTGGATGACCAGGGCCGAGAGGTAGAACGCTCCCAGGATGGCGCCGTACTGCCAGTCGCGGCGCGAGGCCGTGAGGATGCTGCGCGGCATGATGACGGCGAGGAGGACGAACCCGACGACGTAGCGCAGCATGACGTAGAGCATCGGGTCGATGCGGCCGATGGCGTCCTTGATGACGACGAAGTTGAAGCCCCAGACGACCGCGACCATGAACAGTGAGACGTCGGCCAGGGCGACATCTCGTCGAGTGTGAGCCTTGGGCGGGCCGGCGGCGGGTGGGCCGCACGCCGCTGCCTCGGCCGTACCGCCTGCGGGCGTCGACGCGGCGGCCGTCTCCCGGCGGTGCCTCACGCCGTGGACCCGCCGTCGACAAGCCAGTCGGCGCCGGTCACAAAGCCGGCCTCGTCGGAAGCCGCAAAGGCCACCACGGCCGCGACCTCCTCGGGCTGCCCGATCCGTTCCAGAGCATAGCCGTCGGCCTGCCGGCTCGCGTATGCCTCGGGGTCCTGTGACTCCTCGATGGCCCGGTGCAGCATCGGCGTGTCGATGATGCCGGGGCAGATGTTGACGACCCGGATGCCGTCGGGGCCGTGGTCCCTGGCGATCGAGCGGCCGGCCATGATCAGACCGGCCTTCGACGCGGCGTAGACGGCGGCACCCGGCTCGCCGTGGATGCCGGAGTCGCTGGCGATGTTGATGATGACGCCGCCGGCCGGCCGCTGGGCGGTCATCTGCCGCACGGCCGCCTGCATGAGGAAGAACGCCGCCTTGAGGTTGGTGTCCATGCACCAGTCGTAGTCGGCCTCAGTGACCGCTGCCGTCGGCTTCTCGAGCCAGACACCGGCGCCGTTGACGAGGATGTCGAGCCGCCCGAAGCGCCCGACGGCCTCGGCGACAAGCTTCTGGCACGCGGGGACGGTGCGCAGATCGCCGAGCACGACGTGCACGGCGGCGGCGCTGTCGGCAGACACTCCGCCGACGGCCGCGCCGGCGCCGGCTGCGTCGGCCGCCTCTCGCGCCCGCTCCGGGTCGCGGGCGCCCAGGACCACGCGGCAGCCCTCGCCACTGAGGCGATCCACACAGGCCCGCCCGATACCCGAGGAGCCACCGGTGACGACAGCGACCTTGCCCTCCAGACCGCGCATCGCTCTCCCTCCGGCTCAGCGTACTGCCCTCGCCACACGTCCGCCAGACCCGTGACGAGCACGACGCATCTCTGCATCAAGCTTACACGGCCATCCCGGCTTCGCTCATCCCGGCGCTCGCCCCACCCTTGAGCCGACCGCTCACGGCTGCTATAAGGCAGGAGACCACAGTCAGGGGCGGCCCCGTCGGACACGACCGGCCCGCCCACCAAGGGAAGAGGGAGCCGTCATGGGCGACGAGGCAGCGCAGATCAGGGTCATCGGACCGGACGACGTCGTGTGGTCGGAGTCGGCGCGCGGGCCGCAGGAGACCGAGCCTCCGGGCCGCGAGTTCGTCGCCGCCGCATCGCCGGACGGCAAGTTCAGCGTCGGCTACTGGGAACGGGACGTGCAGAAGCGTCCCTTCGAGCGTCCGTACCACGAGGTCGCCTACATCATCTCGGGGAACCTCGAGATCGAGCTGGAAGACGGCAGCGTCGTGAAGGCAGGCCCGGGCGACATCGTGGACACGCCCAAGGGCAGCAAGGGCTACTGGCGCAACACCGAGCCTGTGCGCAAGGTCTGGGCGATCCTCGAGGACTGACGACCGGCAGTCGGCCGCCGCGCGGGAGTGGACGTGGAAGGACGGGCATGAGGAACACAAAGGGAGCGACCCGGGCGGCCGTCGTCGCAGGACTCGTCGCCCTCTGCGCAGCGGTGGCGGCCGTGTCCGTGGCCTGCGGAGGCGACGGCGGCGGCAGCGATGCCGCTCAGACACCCACTGCCACGGCCTCGCCGTCACCGGGCCTGGGAGCCGTCCTCGTCGTGGTCCCCGACGACGACTTCCAGCAGATCGAGTACAAGGCCGTCGTCGACGCGCTCAAGACGGCGGGCTATCCGGTGTCCATAGCCAACCGCGAGGGCGGCGATTCGTTCAGCGGCGACGTGGCTGTACGGTCGGATCTGACGATCGCCGACGCCGACGCCGCGGACTACGAGGCGGTGGTGCTGATCGGCGGACCGGGAGCGGCGGCGCTCTTCGACGATGCGGACCTGCAGGACCTGGTCCGTACGGCGGCGGCCGACGGCAAGGTGGTCGCCGCCATCTGCCTCGCCCCGGTGGTGCTGGCTCGCGCCGGCGTGCTCGACGGCAGGCGGGGCACCGTCTGGGAGGACGAGGTGGCGGTCCTGGAATCCGAGGGCTGCACCGTCGTCGGCGCGCCGGTGGTGGCCGACGGACTCATCGTGACCGGAAGCGGTCCGGAGGCCGCCGAGGAGTTCGCCGCACAGGTCGTCGAGGCTCTGCAGTCGCGGCAGTAGAGACGGCGTACGGCGCACGCAGGTCGGTCGCCGTCGCACGCCGGGCGGCGAAGCTACCGCCGCCGCACGGTGACCGGGAACGAACGGCTGCCGGTGGCTCCGGCGGCGTTGGTCACCCGCACCGTGACGCGATGGCGTCCGGGGCGCGTGTACCGGTGCACCAGCCACAGCCGCTGATCGCCGCTCACACTGAGCGTCTGCGAGCGTGATCCGTCGCCCCAGCTCACCCGCGCGGTCCAGCCGCCGCCGCCGGGGTCGGCGAACGTCGCCCTGCGGCGCAGCGTGCCGCCGCGCCGCAACGTCGTCCCGCGTCCCGCGTGGATCAGCGGCCGTAGCGGCTCGAGCGCACCGGTGTCGACCACCTCGAAGTCGCGGCCACGCACCCGCGAGAGCTCGCGCAGCACATCGTCGTCCCAGCGCGGATCGGGAGCGCCGCTGATGTACCAGGGCCCGCCGTTGTCGGCGACGAACATACCGTACCTCTTGAGCGCCGTCAGGATGACCCGGACCGGCCGCGAGAAGCCGTCCAGGGGGTAGTCGGCACGCAGCCGTACCCTCAGCCCCATCGGCGGCAGCGTCGGGTCGGTCGACGAGCTGGCGAAGTGCGTCGCCGGATACAGGTACGCGCGCTGTGTGCGGCTCACGGTGAAGCGCAGCGCGTGCCGGATCTCGCCGCTCTGCACCTCGTCGTAGCGCACCAGGCCGGGCAGCATCGGCAGGCCGGCAGCATCGGCGCTGGTCCAGCCGTCGGGACGCACGGCGTTGACGCGCAGGTCCCAGACCGCGCCCGAGCCCGCTTGCCATCGCCCGCGGCGACCGTCGTAGCGTGCGTCGTAGACCTCGTAGAGCAGCCGGCGGTCCTTGTCGAGGACGATGATATGGCGATCGCCATCGCCCGCCGGCCCGCCCTCGATCGGCGCATCACGCGGGATCGGATACGGTCCCGGATCGCTCTCGTCACGGTAGTAGAAGGAGATGGGGACGCGGCGCTGGCCGCGGCGCACGATCACATACGGGATCCCGTTGGGGGCGCCGTTCCAGGTGGTCCCGAAGTCGGGATGAAGCCCGGTGTCCAGACCCATGGCCGCCAGGTAGGTGGGTGAGAGCGGGTGCACCGGCAGTGCGGAGATGTCGGCGTTCCACGGATTCGAGGCGGGGAAGAGGCGGAAGCCGATCGGCTTGTTCGCGCCGACAGCGGTGACCGCGCGGCCGGCCGGCAAGGCTGCGGCGGCGTCTCCCACCCCGCCGACAGCCCCCGCCACGTCGACAGCCTTCGCCATATCGGCCGTCTTCGCCACGTCGGCTGCCCTCGCCGTGCCGAATCCGGCGACATCCGGACCGCCGCAGAGCACGACGAGGACCGCTGCCGCAGCGGCAGGAAGGACGCTCGTTCGAGGACTCCAGAGGCTCACGTCATTCCTTGACCGTTCGATGGTCGTTTCGCGGTGCCGTCGCGCCCGCAGCCCGCGCCCAGATGGGCAGCGCCGGAACGATCGCCATGTAGCGCGACCGGGACGCTCCTTATCGTATCGGCCGTCCCGCGACCGGCTCGACCACGACGCGTCGCCCCACCTGCCGACGACCTTGACGGCCGGCAGGCATAGTCTGCGCTGAGCGGGTAGTGCGTGCCCGATCATCATCAGTGCACCTGGTCACTCTGAGCGCCGCCCCGGAGACGCCACCACCGACGTACGTTCCGCGAGCGCTCGGCACCACGCTCACCGAACTGGCAGGCCTCTTTCCGGTGGTCTACTTGACCGGCCCGCGACAGTCGGGGACGACCACCCTCGCACGCAACGTCCTGCCGGGATTCCGCTTCATCGACCTGGAGGAGATGCTGGCGAGAGAAGAGGCGCTGGACGATCCGCGCCGATTCCTGCGTAGGATCGCCGACGGAGCCGAAGGCGTCGTTCTCGATGAGGCGCAACGCGCCTGATCCGTTGGAGCGTTGCGGGCGGTGGATCAGGGTGGACGGCGAGATGAGTGTGGCGGGAGCGACGGGACTCGAACCCGCGACCTCCGGCGTGACAGGCCGGCGTTCTTACCAGCTGAACTACGCCCCCGCGAAAGCCGGGGGACCGGCGACAGATGAGGAGCCGGCCCTGCGCGGCGAAGACGCATTGTAGCAGCAGCGGGGAGCGGCGGCAAAACGCCACCGCTCCCCGCTGCGCCGAGTCACGACCGTGGCCGTGCCCGCTGCGCCGTCCGACGGCCGTCGCCGCACACCGGACCCCGGGCGATCCCCGTGCGCAACGTCCGGCGAGCCGTCGCGCCGGAGCAGGCAACCGGTCACCGGCCGGTCAGTCCTCAGCCGGCAGATCCATCACGTCCCAGGGCGCGCCGTACGTGCGCATCAGCTCCAGGAACGGCTCGTACGGGATGCGCTCCGGCGCCAGGACGCCCTTCTCGGCGATCATGCCCCTGACGAACATGATCGCCGCGCAGGCCGCCGGCACGCCGGTCTGGAAGCCGGTGCCCTGCACGCCCAGATCCTTGAACGCCTGCTGGTGGTCGGTGATCTGGTACATGAAGCGCCGTGCCGGCTTGCCGGCGATAGTCCCCTCGGCAAGGGTGCCCACGCAGACCTGGCCGCTCAGCTTGCCGTAGAGGTCGACTGGGCGCGGCAGGCGGCTCACGAGGAACTCGCGCGGCGAGAAACGCCCGCCCTTGAAGTCGATCACGTCCTTGCTGTCGAGGCCGAGCGCTCGGGCCACCTTGAGCATCGTGACGAAGAAGTCGTCGAGCGCGATGAAGAAGTCGGCCTGCCGCAGGCCCTTGTCGCCGAGGTAGAGCGGCATGAGCTGCGACTCCTCGTGGTCGACGTTCCAGACCCTCATGCGGCCGACCGGGCCGGGAAAGTCGAACTCACGCGAGCGGGTGAGAGGCTCGTATCTGACCGCGCGCCCGCCGGCGAAGCCGGTAGGCGGCAGCAGGCATTCCTCGACCATCGTGTTGGGCGAGAACCCGCAGGCCAGATCGTAGCCCTCGACCTCGCCGTTGTCGCCGTCGAGTACCGTGAGCTTCTCGACGGTGTCGAACTGCTCGTAGAGAGCCCGGGCGAACACGTCGCTGGCGCCGGGATCGATGCCGAAGAACACGAGGCCGGTGAGACCCCTGCGGCGGAACTCCTCGTCCAGCGCCAGCTCTTCGTCGACGTCGGCGGTGCCGACAATCTCCCGCGGTCCGCCGGCGGCCATGTCGAGGTAGTTCGTGCCGGCCTCGAGGCAGGCGGCCAGCACGTCCATGTTGTAGTCGGGCATGAGACCGTTGACCATCAGGTCGACGCCCGACAGCGCGGCGACCAGCGCCTCCTTGTCGGTGACGTCGAGCTGCAGGCACTCGGCCTTGCCGCGGGGCAGCTTCTTCGCCACCTCCTGCGGACGCGCCTCGTCGATGTCGGCCAGCACCACGGCTTCGACCTCGTCGACCGTCGCCACCGTCCGTGCGATCACCTCGCCGACCGCGCCGACACCAAGCTGCAGAACGCGCATGGGTCACCTCTTCGTCGTTTCCGGCGGCACTATTGTGCTCGCGGCGGAGATGGGACTTCCATAGCTGGTCTCTCCTCGAACTTATCCATGATGAGCAAACATTCTTTGCCATGTCGCGTTGACGTCCGTTCTCGCGATGAGTAGCGTCGGGCCGTGCCCGACTATGTGAGCGTACAGGTGGCAGCCCGCCGTCTGGGCGTGGCTCCGGTGACCGTGCGGCGCTGGACCGCCAGCGGCCTGCTGCCCTGCGTCCGAACGCACGGCGGCCATCGCCGGATCTCCACCGACGACATCGAGGAGCTGGGGAGAGCAGGCGGCCGCGGGCATCTGGCCGCCCGCCGCGCCCGCGAACGCGAGCTGGACACGCTGATCGAGGTCGCCGCGGCGCTGACCAGCCAGCTCGAGCTGCCGGCGCTGCTCAGAGAGATCGCCCGCGCCATGACGCTGCTCGTCGATTGCCGGTTCTGCGCCGTCTCGGAGTACGACCGGCAGACACGGACGGTACGCTCACTCGCCGAGTACGACGCGGCCGGGGAACGTCTGGCGGCCGAGGCCGGCGAGACCGAGTACCACGTTCGCGAGTTCCCCGCCACGCGGCGGGCGCTGGAGGAGCAGGTGGAGGTGGTCGTCAACGTCGACGACCGCCACGCCGATGCGGCCGAGGTCGCGGCGCTGCGACGCGGCGGCGACAAGAGCGTGCTGATCCTGCCACTGGTGTTCTCCGGCGAGTCGATCGGCCTCATCGAAGCCACCGACGCCGAGCGCACGCGCCGCTACTCCCGGCAGGAGCTGCGACTGTTCCGGGCGGTGGCCGGACAGGCGGCCGTAGCGCTGCATAACGCGCGCGTCTTCGCGGCGCTCAGCGCCCGGGCGCGACGCGGCGGCGGTCTGCTCGACGTGCTGGCGGCACTGACCGACCGCGTCGACGGCCTGGCTACCTGTCCCTCCCGCCGCCCCTTTCTCGAGAAGCTGGCGGCGGCCGTCTGCGACGCCTGCGACGCACTCTCCTGCGTGGCGACCGCCGGCCGCGAGAGCGCCGGCGCCGTGGGCCGCGGGACCGCCGGAACGGATCGCGGCCACATCCTTGTGAGTGCGGCGCCGACCGGCGACGGCGACGCACGGGCGGCCGGGATCACCCTCGCGGTGACTCTGCCCGGCAGGCCGGCGGAGGGTCTGGCTGAGCTCCTGGCTCTGACGGCGACCGCCGCTACCTCGCTCTGGCGGCGACTCCCCGAGGGGTGAACCGGCGATGAGCGACATCCCCTTCGTCTCGCCCGGCACCGTCACAGCGGCCGTGTTCGCGCTGCCGTCGTTGACGATCGTCGTCCTTCACGCTCGACGCCACGGCCTGCCGGCGATCGCTCTTCTGGCACGGCTGGGCCTCATCGTCGTCCTTGCCACCGTGCTCGCCTACACCATGCCGCGCTGGAACCGGACCGGCCTGCTGCCCGACGAGCAGACGTGGAACCTCATCCCGCTGCGCACGATCCGGGCCCAGGTCGCGGCGCTCGGCTACGACACCAGGGAGAGTCTGCTTCAGCTCGCCGGCAACTTCCTCTTCTTCCTGCCGGTGGGTCTGTTGCTGCCGCTCGGCTGGCGGCACCTGCGCTCGTTCGGGCGCACCCTGCTTGTGGGTCTCGCCATCACCCTGGCAGTCGAGCTCGCGCAGCTGCTGATCACGAGGACCCTGCCGGTCTGGCCGCGCTGGGCCGACATCGACGACGTGCTGCTCAACCTGGGCGGTGTGGCTGCCGGCTGGCTGCTCTGGCGGGCGCTCGCCGGCGGGCATCGATCAGGTGCGCCGTCGCCAGGACCGGGTGCCGCGTGAGCATGCGCGGGCCGCTGAAGCGCATCACGGCCCGCACCTGCTCGCGCAGCGCCGGCTTGTAGCAGTGCGTTGGACACGCGGCGCATGTCGGCTTGGCGGCGCCGTAGGGGCATCGATCGAGCCGGGTGCGGGCGTAGTCCAGCAGCGCGGCGCAGTCCCCACACAGGAAACCGGCCTGTGCGTCCACGACGGCGCCCGGCGACGCCCGCACGACACCGTGATGGTCGCGACAGTACATGCCGACCATCACCGCTAGCGTGCGCCGCTCGCGTGCCAGACGGCGCGCTCCGCCGCTCACGGTATGCCGATGAGTACCACGCGGACCGCCGCTCACGGCGTGCCGGCCGGAGCCCCGCGGACAAGCGTGGCCGGCCTCCCGATCCGGCCGGCCGCGGCCGTCGGCTTCACCCCGTGAACTCGACCTCGACCAGCTCGACGTCCCACAGCGGCTCGATCTTCTCGGCGATGTCGTTCTTGATCGCCTGCGCGAACTGGTGGCTCTCGTCGAGGTCGACGACCACCTTGACGATGCCGCCCTCGAAGCTCACGTCCCTGACCAGGTCGGTGCGCACGATGTCGAGGCCCATGAGCGGGTTCATCACGTGCTTGAGCCGCTTCTCGATGGTCTTGAGGGTGGTCGGCTCGCGCTCGGTCACCAGACCGTTGCGTTCCTCGTAGTCGCGGATGGCGGCCCGCAGACCCTCGACGGCCAGCACGCTGCAGTGCGCCTTGATCGGCGGCAGGCCGCCGAGCTCTTCCGAGGCATCCTTCCAGCTCACCTTCTTGGCTTCATCGAGCGTCTTGCCCTTGGCCAGATCGGTGATGATCGAGCCGGTGGCGATGTTGCTGGCGCAGCCGTAGCTCTGGAACTTGATGTCGTCGATCGTGTTCTTGTCGGGATCGACCTTGATGGTCACCGAGACCATGTCGCCGCAGGCCGGGCTGCCCTCGATGGCCTTGCCGTCCGGCTCTTCGATCTCACCGACGTTGTGGGGGTGCTTGAAGTGCTCGAGGACGGTCTCGTTGTAAGGGAACTTCGTCATCGTCTGCTCCTTGCGTCCTCGTCTCAGTCCCTGGGGGCCAGCGGGCTGATGGCGCGCAGCTGCGCCACTACCTCGGCGGCGGCCTCGATCACGTCGTCGACGTCTTCCATGCTGTTGAAGCGGCTGAAGCTGAAGCGCACCGAGCCGTGGGCGCGCTCGTGGTCGCCGCCGATGCCGCTGATCACGTGGCTGGCCTCGAGCGACTTGCTGAAGCAGGCCGAGCCGGTGCTCACCGCGAAGCCGCGCATGTCGAGCTGCAGCGTGATGCTCTCGCCCTCCACGAAGTGAAAGGTGACGTTGGCATTCTGCGGGGTGCGCCGCGTGCGGTGCCCGTTGAGGGTGGTATGCGGGACCTCGCCCAGCGCACGGTCGAGCAGACGGTCGCGCAGGGCGCGCAGCTGTTCGTTCTCCTGCGGCGTCACCAGGCCGGCGGCGGCGGCGAAGCCGACGGCGGCGGGGATGTCTTCCACGCCGGCGCGCAGGTCGTACTCCTGGAAGCCGCCGTCCATCCACTTCCTGATCGGCGTCTTGTCCCGGACATACAAAGCACCGACGCCACGCGGGCCGTGGATGGTGTGCGCCGAGATGGTGACCAGATCGGGGCCGGGCGCGCCGTCGCGGCGCCCGATGCCCAGATCGGCGCCGCTCTCAGGTGACGTCTCGCCCACCTCACCGACGCCGGCGCCGGCCGACGCGGCGGCGCCGGATCCGGAGACATCGATCGGCAGCCGGGTGAACGTATGCGTCGCGTCGGTGTGCAAGAGCACGTGCCCGTCGTAGGCGACCTTCGCGATCGCATCGATGTCCTGGACCGTGCCGATCTCCTGGTTGGCGTGCTGCACGCTCACCAGGATGGTGTCCTTGCGCAGCGCCGCGGCGACGTCGTCGGGGTCGACCAGACCGTCGCCGTCGACATCGAGCCAGGTGACCTCGAAGCCCTGACGCTCAAGAGCGCGGGCCGTGTTGAGCACCGGGAAATCCTCGATGCGGGTGGTGACCAGGTGCCGGCCCTTCTTCTCGCCCAGGGCCAGCGCCACACCCTTGAGCGCCAGGTTGCTCGACTCGGTGCTGCCGCTGGTGAAGACGAGCTCTTCCGGGGCGGCGCCGAGTCGCTCCGCCAGCGTGCCACGCGCCGCGTCGAGCGCCTCACGCGCCTCGATGCCCAGGGAGTAGCCGAACTCGCTGGTGGCGACGGCGTACGTCTCGAAGAAGTAGGGCTGCATCGCTTCGAGGACGCGCTCGTCGAGGCGCGTCGTGGCCGAATTGTCGAGGTATGTGGTCTCACCGAACACGTCCGCTTCCTCCCGTGCGGCCGGGGTCTCTGCCGACCCGGCCGTCGCTTCGAGCCGTCTGTCCGAGTCGTCTCTGCGAGCCCGTCGCTCCAGAGGCCTCCGGCTCATTTGTCCGGGCTCAGATGAACAGGGTCACGGTGCTCTCGCGGGCTTCCTTGATGTAGGTACCCACGGCACAGTACTCCTCGATCAGGTCCTGCTCGAGCTGCTCGGCGGTGACGCCCATGATGTCCATGGTCATGTCGCAGGCGAAGATCTTCCCGCCCAGCTCCTTGAAGTCGCGCGCCATGTCCTGCAGAGCGCGCACGTTGCGCTTCTTCATGCGCCCCTTGATCATCGCCTTGCCCAGGCCCAGCATGTGCATCTTGCTCAGCGGCCCGCTGTCGAGCTTGCCCTTCTTGAGCCTGCTGAGACCCCAGAACGTGAAGTACAGCGACGCTTCCATGCCCATCGCCAGGGCGCCGTTGCCGATGATGAAGGCGCTGTACATCTTGTCGAAGTCGCCGCTGTGGACGATGACCGTGATCTTCTCGGGCCGGCCGGGCGTGCGTTCGGCACCGACTGCCGTGGCTCGATCGTCGCTCCCGGCTCTCGCCGTCGTGTCAGCGTCTGCCATGAGTCCGTCTCCTGCCATGCCGCGCCGTCAGCGCTCGATCCGGATGATCCACTCGCCGTTCTCGTTCTCCTCGACACCGAGCAGCGAGAGGCCCAGGGCTTCGACGGCCATCGGTATCTCCTTCTTCGACGACGGGTGCGTACCGACGACTTCCACCACGTCGCCCGGCTGCGCTTTGCGCAGCGCCTTGCGCGTCTCCACCAGCGGTACCGGGCAGTTCTCGCCCCGGCAGTCGACGTGTATCTGCGCCACGACGATCACCTCTCCCTGTGTTCTGACTGAAGCCCGGTCGCAGGGCCGTGGAAACGGCTGCGGCCACCGCAGACATTCCCCTCCGCCCGTATTGCTAACCGCCGAGGTCGGGTTGCCTGCGAGGGTGCCGGGACGATGACGACCGCTGCCGGGATCAGGCTGTCGAGCGTCGCCCGAGAGCGTCTCGCACCGCCTGCAACAGCTCGCGGTTGTCGGTCGGCTTCTGCAGGAACGCCACCGCACCGGCCTGCTCCGCACGGCGACGCATCTGCTCGGGATCGCGACCGCTGATCACGACGACCGGAGTGGCCGCCAGATCGGGGACCGCCCGCAGGCGCTCCATCACCGTGAACCCCTCTCCGCCGGGGAGTCCGATATCGAGGACCACGACCTGAGGCGCCCGCGCCCTGGCGATGGCCACGGCCGAGATGGCATCCTCGGCCATGACGACGTCGTACCCCTGAGCCTGGAAGAGCAGGAGCAGCGCCCGGCGTACATCCGGATCGTCGTCGACCACGAGGACCGTGGCGGGTCCTGCAGGCTCCAGCGCGGCCGAACCGAAGCCGGGCCCGAGCACAAAGCGCAACGTGGCCAGCAGCGCGTCGCCGTCGACCGGCTTGCGGAGGAACTCCACGGCGCCTGCCGCCAGGGCGGCCTGCCTGTGTCGCGCGGGATCCTCCGCGGTACAGACGACGATCGGAGTGGCCGCCGTGGCCGGTAGCGTCTGCAGCCGCTCGATGACCTGGTATCCCCCACCGCCCGGAAGCCTCAGGTCGAGCACGATGACGCGAGGCTTCTCGCGCAGCGCGACGCTGATGGCCGAGACCGCGTCGTCGGCGGTCAGGACGCCGAGGCCGGCGCCTCGCAACGCCTTGATCATCGGCAGGCGTTCGCCGGGATCGTTGTCCACGATGAGGACCCTGTCCGGGCTCACGATCGGTCTCCGGTCGTCGAGATCCATGACGGCTTCAGCGGACGGTGGCAGCGCCAGTCTATCTGTCGCCGGTGGACCCGGCGGTGTGCGGCCGGCGATCGGCACCTGCCGCCGCCGGCAGATGGACGAGAAAGGCCGGCCGGCCGGGGCCGCCTTTCCACAATCCGCCGCCGGCCCTCTCGATGATACCGCGGCAGAGGACGAGGGCCGCGTCGCGCTCGCGCTCCCGGTCATCGCTCCAGGAGTCGGCCGGTATGAGCATACCGGTGTCCGTGACGGCCGCGCCGGTGCCGAGCGCCGCGATCTTCACGACGACCGTCGCGGCCGCCGATCCGGACCCGCCCCCGGCGCTCGAGCCTCCCGGAAGCCCGGCACGGATCTCCGGGATGCCGGCCGCAGCAGACCCCGATGCCTCAACGTTCACACGCCCGCACAGCACGGTGAGCACGGCCGCCGCGAGCGGCTTGTCGACCAGCACCGGCGGCAGGCCGTGCTCCGCCGTCACTTCGGGCACCGGTACACCGGTCACCCGGCAGACCCTCGCCACCGCGTGAACGAGCTCCGCGATGCTGCACGGGTCCGGCCGCTCGCGTCCGCACGCCAGCCCGGCGCCCGCGAGCGTCACGATGTCGGACGCGGTGCGCGCAGCACGACAGACGGCGTGCTCCGCGGTCTCGACCGCCGCGAGCTGGGACGGCGTCACGTCGCCCAGCAGGCCGTCCAGCAACAGCTCCAGAGCGGGCAGTGCGGCGGCGTACGGACCGCGCACGGCATGCGCTGCGTCGGCCACGGTGGCATCCCATGCGTTCGTGCGGCGATCCTCCTCGGCCATCGAGTGGGAGTTCCGTTCTCCGCCGCAGACTCCTTCCGGCCCAGGCCGGCCCAAGAAGGCGCGGGACGCAGATCGCCTGCCGTACCGGCGGACGCAGGCGCTGTGAAGCGAGGGGGTGCACGGGCGCAGGAGCGTCAAGAGTGTCAAGAGAAGGGGTGGTGGGCGATGGTGGATTCGAACCACCGACTCCCTGCTTGTAAGGCAGGTGCTCTTCCCCTGAGCTAATCGCCCTCGCGGCGGCCCTGCATCGCGATCCGGACACCAGATGACGTTCCAGAGACCTGCGGGCGCCTCTGAGCCGCGGCGACACCGGGCGGATCGGTAACGTACGTCGCTGCATCGCCCGCGACACGCCGGGCAGTATACACCGCACCCCTGCGATAGGCTTTGGCCCGCGGCCGGTCGCGCACCGCGACCGTGTACCGTCCGCTGCCCGCCGTTCGACGTTGCCGGCGCCTCAACGGGGTCACGACGATGCATCACGATCAGCCCACAACCGCGGCCTCGGCCGGCCGGGAGTCCGGCAAGTCGCCGCGCTTGACGGTCGACGGTCTCTGCCTCGACGTTCCGGACGGCGAGCAGGCGACCCGTCGTCTGCTCGACGACGTCGGCTTCTCGGTCCTCGCCGGTGAGGTCTTCACCATCCTCGGACCGTCGGGCAGCGGCAAGAGCAGCCTCCTGCGCTGCCTCGACCGGTTGAACGAACCGACCGCCGGACGTGTGCTCATCGGCGGTCAGGACATGCGCGACCTGCCGGTGCGCGAGGTGCGGCGGCGCGTCGGTATGGTCTTCCAGCAGCCGGTGCTCTTCCCCGGCAGCATCGCCGACAACGTCCTGTACGGCCTGCGAGCGCGGGCGGCGGAGCCCACCGACCCCGACGGTCTCGTCGGCGACCTGCTGGCTCGCGTCGGTCTGCCGCCGGACTGGAGCGGCCACAGCACGCGAGACCTGTCGGGCGGCGAGGCCCAGCGCGTCGCCCTGGCCCGCGCTCTGGCCAACGGACCGCAGATCCTCTTGCTCGACGAGCCGACGGCGGCGCTCGATCGCAGCGCCAGTGCCCGCATCGAGCGCCTGCTGGTCGAGATGGGGTCGGCGACCGACCTGACCCTTGTCTGGGTCACGCACGACCTCGACCAGGCACGCCGGATCGGCCACAGCGGCCTCATCCTGGTCGACGGGCGGGTCGTCGAACAGGGCTCCCTGACGACGCTTCTCGCCGACCCCGCCGCCGAGGTGGCGCGCCTGTTCGTCGCCGGCGACCTCGACTCCGGACCGGCGGCGACGTGATGGGACGGGCTCTGATCGAGGTCGCCGGGCCGCTGGCCGCGCAGGCACAGTTCAGCTTCGTCAACGTGGCCCTCGCCCTGCTGATGGTCGCCGTCGCGGTCGCTCTCTCCTTCTGGCAGCGCCTGTCGCTCGAGAAGGACATGCTGCTGGCGTGCGCACGTGCCTTCGTGCAGCTCCTGGCGATCGGCTACGTCATCCAGCTCGTCTTTCGCAGCCGCTCGTTCTGGTTCGTGCTGCTGCTGCTGACGGCGATGGTCCTCTTCGCCGCCATCACCTCGGGCCGCCGGCTGCGCCCCCTCCCCGGCGCCTACGCCATCGCGGCGATCGCCATCACGCTCGCCTCGGCGCTCACCCTGGTGCTGCTGGTGGCGCTCGACGTGGTGCCCAGCACCGCCCGCTACGTCGTGCCGCTCGGCGGCATGATCGTCGGCAACGCCATGAACGTGGTGTCTGTGGTCGGTACGCGCCTCAGGGAAGAGCTCGAGTCCGAGCGGCGCACCATCGAGGCGGCGCTTGCCCTGGCCGCCTCACCGTCACAGGCCACCCGCCCCAGCCTGCGCCGTGCCGTGCGCGTCGCCATGATCCCGCTCATCGACAACACCAAGACGATCGGCCTGGTCTTTCTGCCCGGCGCCATGACCGGCATGATCCTGGCCGGCGCCGACCCGCTCGACGCGGTCAAGCTGCAGGCGATCGTCATGTACATGCTGATCGGTACTGTGGCGATCGCTGCGGCCGTAGCCGCGTATCTGGTCCAGCGGCAGCTCTTCACCCGGCACGAGCAGTTGCGGCGCCTGTCGAGCGGCTGAACGCCGCCTGAGGCCCTTGAGCCGTTGAGCCCGCCGGGCGGCCGTCGTGCACTCGGATCAGAGCGGCTGCAGCTCCTGCCACGTATCGGCGACGATCTTGGCGGTGGTGGTCACCGAGCCGGCGAAGTTGTTGATGACCGTGGGGTCGTAGGCGATGCCGGTGTTGCCGGTCAGCGAGACCGAGCCGACGGCGAACACCGCGCCGACGACGTCGCGGTGGTCGCCGCGACCACCGGGCATGTTGAAAGGCCCGCCCATATTCGCGACCACGCCGACGAACTGGCCGCTGCCCTGGTTGTACGTGACGGTCTTGTTCTGGCCGACGCAGAGGAACATCGCCGGCTTGGGGTTGCTCCCGACACCGTCGCCGCCCACGTATTGCGTGCCGCTGAAGGTGATGTTGCCCTCGGTCACGAGCAGCGGCACGTCGAACCGCTGGTTCCCGCCGAAGACCACGTTGCCGCCGACCCAGGTTGGACCGAACGACTGCGATTGCGCGCCGCCGCCGATGGTCAGACTGCCGCCGACATGCAGCGCCGTGCAATTCACGCGCGTGTTGCCGCCGATACTCAGGTTGCCGTCGACCCACAACGAGGTGAAGTTGTACGTGCCCTCACTGCCGATGCTCAGGTTGCCGCGGACGACCACCGGTGACGTGTAGTTGCAGCCGTATGGCCAGCTGAAACCGGGGCTGCTCTGGCTGATCTCCGTACCCCCGTTCTGTGCCAGCTGCGACGCGGAGACGAGCGACTGCACCACGTCGTCGGGCATGAAGTCGCTGAGCGGCGGGACCGTTGCGCCGACAGTCTGCCGGCCGCCCGGCAGCTGCGGCCATATCTCGTCGCCGGCGATCTGCCGCGAGACCTGAGAGAGGTCGCACGACCAGCCGCGCTCGAGGTTGCCGTTGACAAAGAAGCCTGCCGTCGGCTGACCGCCGACCATGGGCCCGAGGACGGCGCTCGAGCCGGTCATGAGGGCGTTGCCGCCGGAGTACACCGCCACTCCGGGCACCAGCGTCGAGACGCCGATGGACTGTCGCTGCACCTGCGTGCGGATACGCGCCGCCTTGCCGCCCACGCCGGCCTGCGACTCGATCCACATGATGCCGTTCTCGTTGGAGTCCCACTGTACCTGCTTGTTCACCGGCTCGAGGTCGTCATAGAAGTCGACCGCGACGAAGTCTCCGGTACCCGGGTCGGGGTACTCGGTGGCGTCGAACTGCTCGCGGAACGCCACCGGATCAACCACCGGTACGACGCCCGCACTGTCCGGCCATGCCCCGGCGAGGGAATAGAGCGCCATGTCGAGGCCACCCTCGGCGACGTTGAACGCCTTGGCCCGCTCGCGGTCGCGCATGGTCGTGTGCTCCGCGTTGGTGGTCACGACCACCAGCGTCACGGCCAGGATCGCGAGGACTGCGATCACACCGACCATCATGATCAGCGTGCTTCCTTCCTCTCGGCGCCATCTGGACATGTCGGAGCCTCCTCAGATCTGCCGCTGGTTACGCGGCTGCACTGTCGAATTGAGGTCGATGTAATTGGGCGACCGGCCAGGGTTGAGGTCGGCGATGATGCGGATGTGGACCGTCTGCACGCTCGCGGTGTCGTACACGATCGACGTGGTCTGCTGGGCGCCCGACGAGTCGATGACCGTGTATGCGAAGAGCGGCGTGGGAGCGCCCGCCGAAGGCGTGATTCCGTTCACGATGTACCGTGCGACGGTGTCGAGCCGGTCCCCCTCGCTGAGGACACCGTCAAGGTTCGTGTCGCGCTGACGATAGATGGCCTGCTCGCCGGCGTCGTACCAGTAGCGCACGAGACGGATGCGGCCCTCTCCGCTCGGTCCGGGGTCGTTGAAGGCGGTCGTGAGCTTGATCTCGTTCGGCTGGGCCAGCAGGATCGACGGTGCGCCGCTGCTGAGGCTTTGCGCGTCGCGTATCTCCCGCACCATCCGGGACATGGCATCGCGGGCCGTCTGACGCGACAGGCTGGCCCGCGTCGAGTACGCGTACGAGTTCTGCAAGGCGAACCAGATACCGATGATCATGGTGCTGACGACCGCCATGATGCCGATGACTACGAGCAGCTCGACCAGCGTGACACCGGCCTGACCACCGTCTGGCCGGTGCTGCGATCGGGCTGGGCGGGAGGCATCCATGCCGGTCGTCTAGTAGACGAAGTTGACGGTCGTGGCGGCGCTGAGCAGGTCGATGGTCTGCGTCTTGGTCTGGCCGCCGTACGTGGCCGTGACCGTGTAGGGCCCGCCGTAAGGGACGTTGGGGCTCGTGAACCGTGACCGGCCCCTGTTGGTGCCGTTGCCGCTGGTCGCGATGGTGCGGTCGTAGCCGGTCGCCGTGCTCCACAGCCGCACCGGCACGCCGTTGATGCCGCTGCCCGAGGAGTTCTTCACCCAGACCGTGACAAGGTACAGCGGCTGCGTGCCGGTCGTCACCGTGCGCGTCACCGTCGCGGGCGACAGCAGGCCGACACCGTCGAACGCCTTGAGGTAGTAGCTCCGGGAAGTGCTGAAGCCGATGACGTCGGTGAAGGACGTGCTCGACGGACCCACGGTGGCATAGATGCCGGCCGTGTCGGTGCGGTAGACGTAGTAGCCCTGCACCCCGGTGGCCGGATCTCCCGGGTCGGTCGCGGCGGTCCACGTCAGGACGGCCGTGTTCATGCTCGCTGAGGCCGCGAACGAGCCCGGGGTCGTCGGCGGCGTGACGTCGTCCACTGAGGCGGGCGTGGCGCTGGCCTCGTCCGAGAAGCCGCCCGCGTGACCCGCGGTGTCGACCGCCCTGACCTGGTAGTAGTAGGTCGTGCCGTTGGTGAGCCCGCCGTCTGTGAAGCCGTTGGCGGTGAGGTCGTCCTGGTAGAGCGTCTGGCTACCGCTGGTCGTGCCACGCCAGAGCTCGTAGTGATCGAAGTCACCGACCACGACGGGGTCCCACGTGAGCGTCACCAGCTGGTCGCCGCGTTCCGCCATGAGGTTGGCGGGTGCCGGCGGTGGATTGTCCATGAGCAGTTCGGCGCTGCGTCGCCACGTGTTGCCCACATCGTCGTTGGCGTATGCCTGTGCCCGGAAGCTGTAGAGCCCGTTCTGCATCGTGGAGCAGTCCCAGGTGATCGTGTAGACGCCGTTGACGCCGCTGTTGACGTCGGCCTGCGTGATCTCCTGCCCGGCCTGGTCGTAGATGTAGAACTTCACCTTGGTTGTCGTGGCGATGTCGCCGTTCGCCACGGTGGCACGTACGGTGAGCGGCGACGAGTAGATGCGGCCGTCGCCGTCCAGCGGCGTGAGCTGCAGGTTGGTGACCGTAGGCCCGGCGTACGCACGCGAGATCATCGTCTGCAGCTTGATCGGCTTCACGGCCGGCGGCGGCGTCCAGGTGACCGTCACATCGACCTGCTTGTAGGCGCCGGCCGCCTCACCCACGTCGGTGACGGTGTAGGCGATGCTGAAGTCCCGGGAGGCGTCGCCTGTATACGCCGTCCACGTGGTCCCGAACTGACCGCCGGCGAACCCCGGCGACTCGAGATTGGCTTGCGTGATGTCGTCGTAGTTGAGGCCGCGGACCTTCTCGATGCGATCCTGCGCCAGGTTGAGCGCGATGTTGCGCATCTGGTCCACCGCGTTGACCTGCTGGGCGGTGAGGAACAGCGGCACCATCGCCGCGAAGACGATGCCGGCGATGACCATGGTCACGAGCAGTTCGACGAGCGTCACGCCCGCCTGCCGGGGCATCGACGATGTCGCCGGAACTGCCGTGGGGACGAGTCGCGCGGTGGATCGATCCACTGTCTGTCTCCCGGGGAGAAGAGAATCCTCTGCCCGGTACACATCGGCAGGGTCGGCGAGAAGGCGAGTGCGCAGCCGTCCCGAGACGGCGCGACTGCGCAGGTTTGACAACGGTTCGCCGTTGCCTGCGCCGGCAACGGCGTGTCCCATGGCCGCGGCGCCGGGCCGCGGATGATGCTCCGGGCGGCGGGCGCGGCAGTCGCTCGCCCCGCCCCCTCATCGGGTCAAGAGCTCATTCGGTCGGCTGCAGCTCCCTCCAGGTATTGGGCACCACGCGCACGTTGAGCGACCAGCGGTTCTGCAGCTTGGCGATCACGTTATCGTTGTAGTGCACGTTGACGGTGCCGCGCATGTCGACGGTGCTGGCCGCCACCACCATGCCGTGGACCGTGAAGGTACCGTGGCCCTTGTCGACGGTACCGTCGGTGTACATGACGCCCCAGTAGTCACCCATTCCGGCGAAGTCGATGTTGCCCCCGCCGAGCACGAGCAGGAAGCCGGGCTCGGCCTCACTGTTCCATTCGCCGGCCCGCAACGACACGGTCTGCGTGGTCTCCACGACGCACAACCCGCTGAGACCACCCTCGGGACTCCAGTTCGCGTCGGCAGAGCTGTTCTGGGCGGCGTCGACGGAGGTGAAGTACCGCCCGTTGGCCAGCGCGATCGCTTTGAGGCTGTCGCGCAACGAGGGCGGGAACACCTCGTCGACCGACCCGGCGGCGGCGCCTTCCAGGTCGACGATGTTCGATGCCGACACCGTGGGGTCGTCGATATAGCCGCCGGCGCGCACGGTGGTCTGGATGCCGGCCGGCGGCGGCACCTCGATCACGATCTTGGGGTTGTTGCCGCCGCCGTTGCTGAGCAGGTTGCCGCCGGCGAACAGCGCCACGCCGCGTGGCACGCCGGTGTCGAGATAGGTGCGCTCCACCAGCGTCTGGATCCGGGCCGACTTGGAGCCCACATTGGCTTGAGCGACCAGCCAGACACGGTTGTCGGGGACGTCGGGATACTCGGGCGAACCCTTGTCCCAGGTGATGGCCGGGTCGATGGGATCCTGATTGTCGAAGTACTGCCAGCTCACGAACTCCACGTCGGCGGAGGTCGGCGCCGGGTATTCCGATGGGGTGAACTCGGAGCGGAATGCCGCTTCAGCCGTGGTACTCAGATCGGGGCCGTTGCCGGGTGCGCCGGGCCACTGGGCGCTGAGCGCCGCCATGCCGCTGTCGAGGGCCGCTTCCGTGACGCCGAAGGCCTTGACGCGTGTGCGATCGTCGGCGCTGTTCTGCTGCATGTTGCCGGTGATCCAGACCAGGCTGGCTGCCAGGATAGCCAGCGTGGCGACGATGCTGACCAGCAGGATGATGCCGCTACCTCGTTCGTTGTCGACCATTCTCGTCCGCCTCCGGTTCATTGCAGTCGCTGGTTTCGCAGCTGAGCCGAGGTCTGCAGGTCCGCGTAGACGGGGGAGTGACCCGGGTTGAGGTCGACCAGAACGTGGATCTGCACGTTCAGGATGCGGACACGGTTCGTCGTGTAGTAGACGTAGGACGAGGTCACGAGCTGGCCGGTGTCGTCAACGAAGCTGTAGAGGAAGAGCGGCGGCTGCGGGGAGGTCGTGGGATCGTAGTTGACGACGTTGCTGACCACCAGTGAGGCGCCTTCGCCGGCCGTCTTCTCGCTCACAGCGAAGCTGCTCTCCGAACTCGGATTCATGTCAAAACCCGAGATCGCGCCGTCGTTGTTGAGATCCTCAAAGCGCCAGATCTCCCTGTCGCCGTAGAGACGATAGGCGACGAGATGAGGCGTCATGTAGGGGTCTTCATTGCCCGACTCGTTGAACGTCGTGTAGACGGCGATCCAGCGCTGCCGGGCACGACGCACCGCGCACTCGTCGATGCCGGTCACCGCTTCGGCGTCGCGTATCTCCCTGGTCATGCGTCCGACCGCCAGACGAGCCTGTTCCCGCGCCGTCGAGCTCTTGGCGGAGTACGAGAACGAGCTCGTCAGAGCGAAGTAGACGGTGAGGATCAGGGCGGTGACGATGACGGTGATGACCATGCCGACCAGGAGCTCGACGAGCGTGATGCCGGTCTCCTCACCGACGCGACCGGCCGCCGGCTCTCCGTGCGGAGAGCGAGTGGGGGCGGATCTCACGGGAACTCCACAGTCTGCGGACCGGCCGTGAGGTCGCCGAGCTTGGTAGTTGTCGAGCTGCCGTAGCGGCCGAAGACATTGTAGACACCGGACGGCAGGTTGCTCCAGACCTGGGTCTTGCCCTTCTTGTTGATCGAGACCTCCGCAGGCGGGCTCGTGAGCGCCGTCCCGTTGGTCGTATACCAGAGGCCGCTGGCGACGTTCTGCACCCTCACGAACACGGTCATGGTGGTGTGGTTGTTGCGCACGGTGAGCCGGTACTTCGGTTGCGGGTCGGTGGTCGCCGAGCGCACGTCGGTGTACGCCGACGCGTTGCCGGCGTTGTCGATGGCGCGCATGCGGTAGTACCAGGTAGAAGACCAGCCGGCGCCGGCATCGACGTAGAAGATGGCGCTCGGCGGGTAGTTGGCCTCGAGTTGCGTCCATGGCCCGGCAGCGCTGGAGGCGCGCTCGATCTGGTAGCCGAGCAGACCACTCACCGGCGTGCCCTCATCCACCGACGTGCTCCAGTCGAGCCGGATGGACGGCTGGCCGTCGCCGTTCTTGGCGGCGACGAAGCTGCCCGGCACGCTCGGTGGCTCCACATCGGCCTGTGGCGAGGGCTCGGCGGAGACCTCGGACGAGGGCGGGCTGGCGTCGCCGGCGGCATCGATCGCCTTGACATAGTAGTAGTACGTCGTGCCGTTCGCGAGCCCCACGTCCTCGTAGCTTGCGACGGTGAGGTCGTCGATCAGCAGGCTCTCCGTGCCCGGGGCGGTCCCGCGCCAGAGCTCGTAGTGATCGAGGTCGCCGGCCGGCGACGCGTCCCATGTGAGATAGATGCTCTGGTCGCCCGGAATCGCGGCCAGGCCGGTGGGTGCGGCCGGCGCGCCATGCTCGAGCGGATAGGCCACCGATATCGTGTTGCCCTCGTACCCGTTGCGCGAGACGGCGACCGCCTGGAACACGTAGGTGCCGTCTGGGGCATCGGTGGTGTCCCAGGTAGCCTGGTACACGCCGGGCTGCCCGGCCACCGGAGTGGCCACCTCCTGGTAGGTCACCTGCGACCCGTTGTACGCATTGACGGTGAACCGCACGTAGCCGGAGGGCGACCCGCCGGCGTTCATCGCGGCGATGTCGGCGACATTGACGACGGCCTCGAGGGTGACCGTCCAGCCGGTGATGCGGGCTGTGTCGCCACCCACAGTCTCCAGTGGGGAGACGTTGAAGGCCACGATCTGCGGACCGGCATACTGCCGATACACGTTGGTCTGCAGGATGACGTGCTTGACCGGCGACGGCGGCGGATTCCAGTACACGTCCACGACGACCTGCTTGTACTCCTCGGCGCCGAGCGTCGTGCCCAGCGGCATGGGCGTCACCGTGTAGTCGATGTGGAACGTCTTCGACGCCGAGCCGGAGCTGGCCACGTACGTCGGCCCGAACTGGCCGCCACCGAAGCTGGTGCTGTAGAGATTCGGCAGGACGTCGGGATTCGCCGGGTCGGCGGCGATCTCGTCGTAGTCGAGCTGCCGTATCTTCTCGAGCGTGCCCTGCGCCACCTGCAGGGCCGTGGTCCGCATGTTGTCCCCGGCGTTGGTCTCCTGCGCCAGCAGGAACATCGGCACCATGGCGGCAAAGACCATGCCCGCCAGGACGACCGTGACGAGTAGTTCCACGAGGCTCAGGCCGGCCTCACGTCTGCACGAAAGCAGGCTGGGCAATCCACACCTCCGCTGCCCCGATAATCGACTCTTCCTTATCGGTGTATCGTGGTGATACTTGAGGTGGATTGAACATGTTCGTAGCGGAACGGCATCAAAATATGCTGCCCGCCCAGGCTACAGAAGTCGCAGCGGGCCGGCCGGCCCGCTCCTCGGGCATCCGGGAGGCGCGGCGGCACACGACGTGCACAGCGGCAGTCGGCGCGCTGCAGCGCCGGGGACTGCCGGCCGGGAGCGAGACTGGCGGCTCTCGGACCCGGGAAAGAGAAAGCGGCCGGGCGGACCTTCGTCCGCCCGGCCGCTTTCCCAGACGTCGATCAGCGCAGCGTCTCGAGCTGCCGCAGCGTCTCCTCCAGCTGCTCGACCAAACGACCGTACTCGGCGAAATCGCCGGCCTGCAGGGCAGTCTGCGCCTCTTCGAACTGCCGGTTCGCCTGGTCGATCAACGCCGCGACATCGACCGGCAGCTGGCCGGGAGCCGACGTCGGCGTCTCTGTGGGTGTAGGCGTCGGCGTCGGTGTCTCGCCCGGCGTGGGACTCGGCTCCGGCGACGGCGTCTCTCCGGGCAGCAGATCGTCGTCGATCGGCACGTCGGCGCCGAAGACCTCTCTCAGCGCCTCGCCGAGAGTCGGCCGCATCGCCACGAACTGCCCGATGGGTCCGCTCTTGGCGCCCGGCGGCGAACGGTAGAAGACGACCACCTGCTTGACCTGGGGGATCTGTGTCTCCTCCGCCTCCAGGTAGAGCGGCTGCACGTAGAGCAGTGAGTCGCCGATCGGCCAGATGAGCAGGTTCCCCATGATGGCGTTGGACCCCGCCTGGTCCCAGAGCGTCAACTGCTGGGAGACGCGCGAGTCCTGGTTGATCGCCGCCGCCACCTGACTGGGGCCGTAGATCAGCTCGCCCTGCGGGAGGCGGATGATGACCGCCTTGCCGTACTCCTCGGCATCGGACCGTGCCCCCAGCCATGCCAGCATGTTCTTGCGCCCGTTCGGCACAAAGGGGAGCATCAGCGTGAACTCCTCCTGCGACTCATCCGGCAGACGCAGGATGACGTAGTAGGCCGGCATCGGCCCACGACCCGACATGGTGACGTTCTCGGGGATCTCCCACTGGTCGCCGCGGTTGTACAGCACGCCCACGTCGTCGACGTGATACGTGGCGTACACCCGAGCCTGGACGTTGAAGTAGCCCTCGGCGTAGCGCACGTGTGCGCGAAGATCCTCCGGCATCTCGGACTCGGGACGCAGGATGCCGGGGAAGGCGCGTTCGTAGGTCTGGATCAGCGGATCATCGGGTTCAAACACGTAGAGATCCATCGTGCCGTTGTAGGCGTCGATCACCGCCTTGACGGAGTTGCGGATGTAGTTGAGGCCACCGTCGGGATCGCTGTAGGGATAGCGATCGGTCGTCGTGTAGCAGTCGACGATCCAGAACAGCCGGCCGTCGGCGATGACCATGTAGGGGTCCTTGTCCTGCTGCAGGAACGGCGCCGCCTTCGCCAGCCGGGTGCGGATGTTGTTGTAGAGGATGACGCGGCTCTCGTCGGTGATGGCACCGGTGGTGAAGAACTTGATGGTCTTGAAGCGCCATGAGAGTGCCAGCTTCGTGAAGAACGACGAGACGTCGATGCCTCCCTCGCCGCTGTAGCGGGTGAAGACGTCGTCTTCGCCGCCGGCGGCGCCGGGGTAGTCGAACTCCCTCTCGGTGGTGCCGACCAGGGTGTAGTCGGTGCCGATCTCGCCGTAGTAGATGCGCGGCTGCTCGATCTCGAGGCTCGTCACAGCGGTCTGGGGAGGTATGTCCTTGACGAGGAAGTCGGGCGAGCCGTCGTCGGTGACCTGGTTGACCGCCGAGAGGGCCACGCCGAAGCCGTGCGTGTAGGTGATGTGCTGGTTGACCCACGTCTGCGCGTTCGCCGGCAGGCCGGCGATGTTGAGCTCACGGGCCGAGAGCATCGTCTGCCGCAGTACGCCGTCGACGTCGTAGCGATCCACGTCGGCATCGACGAACGAGTAGTACGGCCGCAGCTCCTGGAGCTGTCGATAGCTTGTCACCAGGGTGCTCGGGTCCCAGAGCCGGACGTTACGGACGGTCACTTCGGCGGCCTCGAGCTCCTGCGTCGTCAGACCGGTCGCGGTCATGCTCAGCGTGCGCTGGTCGATGGTGTCCAGCTTGTACGCCTTCTTCGTAGCCTTGAGGGTGTGACCGAGGTACTCCCGCTCCTTGACGAGCTGGTTCGGGTTGACGATCAGGTTCTGCACGATCGCCGGGTAGATCCACTGCACGATGATGAAGACCGCCACCCAGGCGACGATGGTGAACGGCCACCACTTCACGCGCCGGAAGGCGTTCCAGATGAGGATGGCGGCGATCACGAAGGCGACGCCCATGAGGATCCGCGCCGCCGGGATGCGGGCGACCGCATCGGTGTAGCCGACGCCGAAGACCACCCCGCTCGGCTGCGAGAGGTAGTCCCAGGCCTTGAAGAGCTGGCCGACTCCGATGAGGACGAAGACGGCCGCGAGCAGCACCGAGAGATGCGAGACCGATCGCTTCGGCAGCTTGAAGCCGATCTGCGGCCGCGGCAGGCGCGGCACCGGGCCGCGTCCTGAGCCGCGCTGCTGCTGTTGCGCCATGGCCGAGATGTCGCCGCCGAGCGCCAGGTGGATGCCGGCGCTCAGGACCAGTGCGACCATCAGGGCTGCGAACACGAACGACTGGACGGCGTGCCACGCCGGGATCGTGAAGACGTAGAAACCGATGTTGTGGCCGAAGATGGGGTCGTTGCCGTCGAACGGTACGCCGTAGAAGGCGTTGACGAAGGTGAGCCAGCTTCGCGAGGCGACCCAGCCGCCGATCAAGGATGCCACCAGGGCGACCGCCAGGCCGCCCCAGAATGCGAAGCGGCGCGCCTTGGTACGCACCTGCTCGACGACGTCCTCGCCCTCACCTGTGGCGCGGAACTCCGGCGCCAGACGACGGGCCAGCTCCAGGTTGGGCCAGAGGATCACGAAGAAGAGTGCGAACCCGGCCGCACCGACCGCGAGCTGGGCCCAGAAGCTGCGCCAGAACACGCTGCGGAAGCCGACCTCGCCGAACCACGACCAGTCCAGGTAGAAGCCGAGGACCCGCACGAGGATGATGAGCGCCACGACGACCGCCGCCACGATGGCGAGGATGATCACCGTGCGCCGGCTGGCGAGCGGTGAACGCGGGCGTGAACCCGGCTGGCCCTGACCGGTGGGTCGGCGCGAAGGACCCGAGCGCGGCCGGAAGTTGTCGAAGAGCGGATTCTGCGGCATGTGCGGACCCCTTCACTGTGGCGCCGGCCAAGTCCAGCGTCTCCCTTAACAGTCTATGGTACGCGCGGTCCGCGCGCGCGATACGGGGCGTTCGTATGGGCGTCCGGACGTTCGGAGGGGGCGTCCGGAGATCGCGGCGGGTCTCTCGCCACGAACGCTAGTGCCGGTGCGGGTGCGGAAGCGGTCGGCGCGCCCGGCAGACAGGCCGATGGTCAGGCGTCCGTGCCGGTCCGCGCCCCGGACCGCCGGCGGGCCCGGGCGAAGCCGATGAAGCGCTGCACCAGGCGCGGGTCCAGCTCCTTGCCGGCGACCCGCCAGAGGTGTTCAAGCGCTCCCCGCTCGTCCGTCTCCGCCTGTTTCAGATAGGCACGACAGACCGCCAGCACGCGCGCCGCGCATGGGATCTGCTCGCCGGCAAGCCCTTCGGGGTACCCGGCGCCGTCCCAGCGCTCCGTGCAGTAGAGCAGCGCATCGAACGTCTCGTCGCCGAGCCGGTCGCCGTTCCAGGGGCCCCGATAGCGATGCTCGGACCGCTTCATGGCATCGCCGGGCTGTGGACCCGCGGCGGCCGTCTCAGCAATCCTGGCAGCCAGAAGAGCCGCCGCGACGCCGGCCGCTTCGCCGTCGTCCAGGCCCACTGCGATCGCGAAGCCGCGCATGAGAGCCAGGGCGTCGTCTTCCACAGGCCCCGGGCCACACGTTGCGTCTTCCCCGTGGAACTGCACGCAGTTGCGTCCGGCCGCCTTGGCGCGCAGCAGGGCCGCGTCGGCAGCCCGCAGCACGTCGTCCATGTCGGAGAAGGAATCGGGGTAGGCGGCGACACCGATCGACATGCTCACGCGCAGCGCCGGTGAGCCGGCGTCGATGGCGCCGACGCTCGTCCTGATGCGCTCCGCCACCGTGCCCGCTTCTCCCATGGAGGTGCGCGGGAGGATCATGACGAACTCCTCGCCGCCGTATCGAGCCAGGTAGTCCGACTCACGCGAGCACTGCCGGAGCGCTGCGGAGACCGCCCTGAGCACCTCGTCTCCCTGCTGATGGCCGACGGTGTCGTTCACGGCCTTGAAGTGGTCGAGGTCCATCATCAGCAGGCAGAACGTCTCGTGGTAGCGGTCGGTTCGCCTGACCTCGGCGGCCAGTGCCTCTCTGAAATGGCGGTAGTTGTGCAGGCCGGTCAACCCGTCGCTGACCGCCAGCCGCTCCATCTCCCGGTACGTACGCGCGTTGTCGACGGCGATGGCCGCCAGGTTGACGAACAACATGGTGAGCTCGATCTCGCGCGAGCCGAACCACTGATCCGACCAGCGTCCGATGCCCAGCACGCCGAAGACCTCGCCGCTGGTGGCCAGCGGCGCCAGCAGCATGGCCGGCGGCAGGCGCTCGACACCGGAAAAAGTCTCGGGGACCTGCTCGGTCAGATCACCGTTGATCGACAGGAGCCGACGCTGCATCACCATCGGCTTCACGAGAGGATGGTCCAGCGGCGGCCGGGTCTCGAGCAGCGCCTGGACTTCGGGCGTGTTCGCGAAAGCCGGCTCCAGCGAGCCGGTCTCGCTGTCGACAAGGCCGATGCCGATGACATCGTGGGGCACGAGCTCAGCCAGGACGCGCGCGATCTCGTCGAACACCGAGCGCTGATCGAGCTTGGCGAGCAGCGTCCTGCTCATCTCGGTCAAGTCGTGCCGCACGTGCAGCTGATCCTCGAGCTCCCGGGTCACTCGCTGCAGCTCGCGGTGCTCGCGGGCGTTCTCGATGGCGACCACGGCATGCGTGGCGAAGACGCCGAGCAAGCCGACGGTGTCCAGTGAGGGCTTGACGCCGTCGGCCGGCGATCCCAGCCTGATGGCCCCACTCAGCCGCTCATCGCGGCCGCGGAGCGGCACCAGCAGCGTGTCGCCACGCCGCCACGCCGACCTGCCAAGAGGGCCACGGGCGGCCAGCGGCCGCACGCCGGCGGCGTCCCAGTCCGGATCGTTGCCGGCGACGAAGAAGCAGCCGCCGATCTCGTGCCGTTCGGTGAGCAACGCTTCGACGGCGTCAACGGCGAAGGTGGTGCTGAGGGCGTCGGGGTCGAGCGCCCTTTCGGCACCGACGGCCGCGTGCGTGCGCAGGACGTCGTCGTCGCGCACCAGGACGGCGGCCTCGCCGAAGCCGAACGTCTCTGAGGCCGCCGTGGCGACGACGCGGACGACCGCGTCGAGCTCCAGGTTCGCCTGCAGCTGGTTGGCAAGCTTCAGCAGGGCGCGCAGCAGCTCGACCTCGCCGCGCTCGCTCCTACGCTCTTTGAATGGCCAGGTGACCAAGGCTCGCTCGCTCGCTCGGGACGCCTTGATGGCGTCGCAGGCCTCGCAATGCTACTCCCGCGGTGAGCTTCCGACCACAGGCGGCGCCGTCGCTCGAGACGGGCTCCGCGACCCGCAGGATCCTCAAGAGAGAGAACGTACCAGCTCCGCGGAACGTTTCAGCCAGGCGTTGCCTCACGCGACAACACAAGTACCGTTGCCGCGGTACCGGCTCCGCGACAGCGGCGCCGGCACCTCAGCGATCATGGGGAGGCAGTCGCAGGAGCTGCCGGGCCTCGTCCGGAGTCGCCGTCTGCCGGCCGCACTGTGCGGCGATACCGGCGACCCGAGCGACCAGATGCGCGTTGCTCTCGGCCAGGACCCCCTTGGTGAAGAAGATGTTGTCCTCGAAGCCGAGGCGCACGTGCCCACCCAGGGCCAGCGCCGTGAGCATGCACGGAACGTGCCAGCGACCGATACCGGTGCATGTCCATGTCGACCGCTCGTGCGGGATCCGGTCGACGAGGAACACAAGGTTGCGCGGCTCGCCGCTCATGCTCCCGGGCACGCCGAGGACGAAATCCCAGTGCAGGAGCGGCCCGGCGGGACCAAGCTGCCTGACGAGGCGCACGGCGTTGTCGATCTGTCCGGCCTCGAAGATCTCGAACTCGGGACGCACGCCGGCAGCCTGCATGCGCGTGTAGAACTCTGTCATGAGCGCCGTGTCGTTGAA
>Ga0172371_10002352_pt1 | contig 30080 bp, 22 predicted proteins | sample Lak12m_FD_114543 | JGI IMG/M metagenome (GOLD analysis project Ga0172371, IMG submission 114543) | Freshwater microbial communities from Kabuno Bay, South-Kivu, Congo - kab_022012_12m | ecosystem: Environmental > Aquatic > Freshwater > Lake | place: Democratic Republic of the Congo: South-Kivu...
GAGGCCAGCAATATTAAAGATTACTTCGGTCATTAATAATAATCCTTGGGAGCTAGTAGCGCTATAAACTCTAACTCCTGTAGCGCTAGCACCTAAAATAATGGAAGCGGCTGCAAATTCGCTTTCGGCTCGCACATATTCATAACTAGCCCGACCATCGGCTTTAAATTTAGCTAAATCTTCCACAATGTGAGTTTGAGGAGTGATGGGATAGGCAGAAATAACCGCCGGGTTAATGTTTTTAACGGTTAGGGCAATTGCTCGAGAGCCTTCTAAAATTTGTTTTTGATAATTCATATTAATAATCAGCTTTCATTTTTATAGCTTTAACCGGGCATTCTTTTGCACACAAACCGCAACCTTTACAATAATCATAATTAGTAATTGGTTTATCTTTGGTTCCTATTTTTTTCATTTCGATACAAGCTTCGGGACAGATTTTAGCACATAAACCACAACCGATACAGATATTATGGTCAATTATTGGTCGATGGGTTCGCCAAGAACCAGTCTTGTTGGGCAATGAACTGTTGGCTTGGCTTATTAAATTTATTTTTTTAGTAGGCATAAGCTTGAGTAACTGCTTTAATATTCTTATTGATTACTTCGGCGCCTTTGTCTTGAAATTTTTCTCTAATAGCTTTTTTAAGAGATTCCAAGCTGATTATTTCAGAATGTTTGGCTAGGGCGCCTAAAATAACAGTGTTTACAATATTTTTTCCAAAAGTTTGAAGAGCGATTTCCGTGGCTGGCGAAAAATATATTTTTTTACTTTTAGTTTTTAGTTTTATTTTATTATCAATAGGTGAATTAATAATAATTATAGTATTAGAGTCGCTACCAGCCAGAATATCCTTGTTTTCTAAAAGAGTTGAGTCTTGAATAATTAGAATACTTGGTTTATAGATTTGTTCTCGAGTTTTAATTGGTTTGTTATCAATTCTGGCAAAAGATTGAATAGGAGCACCACTTCTTTCAACGCCAAAATTAGGAAAAGCCTGAGAGGTTTTTCCGTCATAGAAAGCGGCTATAGCAATTAATTCAGCGGCTGTTACAACGCCTTGCCCACCACGACCATGAATTCTAATTTGTTCCATATTTTAATTTATTAATCCTGAAACTAATTCAACTAATTTATCTTCCGGAATGTGCCCAGTCAGAGAATAATTATTAATAAACCAAGTTGGCGTACCCTGGATTCCCAGCCTTTCGCCATCTTCAAAATCTAAACGAATTTGTTCTAAATATCTTTTTTCTGTTAAACAAAGATCAAACTCTTCCGAGTTTATTCCCAAGTTTAGATTTTGTACCATATCTTTTAATTGGAAATTTAATTCTTCACCGCTACCAGTTAAAAGATCCTGATTAGCAAAAAGAGCATCATGCATTTCCCAAAATTTGTTTTGTTCACCAGCACAACGAGCGGCATTAGCTAAATCAATAGAATTATCATGGAGAGGGTAGTCCCTAAAAATTATTTTTATTTTATCACCATATTGTTCTACCACTTTTTTAATACTTAGCATTGAACTTTGACAAAAAGGGCAGACAAAGTCAGAAAATTCCACAATTGTTACTTGGGGATTATTTACTCCTAGATAATAGTTGTCTCCTGATCCTGGTATAGCCTTTAAATAAGCTTCTCGTTGTTCAATTAAATACTTTTGAGCGGCTTCTTTCTTAATGCTATTTATTTTTTTAATTACATATATTCCCGAGAGGAAGATAATAAAGACAATTATAGTTAGGATAATTAATATAATAATGCCCCAAGGTTTACGGTACCAAGGGCGTAATTCTTTACTGTGTCGCGCCTTCATTTCGGCGTATTTTAGTCTTTCTGTTAAACTCATAAAAAATTGAAAAAACTAATAGTTTAAAGTATAATTTTATTATAACATAATTTATGAAATTAATCTCCTGGAATGTCAATGGAATTAGAGCTATTTCCCAAAAAGGATTTTCAATTTTTTTAAAAAAAGAAAAACCGGACTTTTTGTGTCTTCAAGAAATAAAAATATCAGAAGAAACTAAGAATAAAACTGAATTTGATTTTTCCGGCTATCATGAATATTGGAATTGCGCCCAACGGCCAGGCTATAGTGGCACAGCTATTTTAATAAAAGAAAATTTTTTAGATGCTTTGAGGGTCAAAAATGGTTTTAGTATTGCTAAATTTGATCAAGAGGGTCGGGTTCAGACTTTAGAATTATCCCAATTTTATTTAATTAATGTTTATTTCCCCAACGCTAATTCTGAGTTGAGTCGCTTAGACTATAAATTAGAATTTAATCAAGCCTTATTGAGATATCTTAAAAAATTAGAAGCTAAGAAACCAATTATTATCACTGGTGATTTTAATGTTGCTCACCAGCCTATTGATTTAGCTCGACCCAAAGAAAATGAAGGTAATGCTGGTTTTACTAATGAAGAGCGAGATTGGTTTGATAAATTTTTACGAACTGGTTTTATTGATACTTTTCGTTATAAAAATGGTCATAAAATACAATATTCTTGGTGGAGTTTTCGAGCGGCGGCCCGAATTCGCAATGTTGGTTGGCGGATTGACTATTTTTGTGTATCCGATAAACTTAAAAAGAATTTAAAAAAAGCCTATATTTTAGATAAAGTAACTGGCTCTGACCATGCCCCAGTGGGCTTAGAAATATAATTTTATGTACGATCATCAAACCATTGAAAAAAAATGGCAACAAATCTGGCAAGAAACTAAACTTTATCAAACCCAGGAGAATAGAAAGAAACCTAAATATTATGTTTTAGATATGTTTCCCTATATTTCTGGGTCTGGATTGCACGTGGGTCATCCCAAAGGTTATATTGCCACTGATATTTTAGCTCGTTTAAAAATGATGCAAGGCTATAATGTTCTTCATCCCATGGGATTTGATGCCTTTGGCTTACCAGCTGAGAATTATGCTATTAAAAATAAAATTAATCCCCGGATAGCGGTTACTCAAAATATTGCTACTTTTAAACAACAGTTAAAACTATTAGGTTGTTCTTATGATTGGGAGCGAGAAGTAGATACCACTGACCCCAATTATTATAAATGGACCCAGTGGACTTTTTTGCAAATGTTTAAGAAGGGTTTGGCTTACGAATCACACGAACCAATTAATTGGTGTCCCGCCTGTAAGACTGGTTTAGCTAATGAAGATTTAGAGGGTGGTCGTTGTGAACGTTGCGGAAGTTTGGTAGAACAAAAGCCATTACGTCAATGGGTTTTAAAAATTACTAAATATGCTGATCGACTTCTAAATGATTTAGAAAAATTACCAGATTGGGATGAGGCCACCAAAGAAATGCAACGTCATTGGATTGGTCGTAGCGAAGGAGTAGAAGTTAATTTTAAAATTAAAGACAGCGAACAGAGTATTAAAGTTTTTACTACCCGCTTAGATACTATTTTTGGTTGTACCTATGTAGTTTTAGCGCCAGAAAACAAGTTAATTTTAGAATTAAAAGATAAAATTAGTAATTGGTCTGAGGTTAAGCAATATTTAGAAGTAGTTCAAAATAAGACTGATTTGGAAAGAACTGATTTAAATAAAGATAAAACTGGAGTAATACTTCAGGATGTTGTTGCTATTAATCCTTTTAATAATGAAGAAGTAAAAATATTTGCAGCTGATTATGTTCTTAATTCCTATGGCACCGGGGCAGTTATGGCAGTGCCGGCTCATGATGAAAGAGATTTTGAATTTGCTAAAAAATATCATTTAGAAATTAGACCAGTTATTTATCCCTTAAACGGTTTAGAATTACCAAAAAACCAAGCCTATACAGATGATGGTCAATTACAAAATTCAGGTGAATTTAACGGATTGAATTCAGATAAAGCTCGGGAACAAATGATTAAATGGTTAGTCGAGAAGAAACAGGGGGCTATCCAAGTAAATTATAAACTTAAAGATTGGGTTTTTTCTCGACAGCGTTATTGGGGCGAACCGATTCCTTTAATTCACTGTGAAAAATGCGGTGTGGTTCCAATACCAGAAAAAGAATTACCGGTTACTCTGCCAGAGGTTGATAGTTATGAACCAACCGGTACCGGTGAGTCACCATTAGCCACTATTGATGATTGGGTTAATACTAAATGTCCTCGTTGTGGGGGGCCAGGGAAGAGGGAAACCAATACTATGCCCCAATGGGCCGGTTCTTGTTGGTATTATTTGCGTTATTTAGATTCTCATAATGTTCAAACCCTAGTAGACAAAGAACAAGATAAGTATTGGTCCCCGGTAGATTTTTATGTTGGTGGAGCTGAACATGCTACCCGTCATTTAATTTATGCTCGTTTTTGGCATAAGTTTTTATATGATATTAAAATTGTTAATTATGATGAACCATTTACCAAGTTAAAACATGTTGGCTTAATCATGGGTGAAGATGGACGAAAAATGAGCAAGCGCTGGGGTAACGTTATTAATCCTAATGATGTTATCAAGCAGTATGGTATTGATTCTTTGCGGATTTATGAAATGTTTATGGGCCCCTTTGAGCAAGCTTGCAATTGGAATACTAATGGTTTAATAGGTGTTCGTAAATTTTTAGATAAAATAGTGGCCTTGTTTGAGATTAATAAATATATTGAAGATGAAAAAATTAAATCACTTCTTCATAAAACTATTAAGAAAGTTAGTGAAGATATTGCCAACTTTCATTTAAATACAGCTGTTTCTGCTCTAATGATCTTAGTCAATGAGTTGACTGACTATAAAAATAAGCAACAAGCTCTAGCCTTGACTAAAGAAGATTTGAATAAGTTTTTACAAATTTTCGCTCCTTTTGCTCCTCATTTGGCCGAAGAATTTTGGGAGAGATTATCCAATAAAGATAGCATCTTTAAGTCTTCTTGGCCGCAATATGATCCAGAATTAATTAAGGATGAATTAATTAATTTAGTAATTCAAGTTAATGGCAAACTGCGAGCTACCCTAGAGGTCCCCAGCGATATTTCTGAAGAGCAGGCTATGGAATTAGCTAGGAATAATGAAATTATTAAGAAATGGATAATGAATCATGATATCATTAAAACCATTTTTGTTAGTGGAAAATTACTTAATATCGTAGTAAAATAGTTTTTATTATTGTGAATTTACTATCTAGAACTAAAGAGATTTGTCGTCTGCTCACCATTACCCCTAGTCGTTCCAAGGGGCAAAATTTTCTAGTGAATGAAATTATCTATGATGATATTTTAGAGGCTGCCGATGTACAAGCTGGTGATACTGTTTTAGAAGTAGGGCCAGGGTTAGGTTTTTTAACCGCCGGGTTAGCTAAGCAAGCAAAAAAAGTGGTAGCCGTAGAATTAGATGATAAATTAGCCGCCTATTTAAAAACTGGATTAATTTCCCAGGGTATTAATAATGTTGAAATCATTAATCAAGATATTCTCAAGTTTAATTTAGTGGAAAATCTTCCTACGGGTTATAAGGTAGTTGCTAATTTACCATATAATATTACTTCTATTTTTTTACGTCAGATTTTATCTTCTCCTAATAAGCCGAGTTCTTTAGTGTTAATGTTGCAGCAGGAAGTAGCTAACAGAATCGTGACCCAACCACCAGATATGAGTGTTTTAGCTGTTTCGGTTCAATATTATACTACTCCTAAAATTATTAGAAAGGTTTCAGCTGCTAATTTTTGGCCTCAGCCAGAAGTAGACAGCGCCGTTATTCGGTTAGAAACTAAGCCATATCGATCTAACCCAAAGCTTGATAATCAGTTTTTTCGATTAGTAAAAATTGGTTTTAGTGCTAAACGTAAAATGTTAAAAAATAATTTATTGGCTGGTTTAAAAATAACCACCTCAGAATTAGAAAAAATTTTTATTACTCAAGGCTTTGATTCTAAAATTAGGGCTGAGAATCTTAGTTTAACCGATTGGCAGAAATTATTTGCTGCTCTCACCAAATTTGTGGTATAATTAAAAAGTAAAAATCAATAATTACTGCAATCAAATGCCTCGCAATCCTTTGGATAAAGACAATTCCTATTCCACGATAACCAGTCTGCCAAGACCGCAAAAAATAGCGGTGATTATCTTGGCTATTTTAGCTGTGTTAATCATTGTTTTCTGGATTTTACAATTTCGTTATCAAATTAATAAACCATTTAAATCTGAAAATTCCAAAAATTCAGTCACTAACATTACTACCAATCCTCAGGAACAAGACACTGATCATGATGGATTATCTGATTATGAAGAAATTAATGTTTATAATACCTCTCCTTATTTAGAGGATTCAGATAGTGACGGTTTAACTGATAAACAGGAGGTAGATCGGGGCAGTGATCCTAATTGTCCAGCTGGTCAGCAATGTAGTGTAATTATTAAAACACCCAGTGAAACAGAAATTATTCAGCCAGATTTATCTATTACTACAGAATCTGTTGATAATGAAGTGGAGGCAATTTTACAAAGCGCTTTATCTGGAAATATTGATGCTGCCTCTCTTAGACAATTATTGATTAGTAGTGGGGCAGATCAAGAAATGTTAGATCAAATTAGCGATGAAGATTTGATGCAAAGCTATCAAGAGACTTTAGAAAAACAAGAAGATAATCAATAAAATAATGGATTCTTTTTTATCTGACCAAAAAAAGAATAAAGGTTTTACTATTAAAAAAATAGCTATTTTTTTAATAGTTTTTTTAGTTATTTTTTCCATTGTAGCCAATTGTTCTCACCCTACCTACGCTCAAATGCCCACTACGGTTACTTCTGATGTTCCAGCCACCACTAAAACTGTTTTAGAAAAAATTTGGGATAAAATAAAGACCCTTTTGAAAAAAGCTGGTTCAATTGCTTTCCAAAAGACAGTTAGCAGCGCTCTAAATAAAATTGCCTATGATGCTGCCAATTATCTTGGTTCGGGTGGGGAAGGGCAGAAACCTTTATTTACTAAGGAATATATTGGTGACTATCTAACGCAAATTGGCGATGAGGCCGCTGGTGAATTTGTGGAATCTTTTGCCGGAGCGCTATCTCAAGAAATAATGGACGAAACTGGAGTAACTGCCGCTAAAGAAGCTTGTGCTCAAGAGTATCAATCATGTTCAGAAGTTTGCAATAAATTGAGTGATGATAAAAAATCAGAATGTTTGAAAAATTGTAACGCTGATTTAACTATTTGTAATAATGAGGCTTTTAATATTAGTAAATCTGGAGGCTTGGTCGGAGCAGCTACCTCTCTTGGAATGGGTGCAATCAGCTCTTTTAACGTTTGTCAACCAACTTCTTTGGACTCAAAAGTAAAAATAACTTTAGGTTTAGTAGATCAACAGAGACCTCAAGGGCCAAGTTGTAAAGCTTCAGAAATAATTAATAATTGGGAAGAAGCAGTTGATTTATCCAATGAAGATTTTTTGGATAAATTTAAAGATATTTTTGATCCTCGCGGTAATGAATTAGGAATTTATTGGACAGCCAAAACAGATCTAGGAGGGCAGATTGATGCTAGTGTAAATTACAAAACAACCGAGTATACTACTACTGGCGGTTGGTTAGATGCTAGAGATATAGCTGGTAAAATAGTTGGCATCCCGGATGCCAGTAAAAATGCTGTTGAACGAGCTCAAGGTCTTCAAGAAAGTAATTTTGGAAAAACGACTGGTGATATTTTAGTTGATGCCGCTAATACTTTCTTAAATCAATTAGCCGTTTCTGCTTTTAATAATTTAATACAAAATTTAGGTTCTAAGACTAGTGAGCCTTCAAATTCTGACACCCCCAACGTTCTTAGTTATGAAGGTGATCCCAATGTAGTTTATGGTGAATCAACCATTAAAGAAATAACCAGAGAATTACTTGAACCAAATTTTGGTGAACGAGCTGATTACAATATTTTATCCTCTTTAGCAATTTGTCCTGATCCTCAGAATCCTGGTCCGACCAACTGTGTAATTGATAGCGGGTTTATGCAGGCAGTAACGGAAAAAAAGACAGTTGCTGAAGCTATTCAGGAAGGTTATCTCCAGGGCGGTTGGCAATTTACTCAAGATACTCAGAATAGTAGTTATTCTTCCCGTAATATTTCCATTCTCCGTAAATATCGTATTTTACCGGTTGGCTGGGAAGTGGCCGTTCAGAGAGCCTACGCTGACTCTGATCACGTCAAGAAAGTAACTTTAATGGATTTAGTGTCTTGTTTTGACAAAAATGATGCCTATAGCCAATTTAGTTCTAACTTTGATGTTCGTGATCAAGCTTGGTGCCAAGGCTTAGTTGACCCCAATTGGGTGCTAAAGGCACCATTAAATTATTGTAAAAAAGAAGGAGTTAGCGCTCAAATTTTAAGTAAAATGGTAGCTCCAGGCCAAAAGGGTACCGCTGGCACGGCTGATTTATTAAGTGAAATTAAAATTACTCGAGCTGACGATTATTGTGCTGACGAACAAACTTGTATTAAAGAAAAGAAAGATGGCAGTTGTGAAGCCTATGGTTATTGTAATGAAGAAAAGAGAATTTGGAATTTTAATGAAGATTCTTGCGAGCCTATTTATAATACTTGTCAGACTTTTACCAATTCCAATAATGGGCAATCTGTTTCCTATTTAAAAAATACTCTAAATTATGATAATTGTAATGCTGAGAGCGCTGGTTGTCGTCAGTATTCTTGGTTAGGAGCTTATGCTACATCAACTGGAACGGTTTCCTGGGATGCTTCTAAAAGTTTATATTTAAACAAGAATACGGAGACCTGTAATTCTAAGGATGAGGGTTGTACTGAATTAATGAGAGTTAAGTCGACCTGGGGGTCTAATTTAGTGATGAATGCTAATTTTGCTAATGATACGATTGGCGCTTCCTCTACGGCCGAAGCTTTATTTAACAATTATTGGCCCTATTGGTCTTCTTCTAACACTAATAGTGCCAGTCGTACTATTAGTATAGTAGATGCTGCTGTAGAGCCTGGAAATTCAACTGGTAAAGCCTTAAAGTTAGAAGTTACCCGTTCTTCGGCAGGTCAAATGGTGGTGGGCACCTATTCTAATTACACTAATCCTTTAGTGCCAAAAAATTTAGAGGTAATTCCTGGAAAATCTTATACCCTTAGCGCTGATGTTTATTTAGCTCAGGGTCATAAAGTGACGATTTTCATTGGAGAAGCTGCTGAGGGGATATTAAGTGATACCGATGAAAAAAATAAATGGGTTCATCTTACGGTTACCCGCGTTCTAGATAATCACGCTAGTGAATTAACTTTTGGAATTAATGGTGATGCCATGGATTATAGTGGTAATCAGATAGTTTTTTATATTAAGAATATTAAATTTGAAATGAGTGATTGGGATACCGGTTATAGTGATTATGGTTCTTTTAAGACCTATGAAAAATTAATTCCAGCCTATTTAGAGCAAACGTGTTATATAGATGCAACTAGTGCTTCCAAAGATTATCGTCTTAAGAATAATGCTCCGAATATTTGTAGTAATTATGCTCGTAAATGTAATAAAGATGAAGTGGATTGTGAATTATATACTAGCTCCAAAGATGATTTTGCAATTGCTGCCAAAGTAACTAGTACTGATTATTGTCCTCAAGAATGTGATGGTTATGATGTTTATGTTGCTCAGGAAACTCATTTTAATTCTCCTCAAGCTGAAAATTTATTACCCAGCCGAGCTCAGATTTGTGATATTGAGGCTGTAGGCTGTAATGAATTTACTAATTTAGATGAGTTAACTCAAGGTGGTGAAAGTCGAGAATATTATACTTATCTTAAGCAATGTATCAAGCCGGATCAAAATCTTTGTTCTAGTTTTTATTCCTGGGAAGGTACTGAAAGTGGTTATCAACTAAAAGCCTATAATTTAAAGAAAGATAACTCTGGTGGACCAGCAGTTACTTCTAATGATAGTACTTTATGCAATGCTGCTATTTATAATGTTCCTTTGAGTGATCCTGATTTTAATCCAGACTGTCGAGAGTTCTATAACGCCGCTGGCCAAGTTTTTTATCACCTATTATCTCGAACCATTACTTGTTCGGATAATTGTCATGCTTATCGTTTAACTGAAAAGAATTTTGATAAGCGTTTAACTCAAGCTGAATGTACTGGTTCTGACAAACATTGGGATAATAATAGTAATGTTTGCTATGTTTGCTTAAATGGTGGTTTGTGGGATACCAACCACCAAGCTTGTGTTTATCAAGCCATCCCTAATGAAGGAAAAATCTGTAATTCTTCTCAAAATGGTTGTCGAGAATATAATGGGAATGATGGTAATAATGTTCAATTATTAGGTTTTTATGATTATGAAAATGGTTTAAATGGTTGGTATTCTAATTGTGCTAATGGTATTCAAATTAGCACCGTTTCTAACGATCGTAGTGGACATTCAGTTTTATATAATAATAATGCTAATCAGTGTCAGGCAGTTGGTGAGTCTGGCGTGGCAGCAATTTCCCGTCGTTCTCGGATTATTGAGCAATTAATTGCTTCTGATAATATCGCTGCCCAATTAAAATTAGGCGGGCTAGTAACCCAGGGTAAGGCCTATAATGTTAAATTTTTAGCCCGAGCTAATAGTGATACTACTTTGAATATTTATTTTTATAACAAGGATACTGGTCAGAAAGCCTATTTCAATTCAGCTAATCCAGTAGTTGTTCAGGGTGGTAATGAGTGGGCCATTTATCAAGCTAACTTAGAGAATTTAGATCATACAGTGGGTGAAAATGAAATGTTAATTATTACCGGTAGTGCTAATTTTTATTTTGATGATTTTATTTTATCAGAAATTACTGATCGTTATTATTTAATTAAAAATTCTAGTAATATTCCGGATATCTGTTACTATGATACCTTTGATAATTATCGAGGGGCTGATTATAATTTAGGTTGTTCTAAATATACGGATCGTGATAATCTTGTTCACTATCTCCATCAATTTTCTAAAATTTGTTCCACTGAATCAGTGGGTTGTGAGCAAATGATTGATACTAAAAATTATTCCCCTTATCAATTTGGTATTTGGAAAGATACTAATGAAAATGGTGTTTGTGATAGTGATGAGCCAGATTGCATAACCGTTCCTGGAGATAGTATTATCTATGCTATTTATGATTCTAATAAACAATGTAATTCCGTTGATTTGGGTTGTAGTATGATGGGTCAGGGCCAGGGTAGTGGTACTAATATAGTTTGGTCCGATGTTTTTAAAAAGAATAATCCTAACAATTACCAGAAAATTTTATGTGGTCAGGATGAAATTGGTTGTGAAGAATGGCGTACCAATGATGGGGGTTTTAGTTACTTTAAGGATCCGGGTATTAATATTTGTTCCTATGGCGCCAGTCAAGACCCCACCATTGCCGATAAAGCTTGGTATAAGATACCGGTTAAGCGTTGTGATTATGACGAAAGCGGTGTTATCGATGGGGCTGAAATGAGTCGGGCGGTTTGTTCTGGAGAAGCTGATTGCGGTAATAAGCCTTGTATTATTGATAACAATGATTATCCTTGCTCAGTTTCCTATTTTAAAACTATTGGCTGGGGTGGAGCCGGTAATCAAATTCCTACTCCGGATCAACAGGTCGCTTTATGTAATAATAAAAATTCTGGCTGTACTGAATATATTGATCCGGTCAGTCAATTCTCTCCAAATTTAGTCTATAATCCCTATCTTAGCGCCAATAAAGATGGTTGGTCGGTCGCCGGTAGTAGTGCCCAACAAATTGTTAAATCGTTGGAATATAATAAACTATATATTTTAGAAACTGAGGGTAATGGAAATATCACTTTAACCTTTAATAATAATGTCAAACCTCTTTTGATTGATAATACTTTTGGAACATCAACTAAAACTTTAACATCATCTAATAGTACCAATCAACCAATTATTTTTAATTCTTTAAGTAATAATCAAGTAACCATTCAAGCCAGTATTACTTTAAATACCATTCAAATTCGTGAAGCTGTAGTCGATTATCAATTGAAAGATAAAATAGATAAAAAAAGTTGCAATGGTTTGGTTAAATTCAATAATGGTTGTGTACTTTTTAATGAAAGAACTATTAATGGAAGCCAAGGTTTAATTAATTTAGATAGTGGTTGGGACGCTTACGCTAGTCAAGACGGGGCGGATCCTACTCTTTGTGATAGTAGTACGCCTGGTTCCTGTACGGCTAATCAATTAATTAAGGTTAGACCGGATCGAATTTGTGCTAAATGGTTGGATTGTATTACCTACATTGAAGATCCTGAGACTAAAGAAAGAGTTTGCTATGCAGTGGGAGAATGTAATCGCTTAAATGATAAAAATGAATGTGCTAATTTTATTACTTCCACCACTAATACTTTAGAGTTTAATCCTCTAACTACTCAGAATGCTTCCGGCTATTCTTTAATTAGTAAATATTCTTTAGATCGGATGACTGAGGTAGGTATTAATTCAGAAGTTCACTATGATTTTGAAGACAGCGTACCAGCTTTAAGTTGTCGTCGTACTATTAATCCTTTTAATAATGCTGTTTGTAATTTTGATCATAATATTAATAAAGATAGTTTAGTCCGTGAACCTGAAGGAGCACCAACTGATTATCCGGCCAGCGGAGAGACTTATCTTAAAGTTCCAGCTACTTACTATATTTCTCCCATGGCCGAAGGAGGACATATAACTTTAAATTATCCTGCTTCCGGTGATCCCACTGACTACAATACCTATTTCTTGACCTATTTATTGAATACCAAAGACTCGGGGTTGGGTGCTCGGGTAATCTTTACCGATGAAATTGGTTACATTCTAAAAGATGCTGCTACTAATGAGAACATGATTTATACCGATACCGCTAACAACGGCTGGGAAAGAAAACTAATTAAATTTCATATTAATAAAAACAATAATAAGATAATTATTCATTTAACCTCTGATACTTCCAGCACTAATGAAGATGGTTATATTTACTTTGACGATTTTAATATTGAACCGGTTTTAAAAACCGCTGAAGATCAATATGTTGCTCGGGAGTGTCGACTATATCCAACTACGGAAGATTTAACCTGTTTTAGTAATAATGATAATGTTATTAGTAGTGGGCTGGAGGGTTATTGTTTAGAACATGACCAAAATAATCCTAATGTCTGTTTACTATGGTATCCAGTTGATCGTATTAGTCCGGCTCGAAATAATAATTCTGTTCTTGGTTATCAGGGTAAATTTCCTTTAAATTATTGCTCCGAAGTAGATGGTAATTTTGATTTAGTGGAGAAGAGATTGGCTAAACACGGTTACTATAATAATTATAGCGGAGGAGAATGTGCCTTTGACTGTTACTATGAAGCTAATGGTTTGGGTAATTATTGTGTTCAAAATGTGCCGTCAACTTTTCAGAATTGTTCATCTATACATGATTGGAATTGGAATACTTCTGCTACTTTAACAACCTATTGCGGCACAGCCACAGGATATTTTGCTGTACATGTTTTTGGTTGGGGCGGTGATTATTGGTTATGTTTACCTAATAACTATGGCAACAATACTACCTTAGTATCTGATCCTCAAACTTCTATTGCCTTTAAAATGCCGAATTTGAATAATTCCATTAGTCTTCCGGTATTTTCCAATGGTTGGTATCCCTATGATGGCTTATTATATCGAAATGGTGTTAAGAGCTGTGAGAATGTTCCCTGTTCTTATTATATTAATGAAATAGAGAATGCTGATCCTCCAGTGAGGGTTTATAATTATAATAATCCGGCCATTAACGAAAATAATTTAAAATTAATTGCTAGTACTGATCAGGATGAATTATTTAAATTAACCTGTAATCGTTTTGTTCAGACTATTAATAGTAATGGCGATAATAAGGCTTGGACTGGTCGAACTAGTCAGACATCAGCCTATGCCACCCAAACCCCCAAATTCTTTGTTAAAGATAATAATTATACTTATGGTCCATATAATAATTCAACTTATAGTATTGATCGCTACGGGCGTAATCGAGAAGATGTTCCTTTTGGAGCGGCTAGTTGGCCCACTGATTTTGATTTACTGAGTAGTGAAAAAATAACTTTTAAGGATCAATATTCTAAGAAAAATAATGAAGAAATTTTTGCTGGTCGTCCCTATGGTTGTGCTGGAACTAGTTGTGATAGTATCGGCTATTGCAGTCTTGACCCTAATATTTTCTGCTTATTAGGAAATAGTACTAGTTCGGATTTTGTCTCTAAGCAAACTTGTTCGGCGGGTGGTTATGGAGTTTGCGTTCCTCTATGGAAGCAGGCACCTTCCTATTCAGCTAAAGATTATGAAAACATATTAAGGAGTATTTTCTTAAAATCCTATAATTCCTTTAACTTTGATACTATTAGTCAATCCTATGTTTCCAGCAGTGGCACCTATAATTGGACCGAAAAACAAATTTTTAAAGATCATACGCCCTGTAATGGTAATATTCGAACCGGTGAAGATATAAATTCTTTCTGTCCGATATTTCCGATAGTTAGCAATGTTAAGGCCTACTACGGTAGTACCGGGAATCGAGCTTTAATTTCTTCGGGCAATAATTTAATAGTTAATTCTCGGGGAGTATATCGTTTAGAATTTAATACCAAAGTAGATAGTGAACAACAACCACTTAAGGAAATTGTTATTGATTGGGGAGATGGTGCTAAACAAGTAACTACCGGCCAGGATCATCATCCTTCCAATAGCAATCCCCATGTTTTTTACCATTATTATAGCCAAACTGGCACTAAAGTGTTAAAAATTACGGCTTATGATAATTGGGGATTTTATGGTAGTTGTTTTGATGGAGTATGCATTTTACTTCCCCATGGGATTGACTAAAATTAAATAATGTTGTATAGTATAACTAACTTTTACAATTAAATATTAACCCCCCAAAAATAGTAAGCCATGAAAAAGTTCCTTTTATTTGTCTTAGCTTTGGCCTTCGCATTGGCCAGCTGTACCGAAAAAATTGATTTGCCTGATCCCAACCCCAATCCTAACCCCAATCCCAATCCCCCTGAGGATACCGTCACCATTACTTTCACTGTTAAGAACAATCCGCCCGAAAGTGGATGGGACCAGATAGCTGAAAGTATGATGGTATTGGATATTTGGGATGTCCCTGGACTTCGTATCGAAAGCGGAGAGTCTAAAATATTTAAGGGCCAAGAAGCCCGAGATTTAGTCGGAAAGAGTTTCAGTCTTTCTCCCTTCTTGAGAGTATTACTCAATGGGATTCAACGACCGGTTGATTATAAAGCTGGATCAACTAATTGTACCGTCAATTATCTTGGTCTAATTAGTGGAGTTGTGGAGCTCCATAAAGTGTATTACGTTGAGTATGATTGGCACATAATTGATTAAAGTCGCTTTTAGTGGCTTACTCTAAAACCCGTTATTCCTTCAGTTTAAAACTGAGTGGTTAGACGGGTTTTTCTTTTTGCTTTTTAAAGAAGTTTATAGTAAAATAATAGTATAAAAAAGCTGTTAAAATAATTAACAATGGGGTATAATTTAGGTAAGAGTAGGAAATTTTAACAGCTATGGCCTTAAATAATAAAAATTCTAGTTCTCTTGATAATCAACTATTATCACATTCGACCGAAAAGAGTTCAGAAAAAGCTGGACAGCTTCGCCAAAGCCAGCGCCGACAGGTTAGCAAAACTGAGAATGTGGAGAAAAATTTAAGTTTTCGTCAGCAGGTTATGGAAAGTCGTCGAATGGAAGAAGAAAAAGAACAGGAAGCTGAAAAAAAGTCATCTCCATCTTCCTCGATTAATTCTTTAGGGTTGGCCACCAGTAGATTATTGAGAGGAGCTTGGGTTAATCTAGTTTCTAGTTTTGGATTAACCTTGATTTGGATTAATATTCATGTTTTTTTAAGTACTGTTTTTGGTGAAAAATTTTTTTGCAAACTAGGCATGGAATGGATAAATGATAGCGCTAAACGAGCCAATTTTGAGCAAGCTAAGAAGCTTGGTCGGACGGTTGGTACTTTTGAAGGTCCAGGGTTAGCCTGTTTAGATTTAGGTTGTTTGTTATTAGTTATTATTGCTTTTATGATTATCGGTGGGCTTTTAAAAGTAGTATCTAGCCCTTTAGACACAATATCAGCTATTTTTGGATGGGCCTGGGATCAAGCAAAAGAATTAATAACTGGTTCCTAATTTTATTTTCTAAACTTAGAAAATGAAAATGAAAATAAATAAAAAATATTCTAATTTATTCCTAATAATTTTTGTTATTATTGGGTCTTTTTTGTTAGCTAAAACAGCTTCAGCTGAGTGGTATTTAGATTTGTTGGGTGGTATTGCTAATATTTTAGTATCAGTTTTTGGTTGGATATTGTCTCAGGTAATGGTGGTATTAATTTATATTGCTCAATATAACAATTTTATTAATCCAGCAGTAAGCAATGGCTGGGTGATTGTGCGCAATATTTGTAATATGTTCTTTGTGGTAATCCTATTGGTTATTGCTTTTGCCACCATTTTACACTTAGAAAATTACAGCTATAAAAAATGGTTGCCTAAATTAATTTTAATGGCTGTTTTAATTAATTTTTCCAAAACCATTTGTGGGATTTTAATTGATATTGCCCAGGTCGTCATGTTGACTTTTGTAAATGCCTTTAAAGATATTGGCGCTCTTAATTTAACAAAAATGCTTGGTATTGCTGATTGGCAGAGTCTCAAAGGTTTTAGCGAAATTAGTGATTGGGAGGCTGCAGCGGCTATGGTTTTAGCTGTTATTTACTCAGTGGTTTCCTTAATTGTTATTACCGCCATGTTAGCGATGTTGGTAATGAGGATTGTAATGATTTGGATTTATGTGGTTTTATCACCCCTGGCTTATCTTTTATCCGCTTTCCCGGGTGGTCAATCCTATGCCTCGGAATGGTGGAAGGAATTTACTAAAAATTTAATTATTGGCCCAGTTTTAGCTTTTTTTATTTGGTTATCTTTCACGGCTTTAGCTAATTTTAATAGCAGTTCATTGGGTATTACTGGGACTTTAGATTCTGATAATAATTTAGCTCATTGCAAGATCGGTAAAAATGGCACTTGTGAATATGGTACTTCTACTCTGTTAATTCAGTTTGTAATTGCCATTGGCATGTTATTGGGTGGGTTGAAGATTGCTCAGGAGATTGGCGGCGCAGCTGGAAGTGTAGCCGGGAAGGTGGCTAGTAAGGGAAAAAAATTGGCTATTGGCGGAGCGGCTTTAGCTGGAGTTGGTGCTTGGAAAGCAGCTCGTCAGCCCTTTATTTGGGGAACTGATAAATTACAAGAGAAAGGAATTGTTGACTTAAATGTTAAACGAGCTTGGAATACTATGCAGGCTCGTCGTAAAGAAAAAAAGGAAGAACAATTTGCTACTGGTCAGGTTAATGCTGCCCGAAGAATGCGTGAAGGTGGTCGAATGGCTGGAATTTTTGCTATGTCCGCTAATGCTGGGGATGCCTGGGATGAACTATCCGATTGGAAGGGGATAAAACCAACCGGGATTATTCAAAGAGTAAAGGGTGGTAGAAGGATGACTAAAAATCGAACAAAAGCTGAGGATGAAAAAAGACCATATGATGAAGAATTAGATTTGAATAATTTTAGAATGGAATTTGTCTCGGCCACAGATAATGAATTTAGAAATCAAAAAATTAAAGAGTTGAACAATAATATTAACTTAAAAGATTCTCAGATTAAGAATGAACAACAAAAAGGTGATCAGGCTGATTCCGAAAAAATTGCTAGGTTTGAACATGAAAAGTCATTACTAGAGGCTAAAAAAGATTTTGCAGTTAATAATATTGATAATGTTAATAACTTAGCCTCTCAGCTTGATATGGATGTCTTTAAAAGTGATTTTGCTGACTCTTCCGAGGAAGAAAGATATTCTTCTTTGCAGGGTATTAGACAGGAAATTGTTAGGCAACAAACTTTTTTGCAAGATCCAAACATTGATGCTGATGTTAGATTAAATATTCAACAAAAAATTAATGATTTGGAACAAAAGAAGGCTTTTGGAGAAAATAATTATAACCATGACTTTAGTGATGCTGAAAAAAATAATTTTAATCAAAATAGAGAGGCTAGTAAAATTGCCTTTAGACAGGGGACCAATCGAGATGCCATCATTGCTCAAACTCAAGATATTGAAAAAGAAATCAAAGCTCGAAATAGTAGAATTGAAAGAAATACTCCTGCCTATAGCTTTGAGGCTCGAGCAGCTGAACAAAAAATGGTTGCCAAAAGAATGAGTGATGTTAAAGATATTACTGACCCCACTGAATTATTAGTTATATTACTGGGGGCTATTAAATCTCATGACAAGAATATGGTCAAGGCTATTATGTTAAAAATGACTAAAGACTATAATGATAATACATTTTTACAACCTTTAGTAGGCAACACCGGGCATACTGGTTTAAAACAATTGATGCGAGATTTGGCTGACAAAAAATCAGAAAATTATGCTGGCTTTGGCGAACAGGAAGCTTTTTCTTTAGGGAGCCAAATTGCTGAAATTAATAAAAACACCAATCATTGGGGCGCCACCTCCGCTTATACAATGGAGAATGGTAAATTTCGAGAAACGACGGACGAAGAACATAATCGAATTCGCACCATTGAAACTGGTAAAATTCAATTGCAAGCCTTTTGTCGAAATAATAATCGTTTAGCCTATGGTTTTCATAATAAATTTGGAGAGTTTAATTTGGATGCCAATGGTGTTATGATGTGTCAAAGGTTGGACACTGAAGCTGGACATAAGAATATGGAAACCATGAATGAAAGCGCTGCTAAGCATATTTATGATGCTATTATGCGAGACTCTAAACTAATAAGTGAATTTAGTAAAGTTCGTGCTGGAAATAAATCATTTTTACAGGCCCTAGAAAGTCGATTGGGTGAGATTGCTAAGGGTAGTTTTGAAAATAATTATAGTCGAGTAATGGATTTAGGGTATCAAGGTTAAAATATGAAAAATGAAAAAGCTAAAAAAATATTAAATAAAGATTACATGGATTTATGAGCCCAAGTGGTTGATAAAATTGTAATTCAAGATGAACAAAATAAGGCATTTAAGTTATTAAAAATATTAAATCAAGCTGTGAATGATTATCAAGCTGATTTAAAGCTTGTGCCCGGAGCCACTGATTTTTACGAAGATCGTCTTTTAATCTTGGAATTGGTTTGTTTACCGATTTTGGAAGATAAAAATGTTTTAAGTTTAATTAAAAATAATTTACTCTATAGTCTTAGTCTATCTGATTATAATTTTTTTAAGAAAATTGAAGCTAAATTAGTTAATATAGATATTGTTGAAGATCGTAATGAATTTAAAGAGAGTATTAAAAGAGTTCTTTTAGAAAATAATGAAGTTATCACTCCTAACTATAATATAAAATTTATTAAAGACTGGTTAAAGGATTATATATCCCAGATAGGGCTGGAAACTAATAATGATTTAGCTAAAGCCCAATATATGACCAAATTAAAAGATAATAAGAAAATCAGTAAATCAGAGTATGAAAAGCTAATTACCCTTTTTAAATTATATGATCAGATGAATATCCCCTCCAACATTCCTCAGGGTTTTGAGGAGGAAATGCCCGTGGTAAAAAATGGAAAATTATATATTTTTAGAAAGGGAATATTAGAGCCAGTGCCAGAGATAGAAAAGCCAGTAGTTAACAAAATCGCTTCCGTTGAAACAGGTGAAACTAGAAAAAAACAAGTTGATTCTACCCCTGACCCCTTACAAGATCTTCAGGAAACTTTAAATAAATATCAACCCAATAGTTTGGAATATAAAGCCATCCAGCAGGAAATAGAACGACTTAAAAAGATTAAAAAATAAACGATCCCCATTGTTATTTCAATAAAAGCCAATTATTTCCTGTAATTGGCTTTCATTTTTAAGATATTTTAGTTAGTAATTGTAAAATTGTTGTAAATTTTTACAACATATGTTGTAATTATTAACAACATAATCATTTTTATAATACTATAAAACACAAATATATTTTATCTATTATTAAATAAATTATAGTAATATGGATATTAAATTAATTACTTCAGAATCAGTCACCGAGGGCCATCCTGATAAGATTTGTGATCAAATTAGTGATGGAATTTTAGACGAATTATTAGAGCATGATCCCAATAGTCATGCGGCCATTGAGTGCTTAGTTACTAATGGTTTGGTGGTGGTGACTGGTGAAGCTAGAACTAATCATTATGTTAAAATAGATGAGACGGTCCGTCGGATTTTACGGCAAATTGGCTATAATCATTCTGATTCTGGTTTTGATTGTGATAATGTGGGTATTATTTCTGCTCTTCATGAACAAAGTCCTGAGATTGCTCAGGGAGTAGACACTAAGAAGAACAGAGAGCAGGGAGCTGGTGATCAGGGTTTAATGTATGGCTATGCCACTAATGAAACTAAAGAACTAATGCCTCTGCCCATTATTTTAGCTCATAAGCTGGCTAAGCGATTAGCCGAAGTTCGTCGCAAGAAAATCTTACCCTATCTTCAACCAGATGGTAAGACTCAGGTAACTGTAGAATATCAAAATGATCAAGCTAAAAGAGTTGAAACGGTCGTGATCGCGGCTTGTCATAGTAATCAAGTTAGCATTACTAAGGTGCGTCAGGATATTAAGGACAAAGTTATTAAACCGATTCTTGGTAAATTAATGGATAAACGAACCAAGGTTTTTATCAATGCCACCGGTAGTTTTATATTAGGCGGTCCAGCGGCTGACACTGGCCTAACGGGACGTAAAATAATGGTGGATACCTATGGTGGTTTGGGCCGTCATGGAGGGGGTTGTTTTTCCGGTAAAGATGCTTCCAAAGTAGATCGCAGTGGAGCTTATATGGCCCGTTATGTGGCTAAGAACGTGGTAGCTGCTGGGTTAGCTGATAAATGTGAGATTCAAATCGCCTATGCTATCGGCATTGCTAAACCAGTGGGTATTTATCTTAATACCTATGGAACTAATAAAGTAGCCGAAGATAAAATATTGAAAGCAATTCATCAGGTTTTTGACTTCCGTCCAGCGGCCATCATTAAACAGTTAGGTCTTAGAAAGCCAATCTTTTATCAAACCGCTGCCTATGGTCATTTTGGTCGATCGCAATTTAGTTGGGAAAAAATAGATAAGGCAGTTGAATTGAAGACGGTTTTTAAATAAGTCTATGAAAGTAATGGTTTTTGGAACCTTCGATAATTTGCACCCTGGGCATTTATCTTATTTCGCTCAAGCCTATAAATTGGGACAAGAATTAATTGTGATAGTTGCTAGAGATAGAAATGTTCAAAAGATAAAAGGCAGATTACCTCGAGAAAAAGAAAAAGATAGGGTAAAAAATATCAAGATTAAGCTGAAAGAACTAGGGTATAAAAATAAAGTAGTTTTAGGTAGTTCGAGTAATAACTGGTTAGTTTTAAAAAAATATCAACCTAACATTATTTGTTTAGGCTACGATCAAACAGTTGATTTACGGTGTTTAAGAGACAAGTTAGTTAAGTTTCGTCTTTTTTGTAAAGTAAAAAGATTAAAACCTTATCATCCAGAGAAGTATAAATCTAGTTATTTTAGGGGGAGTGATTAAAGAGAGGAAAAAGGTAAAATAAAAACCCCCTGATGGGGAGGTATTACCTTACAAGTTGCAATTACCGGACCTAACTTAACTATTATAGTAATTATATTTTCTATAGTTAAATTTTTTAGTTAGCCATTGTGGGCCCGCGGAGAACTGAACTCCGAAAGCCAGAATGTTAGGTCTAGCATATACTAAGCTACCAAGCCCACAATCCAGTTATCATAACAAGGGGGCTTATAAAGAGGAATAAAAATAAAACAAATAAAATATTAATAATTATTTATATGTTCATTAAATCTTTTAAACAACTTACCAAAAAAGATGTGGCCGAAGCTGGTGGTAAGGGAGCCTCTTTAGGAGAAATGACCAAAGCTAAAATTCCCGTACCGCCCGGCTTTGTTATTTTAGCTTCAGCTTTTGATCGTTTTTTATCGGAAACTGATTTAGCGCAGGAAGTCGAGGCTCAATTAGCTAAGGTTAATTATAATGACGTTAATTCAGTTGATCGTTATTCTAAGGTTATCCGTGATTTAATTGCTGATGTTCCTATGCCTGAAGATTTACAGGAATTAATAATTACCGATTTTAAAAAATTACAAGCCAAATTTGTAGCCGTGCGATCTAGCGCTACTGCTGAAGATTCTTCTGTTGCTTCTTGGGCCGGAGAGCTAGAAAGTTATTTAAATACTACTGAAAAAACTTTATTAGATAACATAAAAAAATGCTGGTCTTCTTTATTTACTCCTCGAGCCATTTTTTATCGCCACGAAAAGAAACTGTTGGAGACTAAGGTTAGTGTCGCCGTAGTGGTTCAGGAAATGGTAGAGTCCGAAATTTCTGGGATTGCTTTTACAGTTCATCCAGTTACCCAGGATAGGAATCAGATGATCATTGAGGCTGGCTATGGTTTAGGCGAAGCTATTGTTTCTGGCTCTATTACCCCCGATTCCTACGTGATTGATAAGCGGGATTATTCTTTAATTGATATTAATATTGCTGTTCAGGAAAGGCAAATTATTAAATGTCTTAGACAGGGGACCAAATGGTCACCTATTAAAAAAAGTGATCAGGAAAAACAGAAATTAACTGGTCGTCAAATTATTGAATTAGCCAAAATTTGCGCTAATATTGAAAAACATTATCAATTTCCCTGTGATATTGAATGGGCCTATTATAAAAATAAATTCTATATTACTCAAAGTCGTCCTATTACTACTTTATAGATTTTTATTAAAATTTAGGTGATTTTTTAAATAGAGTTTTATTACTTCATAGGAAGGGTTAAAATCATTTCCTCTTTTAGGTAAAATATGCTAAAATAAAAAAAAGAATGACCATCCGATTTTCTTTTATTTTGCTATTTAATGTTTGACTACTTACAACAATTTAATAATTTACCAACTAACCTGCGCAACCAGGTTTCTTCGTCGTCAGCTATGGCTACACTAATGGAATTAGAGAGAAAGTATAAAGTTGATTTGGCTATGACAGTCATGAAAATAATGATTAAAAACCTGGCAGTTAAAGATTTGCCAAATTATTTTGTTAGTGAGTTTAATTTAACCTCTGATCAAGCTGAAAAACTTAGCCAGGAAGTAAAAGAAAAAATATTACTACCAGTAGCTGATTATTTGGGGTTAGATAAAGAAAAAAGGGCCTTAGATTTAGATAAAGATATTAATATTTTAATCCAAGAAGCCAGTTTAGTTTTACCCAGCGAGACTTTAGCTTCCCGGCTTAAAGGTATTTTAGCTACCTATCTTAAGGGGGTACGTAATCGGATAGATACTCGGGCTACTTTAGCTAAGGATATTAATAGCGGTGGTTTAAATTTAAGCCAACCCGAAATTGAACGAGTTTTTAAGGTTTGTGATAATCAAAAATTTAAGAGTTTAGATGTTAATCTATTGCCTATTACTCCACCTCCAGCTACTCGTTTAGATAAAATTATTAATCAGGCCGAAAAAGTCCAGGCTCCAATTGCTGAATATAATTTTAAACAAGCTTTAGCCGCTGGTCAGATTGTTAAACCAGCAAAATTAGATGTTGATCATGAATTACCAGCGCCAGACCCAGAACTTGACTTACCGGCTCCCAAGAAAACTTTAAATTTACCCCAAGCTAAGGATACTTCATCTAAAATCCCCACTTCTTTTGTGCCCCCAACTCCACTGGTAGCCCCAACTCCTGTTGTTTCTTCTGCTCATCCTTCAGCTCCTCCTGTTGTTTCTAAAATTCAAGTTGAAAAATCAACTAAGAAAGAGGGCTTATGGAATAAATTATTTTCAACAAAAGTATCCCAGGAAACTAAAACTTCAGCTCCTAAAAAAGTTATTTCACCGCTCACCCCATCTGTCAAAAAGACTGCCCCTACTTCGGTTTCTTCTAAACCAATTACTCCTAAAACAATTTCTGCTGCTCGCCCTTTAGTTTCTTCTACTAGACCAAAGATTCAAGATATTAAGCCTATACCCAAAGTAATGGGCCCAATTGAAGAATTGCAATTTTTAGATTTAGTTAATTTCCGTCGTCTTGGCAAAACGCCAGCTGAAATTACTGCTAAAATATTCTCTAAGATTAAATTGTTGGAGAGAGACGGTTATGATAAAATGGTGGCAGGTGTTAAAGCCTGGCGCCAGAGCCCGGTTAATCGTCTTTATATTAAAACTGGTCAAGACACTTTAATTAAAGGAGTGTCCTTAAAGGATTTAGTAGCTGCCAGGCAGAAAGATGATCCTAGCTCTTTAAATCTTTCAGAAATTGAAGCTATTGTCAGTTTAAATAGTAAGTTAGTTTTTTAATAGTATGCAGCAATTTACCGTGCCTCAATTTATTGATGTGGAGAGTAAAATTATTGGCCCAATTACCACTCGACAGTTTTTAATATTCTTGGCTGCTGCTATTATTATCGGCATCAGTTATCGAGTATTTGATTTTTCTTTATTTTTAACAGTTGCTATTGTTGTTGGTGGTTTGGCTGTAGTGTTTGCTTTTGTAAAAATTAATGGACGACCTTTTCATTTTTTTGTCCTTAATGCCGTACAAACACTTCGTCGTCCTAAATTACGAATTTGGAATAATCGTGTTATTGTTATAGAGCATCCAGAAAAAGATTTATCAATTAAAGTAGATCAAAAACCAGTTCCCAAAGAATATTATAAGAAATCACGTTTAGCTGAATTGGCTTTAATCGTTGATACTAAAGGAAAATATAAGGAGAATAATCTATGTCTAAAAGTTTAGTAAAAAATAAAATATCAGTAGCTACCCAGCAATATTTGGATATTGCTGAAATAAAGGATGATACCGTGGTTATGAAAGATGGTACTTTACGGGCTGTTTTATTAGTATCCAGTATTAATTTTGCTTTAAAGAGTGAGGATGAACAAAATGCTGTAATTGACTCCTATGTTCGTTTTTTAAATAACCTGGATTTTACTCTACAGATTGTTATTCAATCTCGAGAATTAGATATTGATAATTATTTAGAGTATTTAAAAAATAAAGAAAAAGAACAGACTAACAAATTATTAAAAATTCAGACCGCTGACTATATTCAATATATTCAGGAGTTAACTTCTTTAGGAAAGATAATGAATAAACGTTTTTTTGTTATTGTTACCTATAATCCTTTAACTGATAAACGTAAAAATTTTTTTAGTTTATTAGGCGAAGCTTTCCGTCCGGCTACAGTTATTAAATTAAAAGAAAAAACTTTTTCTCGCTATCAAGAAATGTTAAGTCGTCGAGTAGATAGCGTGGTTGGCGGGTTAGAATCGATGGGCGTTTCTGTGGCTCGTTTAGACACCCAAAGTTTGATTGAACTTTATTACAAAACCTATAATCCAGAAACTTCTAAAAATCAGGAATTAGCTAGTCTTGATAAACTTCGTGTTGAAAAATAATTTATTTATGGTTAATTTTAATAAAAACGAACAACCTAATCGGATTTCCATGAACACGCCTATTAAATTAGGTCCCCGTTTATCCGATAAATTAATTGAAGCTGATCCTGGTTTAACCCGAGAAGTTATTGAACAGGAAAAAGCTTTTCGTCGTGGAGTTTTATCTGTGCGTGATATTATTGCTCCTGCTAGCCTAAAAATTGAAGCGAACCATTTACGTCTGGGCGATAAATTTTTAAGGACTATTTTTGTTATTAGTTATCCGCGTTATATTTCGGTTGGTTGGTTTGCCCCTATTATTAATTTGAATTTTACTTTTGATGTTTCCATGTTTTTCTATCCGGTAAAAAGTGCCGTTGTCCTTAAACAATTAAAAAATAAGGTTGGAACATTAGAAGCACAAATTATTTCCGACGCCGAAAAGGGAGCGGCTCGTGATCCTCTTCGAGAAACTGCTTTGCGCGACATTGAATATTTGCGGGACGCTCTTACTCAGGGAACTGAAAAATTTTTTCAATTTGCTCTCTATATTACTCTTTATGCTGATAATCTGGAAGAGCTAGATCGCATGTCTGATCAGGTGGAGGACATTTTTGGCTCCCGATTGGTCTACTCCCGTCGTGTTTATTATCAATCAGAGCAGGGATTTAATTCAACTTTACCCTTAAGTACTGACGAACTCTATATTACCTTTAACATGAACTCTTCGCCCATTGCCTCTTCTTTTCCTTTCATTTCCAGTGAGTTAACTAGTGATCAAGGAATACTTTATGGCATTAATCGTCATAATAATAGTTTAATTTTATTTGATCGTTTTACTTTACAAAATGCTAATTCAGTAGTTTTTGCCACCTCTGGTGCTGGCAAGAGTTATGCCATTAAATTAGAAATTTTACGTTCCTTAATGCTAGGTACTGACATTATTGTTATTGATCCGGAATATGAATATAAACATTTAGCTGAAGCTGTTGGGGGTACTTATATTAATATTTCTCTATCAAGTGAAAACAAAATTAATCCTTTTGATTTACCCCATTCCGTGGGTGGAGAAGCCAAGCCCAAAGATATTATTCGTAGCGCAGTCATTACTCTAAAAGGTTTAGTGCGTTTGATGTTAGGTAAACTTAGTTATGACGAAGATTCTATTGTTGATCGAGCTCTTTTAGAAACCTATGCTAAAAAAGATATTACTCCTGATTCTGATCTATCTAAAATAGAACCGCCTATTATGTCAGATTTTGAACAGGTATTGGAGGGCATGGAAGGTGGTCAGGATCTGGCTTTACGTTTGAAAAAATATACCGAAGGGACTTTTGCTGGTCTTTTAAATAACCTAACTAATGTAGAAATGAATAACCAATTGGTTTGTTTCTCGGTCCGTGATCTGGAAGATGAATTACGCCCCATCGCTATTTATACCATTGTTAATTACATTTGGAATATTGTTCGTAGTGAAATGAAAAAACGAATCTTAGTAATTGATGAAGCCTGGTGGATGATGCAACATGAAGATTCAGCTAAATTTATTTTTGCTTTGGTAAAACGTTGTCGTAAATATTATCTAGGTGTTACTACCATTACCCAGGATGTTAATGACTTTTTAACCTCTCCCTATGGTCAGGCTATTGTTACCAACTCTTCTTTACAAATTCTTCTTAAACAATCTCCCGCCGCCATTGATTTGATACAAAAAACCTTTTTATTAACTGAAGGAGAAAAATATTTATTACTGGAATGTAGTATTGGAGAAGGAATTTTCTTTGCCGGCAATAAACATGTTGCCATGAAAGTCGTAGCTTCCTATACAGAAGACCAACTAATTACTTCGGACCCTCGTCAATTATTAGAATTGGAAGAAGCTAAAAAAGAATTTGAAGCCAGCCAGGCACAGGAAGAACAAGTTTAATAATTTAAATATATGCAACAAGCCAATCGTCAAAAATTAGGTATTCTCGTCATTGTTCTTGCTTTGATCGTTTTACTTTTAATAATTTATTTTGGATTTATTAAAAAATCTTCAGAAAATACTATCCCTACTAATGAACCGATGATCACCGGTCAATTACCCACTGAAACAGAAACTGGTTCAACCACTCCCAGTGATAAACCACGAAATTATCAGCAATATAACATCTCTCGAGAAGCGACCCATCAAGTTGATGCTAACGATTTAGCTAAATTAGCTATGGCTTTTGCGGAACGTTTTGGTTCCTATTCTAATCAATCTAATTATGGAAATTTTACTGATTTAAAAATTTTCATGACCGACGACCTAAAAACCTGGGTAGATAATTATGTAACTGATTTAAAAGATAAAGCTCAAGATTCTATTAGTTATTATGGTATTAGCACCAAAGCTTTAACTAGCGAGGTAACTCAATTCAATGATAACATTGGCCAGGCTACCATTGTAGTTACCACCCAACGTCGAGAAAGTGCTACTCAAACAGATGATAGTACTTATATCCAGAATATTAAGATTGATATGCTAAAAGTTCGGGGTGAATGGTTGGTTGATGGTATCTATTGGGAAAAATAATTTATTAACATGTCTGAAATAATTAAAACAATTTTTGTCTGCAGTAATTGCGACGCCCAATTTCCTAAATGGAGTGGGCGTTGTTTGGAATGTGGTTCCTGGGGAACTTTAAATGAACAGGTTCTAGATTCTAAAGAGGAACAGAGGGAAAATCTTAAAAAGATTAGCCAAGCTGATATTATTGATTTACGGGCTATTCGTAGTGCTTCTTTACAAAGACTAGAAACTAAAATTGAAGAAATTGATCGTGTTTTGGGTGGCGGGATTGTTCCTGGATCAGTGGTATTATTAAGTGGAGAACCGGGCATCGGTAAATCTACTTTAGTTGCTCAAATCGCTAGCGCCCTTAATAATCATCAAGAAGTGATCTATGTCAGCGGTGAAGAATCAGCCATTCAAGTTAAGGATCGATTAAATCGTCTTCAATGCCAGTTAACAAATTTACGTTTTATTTCTGAAACTAATTTAGAGAAAATTATTATTACTGCCAGTAAAATTAAACCCAGCGTTTTAATTATTGACTCTATTCAGACAGTCTATTCTTCTTTGGTTCCAGCTGAGGCTGGCAGCGTTTCTCAGATTAGAGCAGCGGCTGTAAAGTTTTTAGAGCTAGCCAAAGAAAATAATATTGCTATTTTTCTTGTAGGCCATATTACTAAAGATGGCCAGATAGCTGGCCCTAAATCATTAGAACATATTGTTGATACAGTTCTTTGTTTAGAAAGTGAAACTAATAATAATTATTGTTTATTAAGAACTACCAAGAATCGTTTTGGCTCTGTTAATGAATTAGGAGTATTAGAAATGACTGGTCATGGGTTTCGGGAGGTAAAAAATCCTAGTTTAGTTTTTGTTACTGCCAACACAGAGAATATGTCCGGTTCAGTTATTGGATGTATTTTAGAAGGTTCTCGACCCTTTTTAGTAGATTTACAGGCCTTAGTTTCTAAAACTGTTTTTGGTTATCCTCAACGTAAGTCCAGTGGCTTTGATTTAGGTCGACTTCAAGTGTTAGGTGCAGTTATTTCTAAGCGGACTAAAATAAATTTAATTAATCAGGATATTATTTTAAATATTGTTGGTGGTTTGAAAATCTCTGATCCCGCCCTAGATTTAGCCGCCTGTGCCGCTATTATTTCTTCCCAAACCAATAAGAATTTTGATCGTCGTACGATAGTTCTAGGTGAAGTTGGTTTAGGCGGGGAAGTGCGTAATGTCTTTAAACTAGAACAGCGTCTTCAGGAAGCAGAACGACTAGGCTTTGAAACCGCTATTATTCCTCAGGTAGAGGTAAAAGCCAAGAAGATTAAATTGATTAAGATAAAAAATTTAACTGATTTAGTAGAAATTATTAAATAGAATTAGTTTAATAAAATAAAAAACGGATCATTGATCCGTTTTTGAGTGCAAAAGTTTTAGCGGGCGATTACCGGCCGACGATATTTTTTTTGTTTCTTAACGCCGTTGATTTTCATTCCAATGCTTTTTTCAATAGCCATTTTAGCTATACCTCTGTTTCCCAGAAAGAAATGCAATTCATCAAAGGAAACTGTTTGAGGAACAACAATCCCTTCCTGACAACTATCAGTGTTGGTAACGGGGATTCTGATTCCTTTATCTTTGCTGTAATAGCAAGCGCTTGCCTGGAAAGTGACTTCAACGCCATTAAATTCGGCCATAAAAACGTCAGGAGTGGTTTGTTTGCCCATGAGAATGAGTTTTAAGGTTCGACAATAATTATTTTCTTTAGTTTAGTATTTATTTTTTACTTTGTCAACTATTAGCAAAAGTTTATAATTCTAGTTTGTTTAATATTAGTTAATTATATTATATATTGTTGACATATTTTATTTATTATGATATAATTGTTTTAGAAACTTAGAATAGTAATTTTAACAAAAACACCATATCATGGATCATTTAATCAGGAAATTCATCAGGCTCATGGTTATCCTAGGATTTACCAACGCATTTTTTCTACTGGTATCTGGTGCTTTTTTTCTCATATCATTATGTTGGGCCATGTTTGGTACAACA
>Ga0172371_10002353_pt1 | contig 30065 bp, 35 predicted proteins | sample Lak12m_FD_114543 | JGI IMG/M metagenome (GOLD analysis project Ga0172371, IMG submission 114543) | Freshwater microbial communities from Kabuno Bay, South-Kivu, Congo - kab_022012_12m | ecosystem: Environmental > Aquatic > Freshwater > Lake | place: Democratic Republic of the Congo: South-Kivu...
CGACTTCATGCTGCAACGCTCGCTGCCGGAGCTGGTCGAGCGCGGCCTTCCCAACGCGGCGTCCGCGGACTGAGACCGGGGCGGCGGGGCCCTGCGGGCCCGCCCGGCCGCCCTCACGTCCCGGCCGTCTCCCAGTATGAGGCGAAGTCGAACGTCCACACCGGGTGCACGTAGAACCCCCCGGTCGTCGGCCCGTGCATCGCGTTCCACACCGGTTGGCACAGCGGCGCGGCCGGCGCACCGCGCATGACGACGGCCTGCATCTCCTGGAACAGCTCGATCCGCTTCTGCGGGTCGAGCTCTCGCTGCGACTGCGCGAACAGTGCGTCCACACGCGGGTCGCTGTAGAAGCTCGCGTTGGCGCTCCCGTCGTGGGGGTCGGTGAACAGGGGGCCGATCCAGTCCGCCGGATCCGGGTAGTCCATGTACCAGTCGCCCACGCCTATGGCGATGTGCGACGCCGAGAGGCCCACGGCGCTCCAGTACGATGCCCTGTCCATCTCCTGTATGTCCGCCTCGATCCCGATCGCCTTCAGGTCCTTCTGCACCGCCTCCGCGATCTGGGGGAAGGGCTCCACGTCGTGGGTCACCAGTACCGTCTTGAACCCGCCGGAGTACCCGGCGGAGGCGAGCAGAGTCTGCGCGCGCTCGGGGAAACAGGTGTAGTACTGGGGCGAGAGCTCGTGTCCCGGCAGGTACTCGGGGTAGAGCTGGTCGAGCGCCACGCCCTGCCCACCGAGCAGCTCCTGCAGGGTCTGTCTGTCGATGGCGTAGTTGACCGCGCGTCGCACGCGGACGTCCTGGAACGGGCCCTCGCGGACGTTCATGAAGAGGTAGGACCAGGCGATCTGCGGCGCGTCCACCACGTACCGCCCCCATGTGGGGTCCTGCTTCGTGCGCTGGTAGTCGGACGGCGGGATGGGGTCGCCCAGCACGTCCGCTTCGCCGCGCTCGAGGCGGGCCAGGGCGCTGCCCGGCGTCACGATGTCGAACTGCAGGCCGTCCAGCCACTGGCCCTCGCCCGTCCAGCCGGGGTTCTTCACCGCGGTGATGCTCGTGCCCGGCGTCCAGCCGTTGACGATGTACGGGCCGGTCCCCAGCGGCTTGCGCCCCAGCTGGTCGCCCACCCTGTCCACCCACTCCCTGGGAAGCACCGAGGTGAACGGCATCGTCACCTTGGTGAGGAAGGCGGCGTCGGGCGCGTCCAGCGTGATGCGCACGGTGCGGTCGTCCACGACCGCGAAGCCCTCGACCCCGTCCGCGGCACCGGTCAGGTACGCGCGAGCGCCTTTGACGCCTGCGTAGAACGATGTTGCCGGGGCCAGCGGCTCGCGCATCATGCGCTCGAAGCTGTACTTGAAGTCCGTGGCCGTCACCGGCCGGCTCACCGGCGGTGCGAAGTCCGCATCCTTCTTCAGGTGGAACGTGTAGACGAGGCCGTCGGCGGAGATGCCGCCGTTCTCGACCGTCGGCACCTCGGTCGCAAGGTCGGGCACGAGGGTGGTGCCGGCCGAGCCGGGAACGCGTGCGTAGGTCAGGAAGGTCTGGTACGTGAGCCGCTCGATGCACCACGCCTCGGTCTCCCAGGCCACGGCCGGGTCCAGCGTCACGGGTTCCATCTCGAACGTCACCACCAGAGTCCCGCCCCGCACGGGCACTCCGCTCGCCGGACCGGCCGTCGCCGGCTTCACCGGCTGCGTTGTGCGGTCGCGCGTGAGCAGCACGATCCCCGTCACGGCGGCGGCCGTGAGCAGCACGGCCACGAGGATCAGGAGCCGCGGGTGGTGGACGTGAGTCGCCCGCGGTGTCCCGTCCCTTCCCTCCATGACCCCGAAGTCTACCGCGGGGGCTTGTGCGGACGCGACAGTCCCCGGCTCGCCGCCGACCCGTTCACCGGGGTCGAAGTCGACGGCGACGTGCCGCGCGCGTCGCAGGCGCCGGGTCTCGGTGTGGAGCCGGTCGCCGTGTCCTGACCCGGCGCGCCGGGCGGTGCGCCACGCACCCGCGCGGACCCGGCCGCCGACCGGCCCGGAGTGCGGGGCCGGCCGTCACATCGCCGCGTGGGCGCCTGCGTCAACGTGCACGACCTCGCCGGTGATGGCCCGCGAGAGGTCGCTCAGCAGGAACACGGTGGCGTCGGCGACCTCCTCACTGGTGACGTTGCGGCGCAGCGGCGTGTGGCTCTCCAGCAGGTCGAGCATGCCGCTGAAGTCCTTGATGGTGCGTGCGGCCACGGTGGCGATGGGCCCCGCGGACACCGCGTTCACGCGGATGCCCTGCGGCCCCAGGTCTGCCGCCAGGTAGCGCACCGCGCTCTCGAGCGACGCCTTCGCCGGGCCCATGACGTTGTAGTTGGGCACCACACGCCAGGAGCCGGCGTAGGTCATGGTGACCACGGCGCCGCCCCTCGTCATGAGGCGGCGAGCCTCCCGCGCGAGAGCGATGAGCGAGTAGGAGCTGATGTCGTTGGCCTGGGCGAACCCGTCGCGCGTGGTCTCGACGAAGCTGCCCTGCAGGTCGTGAGCCGGCGCCCAGGCGATGCTGTGCACGAGACCGTCGAGCACGGGTATGGACCGCTCGAGCTCGGCGACGGCGCGGCGCACGGCATCGTCGCTGCCCACATCCAGCTCGATCATGGGTGCGCCCCCAAGCTCGGCGGCGAGGCCCTCGACGCGCCGCCGCAGGCGCTCGGCCTGGTACGACAGGGCGACGGCGCCGCCGTGCCGCTTGATCGCCAGGGCCACGGCCCACGCGATCGAGCGTGAGTTGGCGGCGCCGGTGACGAGAAAGCTCTTGCCGTCGAGCAGGCCGGTCATGGCGTCCCCCCTTTCAACGGGGCCAGTCTATGCCCGCCCGCGGGCCCCGTCACGGCCCGCGCGCCGCCTCAGCGCGGCTTCTCTGCGAGCAGCAGGAACTGGCGCGCCCAGTACTCCCTGAACACGTACAGCGACAGCACCAGACAAGCGATGCGGACCGCCGCGTACCGCGTGAAGTACGGCTCCACGCGCAGCACGTGTAGGCCGGCGCCCCGGAGTAGCTGCACCATGTCGCGCTTGCCGAACCAGCGCACGTGCGTGCGGTCGAAGACCCCTGAGCTCCTGCGCGGCCAGTGCTTCGTGAGCAGGCTGGCGAACGTTCCCACGTTGGCGACGTTGGGCAGGGAGACCACGACGACGCCGCCCGGCCGCAGGCAGCGGACGGCGCGCTCCAGGACCAGCTCCGCGTCCACGAGGTGCTCGAGCACGTCGCTGGCCAGCACAGCGTCGAAGGGTTCTTCGCCGAGCTGTTCGGGGCGCAGCTCGGCGAGGTCCATCTCGACGACGCGGTCCAGGCGCCGGCGCGCCTCGGCGGCCGCGCCGCGGTCGCGCTCCACGCCGATCACTTCGCGGGCCCCTGCGCGCTTCAGGAGCGCACCGTTGTGGCCGTTGCCGCAGCCCAGGTCGAGCACCCTCAGTCCGCGCGGGTCGATGAGGCGGAGAAAGGCCGGCTTGGAGTCGCCGAAGTAGCGGCTGCGCCAGTCGAGCGCCGGGCTGCCGCCGCTCACGGCAGGGTGACGGTGGCGGGGTCGGTGTCGTCGGGCAGGGCGCGGGCGACGGCCATGCCGCCCTCGTAGGTGAACAGCACCGGCACCGAGGAGGTGAGCATCTCCGCCTCGGCCACGGCCACCAGCGCCGTGGATGGGGTCTCTTCGGTCCAGCCGGTGTCCGGTTCTGAGGACATCGCGGGCATCGGCGAGACCCCGCTCTCCGCGAGCGGCTCCAGCATCACCAGGTGGAGACGGCCCGCGTCGGCCAGCCGGCCGGCGAGCTTGAGGTGCAACAGCGGCGGGACGTCGCCGCGGAACACGCGCAGCACGACGAAGTCCTGGAAGCCGTCGGCAGCCTGCTGTGCCGTGGCGAGGACCACCGTGCCGAAATCGCTCATCTGGTCTTGGAGGTCCGCGAGCCGGTCCATCGGCACTGCGGCGACCGGGAGCCCGCCGGCCGCCAGCACGGGCCCGGGCGACTGGGCGCCCGGCAGCTCGTCGCCCGGCAGGTCGGATGTGGCCACGACCGGCGCGCCGCCGGCGAGCGCGTCTCCGGCGGGAGTGGCGCCCGCGCCGGTGCTCTCGCCGCCGGCGTTCTGCGTCGCGGCGGCAGGGGCCGAGCCGGCGGAGCCGCCCGTCGTGTCGGCGGCCTTGCCGCTGCGCTCGGCGACGCTCATCTGGCCCGGGTCGCTCTGCCGTTCGATGACGGTGACGCCGACGGCGACCGCCAGCGCGACCGCTGCGACCGGAGCGAGCACGCGCAGCCAGCGCCGCGAGCCGCGGCTCGCGGCGGCCCTGCGCTCCCGGCCAGGCGCGAAGTACTCCTGCAGGCCGGCCCAGCGCCCGTCGGCGAGGTCGGTGTACGCGTCGTCCGGCGCCGGCACGGCGGCGCGGATGCCGGCCGCGACCTGGTCGACCTCGGCGCGGACCGCCTTGAGGCGTCCACCGAACGTGGGGTCGGCCGCGGCCGCCTGCTCGAGCTCCGGGTCGTCGTCCAGCCCAAGCGCGAACGCCAGCAGGCGGTCGTCGTCCATGCCGTCGCCGGGGCGTACGCCGTTCCAGACCCGGTCAGCCATCGACGAGCGCCTCGCTCTCGGGGATGACGGGTCGCCCGTCTTCCGTGAATGCGGCGTTGGCGGTCAGCGAGCGCTTGAGCTGGCGCATGGCGCCGTGCAGCCGCGACTTGACCGTGCCAACCGGGATGCCCTGCGCCGCCGCGATCTCGTCTAGCGGCAGGTCGGCGAAGAAGCGCAGGGCCACGCACTCGCGAAGCTCCGGTGACAACGTCGCCAGGGCGTCGCGCAGGGCGGGATCGGCGGGGTCCGGCGGCGGGTCCACCGACACGTCGGGGGAGACCCGCTGCAGCTTGTCCATGAGGCCGAGGCGGGTCTTGCGTCGCCGGCCCGCATCGCGCCCGGTGTTCAGGATGACGCGGTAAAACCAGGCGAGGAACGTCTCCTCGGCTGGGAGCTTGGCTCGATACACCTTGATGAACACCTCTTGCACGGCGTCGTCTACCTCCTCGCAGAACCCCTGAAGGAAGAGGATGCGGCGCACCTGGGGCGCGTACCGACGGAAGAACTCTGCGCGCGCTTCCGGCTGGTTCCTCCGCAGCCGGTCGACCAGCCCCTGCGGCAGCTCTTCGATGGGTCTTCCTCCGGTCTGAGTGACGCCGATGCTTCCGGCAGCGTTCGGCGCGCCGGTAGCGGCAAGTATAGCGCGGGCGGCGGAGGCGGAAGCGCGTGCGCGGCGCGGGCGGAGCGATCGAGGCGGCGCCCGGGGCGCCGGGCGCAGTCACGGCCGGCGCCGTCAGGCGAAGCCGAGGCGCCGGACCTCCTCGGCGAGGTCGTGGCCGCTGTGCTCGCGCACGCGGCGCCGGACCTCGTCGGCGAGCGCGATGACGTCGGCGGCTGTGGCGCCCGGCAGGGCGACCAGGAAGTTGGCGTGCTTCATGCTCACGCGGGCGCACCCGTGCGTGAAGCCCTTGAGTCCGGCTTCCTCGATGAGGCGGGCCGCCGGCAGGTCGCGCGACGGGTTCTTGAAGTAGCTGCCGCACGAGGCGTATTCGAGCGGGTGCTTGCTGTGGCGCAGCTCGGCATCGCGGGCGATCTCGGCCAGCAGCTCGTCCGTGTCGGCGGGCGCGAGGCGGAACGTCGCCGACAACACGGTGAGCAGGGGGAGCTGCTTGAAAAGGCTGGTGCGGTAGCCGAACTCGAGCTCCCCGGGCTGCTTGACGTGCTCGGTCACCCCGTCCAGCAGGTGCACCCTCACGAGTGCATCGCTCACGGCGCGGCCGTAGGCGCCGGCGTTGCCCACGACGGCGCCGCCCACCGACCCGGGGATGTTGCCCGCGAACTCGAGGCCCGCCAGACCCCTGGTCGCGAGCTCGGTCACGAGCGCCGGCAGCTCGACGCCGGCCTCGGCGATGAGGACGTCGTCGTCCACGGTGTACGCCTCGTTGCGGGCGAGCACCGTGAGACCCGGCAGGCCGGCGTCGGCGACGAGGACGTTGGTGGCGCGTCCGAGCACCGTGACCTGCAGGCCGAGCGAGCGGCCCGTCTTCACGGCGTGAGCGAGCGCGCCGGTGGTGGTGGCCCGGTACAGGTACTCCGCCGGGCCGCCCACGCCGTAGGCGCAGAGCGGCGCGAGAGGTACGGCCTCTTCGAGGCCGGGCAGCTCGCGCCGCAGGATGTCCGCTGCTCTCTCCACGACACCATGCTAGCAGCGGATGCTTGACATGCCGTCCTGCGGGCTATAATTTCCCAAAGCCTAGGGAAAACTAGGATTTAGCGTGAGGCGAGCAGGAGCGTGCGTGACCCACCTGTCCACCAAGAGCGAGTACGCGGTGAAGGCGCTGGTGTGCCTGGCGCTGGCCAACGGCAACGGACCGGTCTCAGCCCGCGAGATCAGCGCGTTCGGCGGCATCCCCGCCAAGTTCCTGGAGCAGGTCATGCACGACCTCCGGCAGGGCGGGCTGGTCGTCAGCCAGCGCGGCAAGGGCGGCGGGTACAGGATCGCCGTCGACCCCGCCGGTATCAGCTTCGCCGACGTCATCGATCTCGTCGACGGCTCGCACGGCGGGCTGGGGCGAATGCACAGCGGCGACCGGGCCGAGGCCCTGGTCGCCCCGGTCTGGCGCGAGGTCCGTGACACCACTCGCGCCATCCTGCGCTCGGCCACCATCGCGGATGCGGCGGCCCGGGCGACGGAAAAGCCCATGTACTACATCTGATCCCACCACCGCGACTGGAGACGAGACCATCATGAGCGACGCCGAGACCACCCCGAGCCAGCCCGGCTTCGAGACCCTCGCCCTTCACGGCGGGCAGGAACCCGACCCCACCACCAACGCTCGCGCCGTACCCATCTACCAGACCACGTCGTACGTGTTCAACGATGCCGACCACGCCGCCAACCTGTTCGGCCTCAGGGAGTTCGGCAACATCTACACGCGGCTCATGAACCCGACGAACGACGTGCTCGAGAAGCGCATCGCCGCGCTCGAGGGCGGCGTGGGCGCCCTCGCGTTCAGCTCGGGCTCCTCCGCGGTCACATTCTCGGTCCTGAACATCGCCGGCGCCGGTGACCACGTCATCAGCGCCAACAGCCTGTACGGCGGCACCTACAACCTCTTCGTGCACACCCTGCCGCGCTTCGGCCTCGACGTGGACCTCGTGGACCCGGCCGACCCGGAGAACTTCCGCCGCGCGCTCAAGCCGAACACCAAAGCCGTCTACGCGGAGACTGTCGGCAATCCCAAGCTCGACACGCTCGATATCGACGCGGTGGCGGCCATCGCGCACGAGGCCGGCGTGCCGCTGATAGTGGACAACACGATGGCGACCCCGTACCTCATCAGGCCCATCGACCACGGCGCCGACATCGTCGTCCACTCGGCGACCAAGTTCATCGGCGGCCACGGCACGACGCTGGGAGGCATCGTCGTGGATTCGGGCCGGTTCGACTGGTCGCAGAACGACAAGTTCCCGGGTCTCACGCAGCCGGACGCGAGCTACCACGGCCTGCAGTTCTACGACGCCCTCGGGCCGATCACCTACATCGTCAAGCTGCGCGTGAGCCTGTTGCGCGACATCGGCGCCGCGCTGTCGCCGTTCAACGCGTTCCTACTGCTGCAAGGGGCCGAGACGCTGCCGCTGCGCATGGAGCGCCACAGCACCAACGCCTACGCAGTCGGCCGCTACCTGGAGGAGCATCCCAAGGTCAGCTGGGTGACCTACCCGGGTCTGGAGTGCCACCCCAGCCACGCGCTGGCCAAGCACTACCACTATCGCGGGCTCTACGGCGCGATCATGGGCTTCGGGATCGTCGGCGGCCGCGAGGCCGGGCGGCGCTTCGTCGAGAGCACGCAGTTGCTCTCGCACCTGGCGAACATCGGTGACGCCAAGTCGCTGGTGATCCATCCGGCGACCACGACGCACTCACAGCTCACGGTGGAGGAGCAGGCGCTCACCGGGGTGACGGACGACTTCGTGCGCCTGAGCGTCGGCATCGAGTCCATCGAGGACATCCTCGCCGACATCGAACGGGCGCTGGCCAAGGCCTGAGAACGGCGCAGGCGGGGCGGCGGAGGAGGCCAGGGCATCCTCCGCCGCCCGTCCGCGCTCGCCGTGTCCGGGCGCGCGAGCGCCGCCCGCTCACGGCGACTGCGCCATACGGTCTAGAATCAGGCTCCCATGACCGACGCCAAGCGCACAGCCAAGGAGATCGGCGATGTCGCCATGGGTCTCGACAGCGACGCCGGTTCGGCCGGCATCGTGCGGACCCGCTCCGTGACGTTCGACCAGCCCGGCCAGGAGCTCAGCCTGGAGGGTGGCGGCACGCTGGCCCCGTTCACGCTCGCCTACGAGACGTACGGCACGCTCGCGGCCGAGAGGGACAACGCGATCCTCGTGACGCACGCCCTCTCGGGCGACGCGCATGTGGCCGGGCGCCACGGCGCCGATGACAGGCGCCCGGGGTGGTGGGACATGCTCATCGGGCCGGGCAAAGGGCTCGACACCGAGCGGTACTTCGTCATCTGCAGCAACGTGATCGGCGGCTGCAGCGGCTCGACCGGGCCTGCCAGCGAGGATCCCTCGACCGGTCGGCCGTATGGCACCGACTTCCCCATGATCACCATCAAGGACATGGTGAACGCCCAGATCAGACTGCTGGACCACCTCGGCATCGACAAGCTGCTCGCCGTCGTGGGTGGCTCCATGGGCGGCATGCAGGCGCTCGAGCTCGCCATCTCGCACTCCGATCGCACCCACCTGTGCGTGCCGCTCGCCACCGCGGCTCGCCAGCCCACCATGGCCATCGCTTTCAATGAGGTCGGCCGTCAGGCCATCATGGCCGACCCCGACTGGAAGGGCGGCCACTACTACGGTGGTAAGACGCCTGCCAAGGGCCTCAGCGTGGCGCGCATGGTCGGCCACATCACGTACCTCAGCGACGAGGCCATGGAGGAGAAGTTCGGCCGCCGCCTACAGGACATCCACGACTACACGTTCACGTTCTCTGCCGACTTCGAGGTGGAGAGCTACCTGCGGCACCAGGGGCTGAGCTTCACCAACCGCTTCGACGCCAACACGTACCTCTACATCACCCGCGCGCTGGACTACTTCGACCTCACGCGGCAGCACGGGACACTGGTGCGCGCCTTCAGGGATGTGCGTGCGCGCTTCCTGGTCATGGGCTTCAGCAGCGACTGGCTGCACCCGCCCTACCAGCTCAAGGAGATCGTCAGCGCCCTGCGTGCCAACCATAAGCACGTCAGCTACTACGAGGTGGAGAGCCACTACGGCCATGACGCGTTCCTCTTGGAGCGCGAGAAGATGGAGGGCATCGTCGCCGCCTTCCTGGCCAGCGGGGCCCGTACCTACCCGCTGGTGCGCTGACCGTGCAGCGCCTCGACTACAAGCTCATCGAGGGGCTGGTGCCGGCGGGCGCCACCGTCCTCGACCTCGCCTGCGGGGACGGCGAGCTGCTCAGCGAGCTGATCCGCGAGAAGCACGTGCACGGCAGCGGTGTGGAGATCGACCAGGCCGCGGTGGAACAGTGCATCGCCCGCGGCCTCAGCGTGTTCCACGGCGACCTCGATGCCGGGCTCGCCGACTTCCTGGACCAGTCACACGACGTCGTCATCCTCAGCCTCAGCCTGCAGCAGCTGCGCCGTCCGCGGATGATCGTGCGCGAGATGGTGCGCGTCGGGCGCCTGGCCATCGTCAGCTTTCCCAACTTCGCTCACTGGGGCATGAGGCTGCAGCTCGTGGGCCAGGGGCGTATGCCGGTCACCAGGGATCTGCCATACCAGTGGTGGGACACGCCCAACATCCACCTCTGCACCATCCAGGACTTCCGCACCCTGTGCCAGGCGGAGGGGCTCCGCATCGAGCACGAGCTGTATCTGCGGTCCGTGGATCGGCCGGCGCCCGAACGGCCGGTGCTGCCGAACCTGCTGGCGCGTCTCGCGATCTTCGCGGTCACGCGCTCCTGACTGCTCCACCGCCCGGTGCGTCTGCGGCCGGATCCCGTGCGCAACAGGTCCGGCTTTGAGGCTCGCCGGGGAGCGGGTACACTGTGTGTGCGCCCGGCGTGCTCGTCCCGGGCGGCACAACGATCGCCCACCGTCTTCACCGAGCGTCGGCGGTGGGCCAAGTCATCAAAGGAGTACCTAAAGTGCCTCAGGGTAAAGTCAAGTGGTTCTCGACGGAGAAGGCGTACGGCTTCATCGAGCAGGACAACGACAATGACATCTTCGTGCACGTCACCGGCCTGGCCGAGGGCGTGACCGCGATCGACAAGGACATGCTCGTCGAGTACGAGGTCGAGCAGGGCCGCAAGGGTCCGCAGGCCACGAAGGTGCGGCCTGTCACCGCGTCGGCGCCGGCCGAGGCCCCGGTGGAGGATGTCGAGGTCGAGGTCGAGGTCGAGGTCGAGGTCCAAGAGGTCGAGGACATCGAGGTCGAGGCTGAGGACGGCGAGGCCGAGTAGCTCCGCACTCCCGAGGGGGGCCGACCGCCGGGGCAGTGCTCGGAGCCCGGTGGCCGGCCTCCTTTCTGCGTCCGCACGAGGTGCCCTTTCGCGCTTGTCGGGTACCACCATCGGCAGAAGAAGGCCGTCCACACTCCGGAGGTGACGCATGACGGCGACCACAGACGGCATCCACTGGCTGGGGCACGACTCGTTCCGCCTCGACGGATCGGTGACCGTGTACATCGATCCCTGGGAGCTCGTCGACGGGCTTCCCCCCGGCGACCTCATCCTGGTCACGCACGACCACTTCGACCATCTGAGCCTGCCGGACGTGGATCGGCTGGCCGCGCCGGACGCCGTCGTCATCGGCCCGGCGTCCGTGACCTCACAGGTGCGGGGGCACGAGACCGTCACCCTGGCGCCCGGTGAGAGCGCGACGGTGAAGGGCGCGAGAATCTCCGCGGTGCACGCCTACAACACCAGCAAGTTCCGCGCGCCCGGAGAGGTCTTTCACCCCCGTGACGACGACCATGTGGGCTATGTCGTGGACCTCGACGGACGCCGCGTCTACCACGCAGGCGACACCGACCACGTCCCGGAGATGGCGGACGTGGCGTGCGACGTCGCGCTGCTCCCCGTGAGCGGCACGTACGTGATGACGGCCGAGGAAGCGGCCGGCGCCTGCGGAAGCCTCTCGGCCGAGATCGTCGTGCCCATGCACTTCGCCAAGATCGTCGGCGGCCGCGACGACGCCGCGAGGCTCGGCGAGCTCTGCGGGGCCAAGGTCGTGGTCCTGCCCAACGAGAACCAGTGACCGCCGCAGGTTCGTCGTGTGGGGGTACGGCGAGAGGTCAGGCCTCCTCGCCGAGCCACTCGAGCACGACGGCCTCCTCAGGGCAGGCCTCCTCGGCGCGCTCCACGCACGCCCAGAGCGTCTCGTGAGGCTCCGGCTCGAGCACGTCGGGCAGGCCGTCGTCGCGCATGAAGAACACCTCGGGGCACACCGCCTCGCAGGCGCCGACGCCGGTGCAGCGGTCGTAGTCAACGCTGACTCTGAGTCGCCTGCCCATGGGCGGAGTGTACATCGTGAGCCGCGCGGCTGCCGGGTGTGAGGTGCGCGGCGGCCCGTTTCCGGCGGCCGCCCCATGGCAAGAACGTGAGCGACAAGCGCACCGATGAAGGAGGGCCGGAAGATGATCGAGGAGGGCGATCTCGCGCCGGACGAGCTCGTGACCACGCCGGACGGGGAAACGGTGGACCTGCGGGCCCCCGCCCTGCCGATGGTCCTGTTCTTCTACCGCGACGTCGAGAGCCTGGCCTCGGCCAACCTCGTCGACGACTTCCAGGAGCACAAGCTGCAGTTCGACGAGGTGGGTGTCCGCGTCGTTGGCGTCGGCGTGGATGGGCCCGAGCGGACGGAGGCGTTCTCCGCCATGCACGGGCTGAGGTACACGCTGGTCGACGACCGCAGCCGCACGCTCTGCCGGGCGTTCGAGGTGATGGAGCGCACCGGTCACCATCGACCGCGGCCCTCCACATTCCTCATCGACACCATGGGGGTGGTGCGCCGCGTGTTCCCCGGCATACCGCCCTATGGGCACGCGAGGGACGTGCTGGAAGAGGCGAAGGCACTGTGGGGCTGAGCCGCCGCGGTCAGGCTCGGCCCGGAAGCGAGAGGAGGGACCCGTGCTCAAGGAGGGCGACAAGGCGCCGGCCGTGACCGGCGCGTCCTACGACGGGGCCACGTTCGAGCTGGGGGCTCCGGGCAGGAGGACGGTGCTGTTCTTCTACCCCAAGGCCAGCACCGGTGGCTGAACCACAGAAGCCGTTGAGTTCAACGGCCTGCTGGACGAGTTCGCCGAGCTGGACGTGCAGGTGGTGGGCGCCAGCGTCGACACGCCCGCGGCCAACGAGCGCTGGGCGCAGAAGCACGACCTCAGGATGCCGCTGATCAGCGACCCCGGCGACCACACGGTCGCCGCTGCCTTCGGCGTGGCACGGCCCATGGTGGGCGTGGCGAAGCGGACCACGTGGCTCATAGACGCGGACGGGACGCTGCGGAAGATCTACCCGAAGGTGACGGCCAAGGGACACGCCGCGCAGGTGCTGGAGGACTGCAGAGAGCTGTGGAGCTGACGCCGGCGGGCGGCACGGGACCGGCCCGGTGAGACGGCCGGGGCGGCCGGCCGCCCCGGCCGTCTCACCTCAGGTGTCGTCCGTGGTCTGCTCGGGGCGCGGTCCGAGATAGGCCGGCGCGTCGATCATGAAGATGCGTTGCGACCACGCTGCGCTGACGGGCGTGGCGCGCTCAGCGTCGTCCACTGCGCCGATGCGGGCCGTCATGTCGTCGCAGTAGTGCACGATGATGGCCTCCCGCGTCTGTGGGATGACGGGACTGCCCTTCTCGCGCATGCCGTGGTGCGAGACGATGATGTGCCGCAGTCGCTTGGCGGTCTCTGGCGGGAAGCCGGGGACCTCCGCGATGAGCCCGCGCACGATGTCGTGGCCGATGACGATCTCGCCGTGCAGGCGGCCTTCGTCGGTCAGGAGTGGCGCCATGGCGTCGCTGGTGTATGCCTCGATCTTGCCGATGTCATGCAGGAGGGCGCCGACGAGGACGACGTCGCGGTCGACGGTCGCGAAGTTGAGGGCCACGCCTGCGGCCGTCTCGGCGACGATGATGGAGTGCTCGAGCAGGCCGTGCCGGTAGGCGTGGTGGTTGCGGACCGCGGCCGGCGCGATGAGGAACGTGGCGCCGGGCTCCTGCGACCCGTCGACGGCGCGCTCGAGCAGCGCGCGCAGGTACGGGTCGGCAACCGAATCCACGAGCGCGGCGAGACGCTCGCCCAGCTCGGCGACGCCGACGGGCGAGACCGGCACGAGGTCGGCGGGGTCGTACTCGTCGGGCGTGGCGAGGCGCAGCCGGCGGAGCTGGATCTGCGCCCCGTACTGCGGGTGCACGCTGTACGTGCCGCCGGCGATGACGACGTCCCCGGCGCTGATGGTGACGGCCTCCGGCGAGGGGTCGAAGTGGATGCCGGCCACTTCGCCACTGGCATCGCGAAGCTTCAGGCGCAGGTAGGTCTTGCCGTTGCGGTCGGTGGCTGCGGTGATCTCGGAGCAGGTGAAGCTGGTGTCCACTGCCTGCCCGCTCTCGAGCTCGGCGATGGGCACCCTGGGCATGGCGGCCGCGAGGCCGCGGAGGTCGTTGAGCATGTGGTCTCCTTGGTCCCCGGTAGGCTACCAGACGCGCAGGACGGAGAACGTCGCCGGGCAGGTGGACGTTGTTGCGGGGCGGCGGGTCCGGGGCGAGCGGGCGCACGCCGAGCCGTGCGGCGACCCCGGTGAGACGCCGCGCGTCAGGGTGCTGCGTCCGCGGTCTCGTCCGCCGGTGCGGCCGCGGGCGCGTCGCCGGCTGCCTCCCCCGAGCTCGCGGCGATGTCGTCTGCCTCGGGCGCTGAGCCTGCGACCGCTCCGGCCTCGCCGCCCGCGACCGCCGCGTCCAGGACCGGCGTCTCCGCCACGGTCTCCTCCAGTGGGCCGCGCGTCGCGGCCGTAGCCGGCGTCGCCGCCGATCTGCTGCGCAGTACGCCGATCTCGCGTTCCGTCTCATCCACGGCTGCACGCGCCTGCGCGACGGCCGCCACGGTCGCCTCGAGGTCCGGGTGGCGGAGCTCCCCGAGCCCGGTGAGGGCGTAGGCAGTCTGGCCCAGCTCCCGCTCCGCTCTGCGGAGGTCGCCCTGCAGGCTCACGAGCCGCGTCTGCGCGGCCGCGACCCTGCCGGCCCGTTCGGCGTCCGCGGCCAGCTCTCCGGCCTTGGCCTTCACCGTGTCGATGAGCCCCATGAGGCCTCCTTGTCAGGTCGTGCTCCTCCGGATCTCGCGAGCGGTGCCTCTGCCGCAGCGCTCGCCCGGACCCGTGCCGTCAGTCAGTCTGGCCCGCCGGCGGGGCCGCGTCCACCGGCACACGGGTGCCGTGGCGGCGCTGGACCGCGAGCAGGACCAGCAGCGTCGCCGCGATCATGATGACGAAGACGAACGGCAGGGCGTACCCGGCCCGGAACAGCAGGCCGCCGACGATGGCGCCGCGGCCATCGGCAGCCCCATGACCGTGTCGAAGATGGCGAACCCTCACGCCGTCGGCATGTTGCCGAAAGAGTCGTTCACCATGCCGGCGGCGACGAGCCGCAGCGACTCGTAGGCGCCGCAGCACGTCATGGCCACGCCCCATGCCAGTGGGCTCCGGCCGGCCAGGCGCAGGTCCCGGTCGAGGCGTCTCACCAGGTCTCCCTTCGCGGGAGCCGATTCTGTCGCCGCCCGGCGGCGGTTTCGCCTCGCTGCCGCCGTGGTCCATACTTGAGATCCCGGTGGCCTTCGCGCGCCCCGCACGGGGGGCCGTCGGCGGCGTGTGTGCTTGGTCGTACGGGGTATAGGGAGAGAGTCTGAGGCCGCACCGACGGCCGCTGGATGTGAGGAGATGAGCGACGTGCAGATCGGCGGGATGGCCCTGCGGGACGGGGTGCTGCTGCAGAGCGAGGGGTACTGGGCGGCCGCGGTGCGAGGCCCCGACGGCGTGGTCAAGGTCAGCTCGGGGGCGAAGACGCGGCTACCCGGCGTGGAGGCCGTGAGGCAGGTGCCGCTGGTCCGCGGGGTGGCCCGGCTGGCCGAGTCGCTGGCTGTGCTCCCGGCGGTGCGGCGTGCCATCGGCGCGCCGGTGCTGCCGCAGGAGGACCCGCGCATGCTGGCCGCGACGGCGGCCTCGGCTGTGGCGACCCTGGCTCTGCGCAGCTCGCGTCGCGGGTCGCCGGTCCTCAGGGAGCTGGCCGTCGCTGGCGTCTCGTTGGCGCCGCTCCTGCTGCTGCTGCGCGACTCCCGGCTGGCGCGGTACCACGGCGCCGAGCACAAGAGCATCGCGGCCTACGAGACCGGGCGGGCCGTCGCCGAGGCGGACAAGGAGCACGCGCGCTGTGGCTCCAACCTCATCGCCCCCATCGTGCTCACGTCGCTGGGCACGAACCTCGCGTTGCGTGCCCTGGGCCGCGAGCGGGAGCCGCTGGCCACGCTTGTGGCCGGCGTCGTGAGCCTCGGCGCCGCCATGGAGCTCTTCTCCTGGATGGCCCGCCACCAGGACCATCCGCTGGCGAAGACCCTGCGCCTGCCCGGCATCGAACTGCAGCGGGCGTTCACCACGAGCGAGCCGACGCAGGACCAGCTCGACGTCGCCGACGCAGCGCTCAGGGAGCTTCTGCGACTGGAGGAGACGTTTTCGGCGACGGCGAGGGGCTGAGAATCGGTCTGCGACGGGTGCCACTGACGGCGCACCCGTCGCAGACCCGCCTACGAGCGTCAATCGTCGGCGGGCTGGCGCAGGGCGAGGCGGGCGCGGCGGCGGTCCTCGGCGTCGGCCCACCACTTCTGCTGCTGCTCGGTCTGGACCGCGAGCCGCGGGACTGGGATGGGGCGCCCGCTACCGCTGAGGGCGACGAACACGAGATACGCCGAGTTGGTGTGCACCACCATCCCCGTCGTGAGGTCCTCGGCCTCGACGCGCACGCCGACCTCAAGCGACGTGGTGCCTGTGAAGTTGACGTTGGCCATGAGTCGCACGAGGTTGCCGACCTGGACGGGGTGGTGGAAGTCGATGCGGTCGATGGCTGCGGTCACGATGTTGGTGCGGCAGAAGCGGAACGCGGTCGCGCCGGCGGCCTCGTCGATGAGCTTCATGATGACGCCGCCGTGGATGTTGCCGAGGTAGTTGGCGTCCATCGGCTGCATCAGATGCGTGAGGACGAGGCTGGTCTCGGTGCCGCGCGGGCGTGGCTCGAACTCGGTGGTCACGGGCGCCCCAACCTCAGCGGACCTCGGCGGCGCCGCGCCCGCCGCGCTGCCGCCTGTCCCTGACCGTGCGGGCTCCGCCCTTGCCGCCGCCGCTCTTGCGGCGGTCACTGTGGCGGCGGTCGACGATCACGGTCACGTTGTCGTTGCCCTTGTAGTGCTCGACGAGCCGCGCGAAGGCGTCTTCTCCCAGTTCGCGCGGCACCACACAGTAGATCACGAGAGCCTCCTCTGGAGCGCGCCCGGGGCAGGACACCGCCTGAGCGTGCGACCGCATCGAACGGCGAGGGCCGGGCCGGCCGCTCCTGCCGGTCCCGGCCCTCTGAAGGGGGTACCGGTGAGCAGTATCGGCAGCGCCCCGGCCGACCTTTAGCAGTTCCTCCCGTCCCGTCCGGGCGCTACTATTGGCCTGTGGCGTCGGGGTCCTTCCGGTGGCCGGCTCCCTGGGGTGGGGTGGTGTCTCGATGAACGACGATGGGCGAGGGCGCGATCCTCTGGCGGTCGCCTCCGACGTCAGCCTGACCATCGCCGGGAGCCCGGGGCAGCAGCAGATGCTGACTGCCGTCGCGCGTCGCATCGCCGAGGCGCTGGGTGTGTGGGAGTGTGATCTGTACGAGTACCGGCCCGAGTCCGACGAGTTCGCGGCGCTCGCCGTCTGGGCCGTGCAGATGAGTGACGCGGACCGGGCGTTCGTCGGGACCAGGCATCTGGTGACCGACCTGCCCAGCTGCCGCCGGCTGTTCAACGAACGGGTCGCCGTGGAGTACCAGCTGGACGATCCCACGCTCGGTGCGAAGGAGCGCGCCACCCTGGAACGGTGGGGGGAGCGCAGCGTCCTCAACCTGCCGCTGGTCTTCCAGGACACGGTGGTGGGCGCGCTCATGCTCATAGAGAAGCGCACGCGGCGGTCGTTCAGCGGCGCCGACCAGGCGATGCTGGAGGTGCTGGCGGTGCCCGCCGCGGTGGCCGTGCAGACCGCCCGCCTGCTGCGCCGCGAAGCTGAGCAGAACCGGCGCCTCAAGGCTCTCTTGGAGGCCAGCCGGGCGATGACCTCGGCGCACGGCCTGCAGGAGCTCCTGACCACCATAGCCGCCACGGGCCGGGTGGCCCTCGACACCGACGAATGCGCCATCGATTCCTACGATCCCGAGACGGACTCGCTCACCATCTGCGCGTGCGACACGCGGCGTCCCAGCCCGGACGACGTCAAGTACATCGGGTTCCGGTACTCGCTGCAGGAGTACCCCGCCGACAGGGCGATCCTGTTCAGCGGCGAGATCGTGGAGGAGCGGGCTTCCGACCCCACGCTGGACGAGAGCAACCGGCGCTGGATGCTGGAGAACGAGGAGTCGAGCTCGTTGAACGTCCCCCTGGCGTACGAGGGGCGGGTCCTCGGGATGGTCTCGTTCATCGAGCTCGACCGTGAGCGTCACTTCACCGCGGAGGAGCGGGAGCTCGCCGGCGGGCTCGGCGAGCAGGCCGCAGCCGCCATCCACAACGCGCAGCTCGCCGAGCGCACGGAGCGGCAGTACGAGCGACTCGGCCTGCTGCTCACGGCCTCGCGCGCCATAAGTACGAGCATGGACCTGGACGAGGTGCTCGCGATCGTGGCCAGCTCGGCGGCGCAGGCGCTCGGCGCCGAGCAGTGCCAGATCCAGGAGTACGACCCGGCGACCAGGGCCGTGACCCCGGTCGCGTTCTGGCAGCGCGACACAAGCCGTCCTGAACCCGTCAGTCTGCACAAGGTGTTCCCGCTGGACGATGAGTGCGGAGAGAGCATCTGCATCGAGTCGGGGGAGGCGTATCAGGAGCTCTTCTCCGATCCGGCGCTGAGCCCGTCCACGCGTGAGACCATGGCCTTCTACGGTGACCTCTCGTACCTGAACATCCCGCTCGTGTGCGGCGATCAGCCCATCGGGGTCATGGCGCTCGTGGAGACCGCGTACGAACGCCGCTGGAGCGAGGAGGACATCGCCCTGGGGAGCGCCCTGGGCGAGCAGGCGGCCGTGGCGATAGAGCACGCGCGCCTGTACGAGCGCATCCGCGACCAGGCTGTCACGGACGGGCTCACGGGCCTCTACAACCACCGCCATTTCTACGAGCGCCTGGAGCTCGAGGTGGCGCGTGCGCAGCGCTACGGCACGCCCGTGTCGCTGCTCATGCTGGACCTCGACGACTTCAAGGGCTACAACGACCACCACGGCCACCTCGCCGGCGACGCCGTGCTGCGCGAGGTGGCGGCGATCCTGAAGGGCGAGCTGCGCGCGAAGCTGGACGTGGCGGCGCGCTACGGCGGCGAGGAGTTCGCCGTGATCCTGCCCAACACGCCGATGTCCGCGGATGGCGACATCGGTGTTCGGCCGGCCTCAGGCGAAGGGCGCCCGGGCGCGCCGCAGGGCGAGTCGCAGGCCGGCGAGGCAGCAGACGACGCGCCGCCGCCGGGGCACAAGGGCGGCGCCGAAGAGGTCGGCGAGCGCATACGCAGGCGCATCGCGGCGTGCTGGTACGGCGCCGACGGCGCCGACGGGCCGGGGATCACGGCGAGCGTGGGCGTCGCGGTCTTCCCGCAGCGCACGTCCTCTGCCGAGGATCTGGTGAGCAACGCCGACGCCGCGCTCTACAAGGCCAAGCGCGGCGGCAAGAACAGGGTGGAGACCTACGGCTGACGCGCCGGACGACAGAGGGCCGGCCGGGGCGCACCGCCCCGGCCGGCCCTCTGTCGTCCACCAGCGCGCGGCGCCCGAGGGTCGCGGCCTCTCACTCCACGGCGATGATGAGCGTCTTGCTGTAGCCCTTGACGCCGCCGGCCTGCCACACGGCACGGTAGCGGCACAGGCTCATCGCGGGGTTCTTGACGCGGATCTTCGCGGCGAATGAGCCCGTCTCACTGTCGGTCCAGCGCGGCTTGGTCTTGGCGATCACCTTCCACGAGCGGTTGAGCTTCTGCTGGATCACGACGTACATGGCGCCTTCGCCGCCGTTGGTGTTGAGGACCGTGCCGTTCAGAACCACTTTCTCGTTGAGGTCGGCCTGGGCCGGGCCCCGAAGGGTGACCTCGGGGGCCATCGCCCCGGCCATGACGGCGGGTGCGAGGGCGACGATCAGCAGTGCGCCCAAGGCGAGCACCACAGCGCCCGGGACCGCTCTTCTCATGTCTTCTCCTCTCCGCTCACGAACGCCTGTTCACGTGGTGCTCATCGGCATGGCCCCGGGCCGGCTTGAGCCGCACGCTTCAGTCGATCTCGACGCTCCACACGTTGCTTCGGGTGGTGCCGCCGGGGTTCGTCCACGCGACGCGGTACTTGGCGATGCCCATGGCCGTGGGGGTGGGGTCGGAGACACAGAACACGACCTTGCCCACCGAGCCGCCCAGACGCCAGTCGATCGTCTTGCTGGCGATGCGCCTGAGGTGCCCGTCCTTGTTCTGGAGAAGGACCGCGACGCGGTCGCCGCCGCCGTACTTCAGCGAGTTCTTGAGCGTGGCGGTGAGCTTGAGTGTCGCCCCTTCGGCGATGTTACCGGGCCCCCTGAGCTTGATGGTCACGCCCGTCTTCTCGTTGGCGGCCGCGACCGGCGCCATGACTGCCAGGAGCAGCGCCACGGCCACGGCGACGAGGACCAGCGACCTGAGCTTCATGTTCCACCTCCGCATCGAGCTGCGCCGGCCGCCGGCGGAGCTGCACGCCGGCGCGCGGCCTCACCCGCTATGTCGGCAGATGGCGGGCGGAGGTCAAGGGCCGCTCAGTGTGCGGTGCCCCTGGCGACGCACCGCACGTTGAGCCCTCTACGGCGCCTGTCGGCGCCTACGTCGCTCAGTGTGCGGTGCCCCTGGCGACGCACCGCACGTTGAGCCCTCTACGGCGCCTGTCGGCGCCTACGTCGCTCAATCGCGGCCCAGAGCGGCGAGGGCGTCCAGAAGCACCGGGTCGCCGCCCATGACCTGGGCGGCCGCGCCCTCGACGCGGGCCGTCATGCCCTCGACGAAGTACTGGGCGGCGAGGAGCTTGCGGGCGTCGTGCTGGGCCGTGCGCAGCATGAGGTAGCCGCAGCAGACGTCGATGCTCATCTCCGTCAGGCGGCGGCCGTGGAAGTCGCGGAAGCGTGTGTCGCCCAGGCCGCGGACGCGGGCGATGGCATCAGCGAGGCGCGCGCGGGCGTGCCGCACGCGCGCCAGGAGCTCCGAAGTGGCCGTGAAGTCCTCGGCGTCGTACTCGTCGAGCCTGCCGGCGAGCGTGCCGCCGAGGATGCCGCCGATGGCGGCCACGACCTGCAGCTGCGTGGTGCCCTCGTAGATGTTGGTGATGCGCGCGTCGCGGGTGTGGCGCTCCACGGCGAAGTCACGCATGTAGCCCGACCCGCCGTGCACCTGCAGCGACTCGTAGGCGACGGCGTTGGCCATCTCGGTGGCGAGCGCCTTGGCGAGCGGCGTGAACAGGGCGGCGAGGCGCGTGTACTTCTTGAGCTCCGCCTTCAGACCCTTGAGGTCGTGGTCCTCGGGGTGGCGGACGTGCGCTGCGTCCGGGCCGGCCGGCGAAGCCTCGCCGGCGTCCGCGCCCTTCTCGAGCTGCTCGATGCGGTGCTCGAGCACCTCCTTGGTGTCGACTATGAGCGCGGTCTCGTACAGGAGCGCGCGCGACGCCTCGATGCTCACTTTCATGTCGGCGAGCATGCCCTTGACGGCGGTGAGCTCGCCGATCGGCGCGCCGAACTGCACGCGCTCGGCGGCGTACTTGGCCGCCGCCCGGTACGCCGCCTCGGCGATGCCCTGTGCCTGCGCCGCGATCGCGATGCGGGCGCCGTTCATGAGGCTCATCACGTACGTGGTGAGGCCGCGCCGGCGCTCGCCGACGAGCAGCGCCGGCGCGTCGTCGAACTGCAGCTCGCACGTGGGCGAGCCGTGGATGCCGAGCTTGTCCTCGAGGCGGCGGATGCGCATGTGCTCGTCGCGCTCGTACAGGAACATGCTGAGGCCGCGGGCGTCGGTGGTGCCCTCTTCGGAGCGCGCCAGCACGAGGCTGATGGCGCCGCAGCCGTTGGTGATGAAGCGCTTGACGCCGTTCAGGCGCCAGGTGCCGTCCGGCTGCTCCGTGGCCTTGAGCTGTACGTTCTGCAGGTCGCTGCCGGCCTCGGGCTCGGTGAGCGCCATGCTGCCGGTGACCTCGCCGCTGGCGAAGCGCGGCAGGAACGCGGCCTTCATCTCGTCGTCGGCGAACTTGTTGACGGTCTCGCTGATGTCCTGCAGGCCGAAGATGTTCATGAGCGCCGGGTCGGCGCGGCTGACCATCTCGACGATCATGACGCTGACGGTGACGGGGAAGTTGAGGCCGCCGTACCTGCGCGGCAGGGTGATGCCCATGAGGTCGGCCTGCTTCAGGCGTTCGAGGCCCTCAGCGATGCCCGGGGCGTAGCAGACCTCGCCCTGCACGAGCTCGCTGCCGGCGCGGTCGGCGCCCTCGGCGCGCGGCTCGATGAACTCCCCGGCGAGATCGCCGACGATGTCGAGGGTGCGCTCGTAGGAGTCGAGGGCGTCCTCGTAGTCGTGCGGCGCGTAGGCGAAGTCCATCGCCTGCTGGTAGCCGTCCTCGCGCAGGCGCACGATGCGTGCCAGGTCGAGGCGGCGCAGGGCGGCCTGCAGGTCGGGGTTGTCGCGATAGAAGTTGCTCATGCCGCACCTCCGTCGGGGGAGGCCGCGCCCTTCGTGCGGTAGGCCTTGATGAGCAGGGGGATGACCTTGTGGAGGTCGCCGACCACGCCGTAGTGGGCGACGGAGAAGATCGGCGCCAGCGGGTCGCTGTTGACGGCGAGGATGCGGGCGCTCTGGTCCATGCCGGCGCGGTGCTGTACGGAGCCGCTGATGCCGCAGGCGATGTAGAGCTTGGGACGCACGGTGGTGCCGGTCTGCCCGACCTGGTGGTCGTGGTCGATCCAGCCGGCGTCCACGGCGGCTCGGCTGGCGCCGACCACGCCGCCGAGCACGTGCGCGAGCTCCTCGACGAGGGCGAAGCCCTCGCGCGAGCCGACCCCGACGCCGCCCGAGACGACGATGCGCGCGCCCTTGAGGTCGACGCGCTTCTCCTCGCGGACGCGCTTCACGAGCGCGACGGCGAAATCCTCCGGGTGGAGCACGACGTGGTCGGCAGATGCGACGGGCGTGGACGAACGGTCAACCGGGACGGTGACGATCTCGCCGGTCCGCGCCGCGTCTGCCTCCGGCATCACCATGACGCCCTCGCGCACGGTGGCCATCTGCGGGCGATGCTCGGGGCTGACGATGGTGGCGATGATGTTGCCGCCGAAGGCAGGACGGATCTGGTAGAGGATGTTCTGCCACGTCTCGCCCTTGGCGGTGAAGTCGCCGATGCGCAGGTCGGTGCAGTCGGCGGTGAGGCCGGTGCGCAGGGCGCTGGCGACGCGCGGCGCCAGGTCGCGGCCCGTGGTCGTGGCGCCGTACAGGACGATCTGCGGCTCGTACTGCCGCACCAGCGTGGTCACGAGCCGCGTGTACGGAAGGGCCAGGTAGTGGCCGAGGTCCTCGTGGTCGGCCAGGTACACGGTGTCGGCGCCGCGGGCGACGACGTCGGCGGCGAGGCCGGTGACGGCCTCGCCGGACCCGGCCAGCACGGCGCCGACCTCGCCGCCCAGCGGCGCGGCGAGCTCGCGGGCGCGGCCGAGCAGCTCAAGGCTGACCTCGGCCGCCACACCGTCGTGCTGCTCGATGAAGACCCAGACCTGGCTAGCCAAGGATGTGCTCCTCGATCAGCTCGTGCACGAGCTCGGTGATGCCGGCCTCGTCGGGCTCGACCATGCGGGCCTCGCTCTGCGCCAGCACGACGCTCTCGATCTCTTTCACACGAGTGGGTGAGCCGCGCAGGCCCAGGGCCTCGCGGTCGGCCTCGAGCGCCTCGTGGTCCCACTGGACGACGCGGGCGCGGCACACGGGCTTGCCGTCGCGCCCGATCATGCACACTTCGGCCTCGTCGCTCTCGGGGTTCAGGTAGCTGTCGTCGTAGTCGGGCATGGCCTCGGCGGCGATGTCCTTGTAGGTCATGACGAGCTTCACGCTCGGTGGCCGCGGATCGTTGGCCTCGCCGGCGACGGTGAGCAGGCAAGGCAGCGACGACGTGAGTGTCTCGAAGCCCCCCTCGATCGAGCGCGTCGCTGTGACGCTGCCGGCGCCGTCGCCGGGAGGCGTCACGGCGTCGATGCGGCTCACACAGGTGATCTGCGGGACGCCCAGCTTCTCGGCCGTCTGCGGCCCGACCTGGGCCGTGTCGCCGTCGATGGCCTGGCGGCCGCAGAGGATGACGTCGGCGCCGCCGAGCTTGCGCACGGCGAGCGTGAGGGCGTAGCTGGTGGCGAGCGTATCGGCCCCGGCGAACGCCCGGTCGGTGAGCAGCACGACCTCGTCGGCGCCGCGGAACAGCGAGTCGCGCAACACCTGCACGGCGGCCGGCGGCCCCATGGTGATCACGGTGACGCGGCCGCCGAGGCGGTCCTTGAGCTTGAGTGCCTCCTCGAGGGCATTGAGGTCCTCGGGGTTGAACACCGTCGGCAGGGCCGCGCGGTTGATGGTGCCGTCCTCCTTCATGGCCTCGCCGGTCACGTTGGCGGTGTCGGGGACCTGCTTGACGAGGACGGCGATACGGAGCTGGGCCATGGGCGTGGACTTCCCGTCGTGGTCGATACCAGAGGCGGTACGTTACCAGAACGTGCGCGCGTGCGGCAAAGGCCGAGAGCCGGCGCGGCGCGTCCGGACTCGTGCGCGGAGTCTGCCCGGGCCGTCGCCGCCGCGCTTTGCACTGCCTTGACACTGCGCACGAACGCGGCTGACGCGGCGCCCGCAGGATGCCTCCAGACAGTCTGGCGAAGGAGGCCTTTGATGACAGCGTCGGTCACGGCTCGACCCGGGGAACGGCTTCAGAGAGTGCGAAGGGTGGCAGCCGGCATCCTCATCGTGGAAGACGATCGCAACATCGGGAACCTGGTGCGCCAGTACCTCGAACGCGACGGGTATCGGGTCTGGTGGGCGCGCAGCGGCGAGGAAGGGCTGAAGGAGCGCGAGCGTCAGCGGCCGGACCTGGTGGTCCTGGATGTCGGGCTGCCCGGCATCGACGGGGTCGTGATCCGTCGCCGCATCCGCGCGACGGGCGAGACCCCGGTGATCACGCCCACGGCGCGCGACGAGGAGGTCGACCTTGCCGCCGCCGCCGCAGACGTGGCGCGCCGGTACGAAGCCACGGCGCGCGACGCCGGCCTCACGCTGCTGCTCGACACGGGGGCCGGCGGCAGCGCCGCCGCCGACCACCATCAGCGTCTCGGACACCGGGCGCGGCCTGACGAGCGACGACCTGCCGCGCGCCTTCGAGCGCTTCTATCTGTACAGCCGCTACGGCACCGACCGCCCGGTGGGCACGGGGCTGGGCCTGGCGATCGTCAAGGACCTCACCGAGGCCATGGGTGGCTCGGTGGCCGTGGCGAGCGCCGTCGGCGTGGGCACCGCGGTCACCGTCACGCTGGATGTGGCGGCGGTACCGGCGCAGGCGCCGACGACTGCCCTGGAGGGTGCGCCGACACAGCAGGGCGGCGAGTGACGCGATGCCGGCCGGCCGCCCGGCGGTGCGACCGCGGGCCCCGCGGGAGCGGTCGCGACGCCGTCCAGGAGTCGACCAGCCGGCGGGGCCCGTGCGACAATCGGGGCGTGAGGGCCTTCCTGAGGAGATGCGGCGCCGCGCGGGCACTGCGCGCTGCGGTGCCCGCGCTTGCGGCGCTGGCGGCCGTGGCGTGCCTGGCGGCCGCCGCCGGTCCGGTCGCGGCAGCCGGCCGGCCCGCGAGCACAGGAGCAGCGGACACCCGTGCGCCGGCGAGCGGACGCGCAGGAGAGTCGCAACCCGTTCTCCCCGTTCTCGACGACCTGCGCGGCTCCGTGGCGACCGGCGCCTCGCTGCCGCTCTGGCGCGCGCGCGGCGTGCTGCCGAGCGCGAAGCAGACGATGGCGTATGCGGCCGGGTCGGTCGCGGTGTCGGTGATCTTCGTGGAGAGCGACGGTTCCATCGACAAGAACCGCGAGAGCTGGACACGGCAGGATCCCCGCTATCCCGGCAACCGGAGGGCCAACGTGCTCGCGCAGGTCCAGCAGGCGCTCGACTGGTGGAACGCCCGCTCTCCGGACGGCTCGTTGCACATCTCTGTGCCGGCGGCCGGGCAGTACGGTGCGCCGCGCAGGATGACCACCGGCTACGAGCCCATCACGCGGCCGGTCGGCGAGTTCGCCTACGATTACCGGCGGAGCGACGCCGGCTGGCGCTGGCAGATCATGGGGAGGCTCGGCTTCAGGCACGACGCGGAGGACGACTCGCCGCCGCCCGAGCGCGCCTACGCCGACAAGGTCCGGCGCAGCAACAACACCGACTGGGCCTTCGTGCTCTACGTGGTGGACAGTCTCAAGGACGCCGACGGCATGTTCCCGGACGGCGCCGTGGCGTACACATCCGACCTCTACGGGCCGTACACCGTCCTTACCTACGACAACGACGGGTACGGGTTCGAGAACTTCGCCGCGGTGCTGGCCCACGAGATGGGGCACCAGTTCGGCGCCCTCGACGAGTACATGCCGCCGTACCCGGGGTACCCGAGCACCGGCGGGCTCTTCTCCGGCTATCTGGGCGTGAAGAACCGCAACGCCTTGCGTGGTGGCACGACCGACCTGCTGTGCATCATGCGCGGCTCCCAGGAGACGCTGGACGCCTTCGCCTCGGGCCGGCTGTGCCCGTCGACGGTGGGGCAGACGGGCTTTCGCGCGTCGAACGCGGATCAGCGCCCCGACGTGGTCGCCACCCAACCGCTCTTCACGCCGGGGGAGCCGGTCGCCGCTGCCGGAGGGACGGTGTCACTGGCCGGCACTGTGCGCGAGCAGCCGTGGCCGCACGGCGTCAGCACGGTCGGTCCGCCGTTCACCAGGGACGTCAGCATCTTCGTCCCGCACGACCTGCAGTATCGGGTGGACGGCGGTGAGTGGCTGCCACTCACCGCCGCCGACGGCGCGTTCGACAGACCGGTGGAGGCGTGGACGCTCACGACCGCCCCGCTCTCGCAGGGGCCGCACGTGCTCGAGGTGCAGGGGACGACCGGGCTGACCGCCGGATTCACGCTGTCGGTGACGGCCTCGCCCTGAGGTGGCGGGGTCGCCGGACGCAGCCCGGCGCCCGGTCCGTCAGTGAGTCGCCTCCAGGTGGTCCGACGGCACCCAGCCGACCAGGCCGGCGGCCGTGCGGCAGCGCAGCCAGCCGCCGCTCTCTTCGACGACCTCGAGGCGCTCGCCGTGGCCCACCGTGAGCTCGGTGGCGTCGTAGTCGCGCAGCGCCGTGGCCTCGTGCGGCCCGGTCATCTGCAGGTACTCCTCCGGGACCCAGCCGGCACGCCCGCGCTGGTCGGTGCCCCACACGTACGCGGTCCACTGCTGGTCGCGCCGTCCGACGCTCACCGTCTCGCCCATGTGGAAGCGCACGGGGTCTGTGACCGCCGAGACGTAGGCCGTGGTGACGCGCATGTGGGATGACCGCTGCTCCATCGTGGGGATGGCTGGTGGAAGCCCGAGCCGTGATCAGCTCTGGAGAGCCTCCAGACACGACTCCGGCACCCAGCCCTCGGCGCCGGCGGAGTTGCGGCAGCGGATCCACACGCCCACGCGCTCGAGAGCCTCCAGAAGCTCACCCTTGACCACCGTGAGCTGCGCGGCATCGTAGTCGCGCAGTGCCGTGGCCTCCCTGTCGGTGTCCATATGGAGGAACTGCTCTGGGACCCACCCGGCGTGCCCGTCCTCGGCGGCGCACCACAGGAACACGGGGTACTGCTGGTTGCGGTGTCCGACGACGATGGACTCGCCCTCGCGGATGCGGATGTTCTCGACATGGTCGCGCGCCCGCGAGGTCACGACGCGGACCGACTGGGGAAAGGTGTCCATGCGGTCATTGTAGCCCGTTCGCGGGCGTTTCCTACCCGTGGGGGAGCATTCCCCCGTCCTTTGGGCGGAGAGAGCCGTGCGGCGCCCATGCGGTATCATGGGCGGCCGATGAGCGAGCAGGAGAGAGACATGGCTGAGGACGGCGGACGTGTGGTCGTGAGGTTCGCCCCGTCGCCGACGGGCTACCTGCACCTGGGAAGCGCCCGCACGGGCCTCTACAACTACATCTTCGCGCGCAGCCGCGGCGGCCTCTTGATCCTGCGTATCGAGGACACCGACCTCTCGCGCAGCACCGACGAGGCCATCCTTCAGATCGTCAGCTCCATGCGTGAGATGGGGCTGGAGTGGGACGAAGGGCCCGAGGTGCCGGGGCCGCACGGGCCGTACCGGCAGACGGAGCGCCAGGGCATCTACCACGAGCACATCGAGCGGCTCGTGGAGTCCGGGCATCTGTACCCGTGCTTCTGCACCCCCGAGGAGCTCGAGGCCGAGCGCCGGTCGGCCCAGGGGGAGAAGCGCGATTCGGTCTACTCGGGCAGGTGCAGGACGCTCTCGCCGGAAGAGGTACAGCGTCGCGTTGCGGCCGGGGAGCCGTACACCCTGCGCATGCGCGTGCCGGGCGCCGGGGTCACCGCGTTCCACGATCTGCTGCGCGGACCGGTGGAGTTCGCCAACGACACGATCGGCGACTTCATCGTGCAGCGCAGCGACGGCACCGTCACCTACAACCTCGCCGTGGTCGTGGACGACGTCACCATGGAGATCACGCACGTCATCCGCGGCGACGACCACATCAGCAACACCCCCAAGCAGGTGCTGGTGTACCAGGCGCTGGACGCGCCGGTCCCCGAGTTCCTGCACATGCCGTTGCTGTTCGGCACCGACCGCAAGAAGCTGAGCAAGCGACACGGCGCCACCAAGCTCGAGCAGCTCACGGCGCAGGGGTACGTGGTCGAGGTGGTGCGCAACTACCTGTGCTTCCTCAGCACCGAGTTCGACGAGAGCATGATCACCTGGACGCTCGACGACCTCGTGCAGCGCTTCGACGTGATGAGCCTGGGCACGAGTGCGAGCATCTTCGATCCCGAGAAGCTGCGCTGGATGAACGGGCGCTTCATCAGACAGCTGGACGAAGTGGCCCTCGGCGAGCGCCTCGAGGAGTACCTCACGCGGGTCGGCTTCTACGGCGAGCCGGCGGCCGTGGAGGAGCTTGCGAGGGCGGGCGCAGAGGCGCTCGCGGCCGTGGTCGAGGGCGCCGGGGAGGCGCACGCGCTGCTCGTCGCCCCCGACGAGGCGCAGGAGGCGCTGACGCGGCAGCTCGCGCCGCTCGTGCGTGAGAAGATGGACCTGCTCGCCGACTTCATCCCGCTCGCAGGCTGGTTCTTCCGGCCGCTCGCGTTCACGCCGGAGGCGCTGGAGCGGCTGGCCGGCACTCCCGGGGCGGCGGACACGCTACGCACTGCCGCCGTCGCCCTCGAACAGCTGCCCGAGTGGACGCTCGAGGCCGTCGAGGCGCTCGTCCGCGAGCTGCCCATGCGCCTCGAGCTGAAGCCCAAGGCCGTGTTCGCCGCCCTGCGCCTGGGCATGAGCGGCCAGGCCGTCACGCCCGGTCTGTTCGAGTCGCTCTGGGTGCTCGGACGCGACGAGGCGGCCGGCCGCCTCGCCACCGCGGCCGCCGAGCTGTAGCGGCCGCCGCTTCGGGGAACAACACTCTCAGACACAGGCTCTCAAGAAGGAGGGGGTGAGCACCGTGAGCGACGAGAGGCAGACCGTGCTCGTCATCGGCGGGGCGGAGCACGAGGGCTCGGCAGCCGTCCGTCACCTGCGCCAGCGCGGGCTCGCTGTGCGGGGGCTGCTCAGGGAGGGCGAAGTTGCGGCGGCGGAGCGGCTGCGGGCCGCCGGCGCCGAGCCCGTGTTCGCGGATCCGGAGGATGCGGCCGCGGTCGAGCGCGCCCTCGACGGCGTGCGGTCGCTCGTGCTCGCGATCGACGAGGCCGACAGCGGGCCGCGCGCGCGGCTGCACGAGGGCAGGGTGGTGGCCGAGGCGGCGAGCAGGGCCGACCTCGCCGAGGTCATCTACATCGCCGGCTCCGGCACCGAGCACCACCAGGTGTCGTGCGACAGGAGCAGGGAGATCGAGGAGCGCATGCAGCAGCTCGAGCTGCCGCTCACGGTGCTCAGGCCGGTGACGCTGATGGAGGAGATCCCCTGGTACTGGCTCCATCGGTACGCTGCCGGGCTCGAGCTCGCTACGCCCTATGAGCCCGGCCTTCCTCTTCCTCTGGTCGCGGCCGACGACGTGGGCGCCCTGGCGGCGCTGGCCGTGACAGACCCGGAGCTGTTCCTGGGCCACACGCACGTCACAGTGGCCGGCGACGAGGCGACGCCGCACGGCATCGCCGAGGAGCTGGAGCGTGACCTCGGCGAGCCGGTCCGTCTCACCGAGGTCCAGGTGGAGGGCGTGTTCATGTTCCCCGAGGCTGTGGGGCACGCTCGCGACCTGGAGTGGCTGCGCAGCGTGTACCCGGGGCTGCAGACGCTGCGCGAGTGGCTCACGGTGTGCGGCTCCGACGTCTGCCGCAGCATGGTGGGGATCGCCGCAGACGACGCCGGCACCTGAGGCGGCGTCCGCGTCAAGCGCTGTCCGGGCCTGCCTTGGCGGGGTGGGCGGCTCGGTCGCCGGCCGTCGAGGGTGTGCCGGCGGCCGTCCTCTGCTCCAGCGGCAGGTAGGCCAGCACGAGCGTGACGAGGGCCAGGCCCGCCCCGA
>Ga0172371_10002355_pt1 | contig 30026 bp, 28 predicted proteins | sample Lak12m_FD_114543 | JGI IMG/M metagenome (GOLD analysis project Ga0172371, IMG submission 114543) | Freshwater microbial communities from Kabuno Bay, South-Kivu, Congo - kab_022012_12m | ecosystem: Environmental > Aquatic > Freshwater > Lake | place: Democratic Republic of the Congo: South-Kivu...
ACAAATCAAGTTATTGACAATCATTTGTTTATAACCGTGCAAGAAATGAATATATATAACTATTATTATAAATCAGTTTAAACCAAACAGGCCCTCCGACTTTTCGGAGTGGACTCAATTATGGATACCAAAGATTCCCAACAAGCATTTCAACGCTTAAAATTCTGGATAGACCTTGCGAAATGGTTCATTGTCAGTGTGGTCCTGGTGGTCGTAACAACCATTATCAACTATGGGCTCAAAGACAGGCAGGCCGCCCTGGCCGAATTAAAATTCTATGACAACTATGTTACGGAGCTCATCGTGCTTAATCCCAGCCCTGTCCAGAAACGAATGCTCGCACAGTATTTTGCTTGTGTCACTCCTTCTGAAAAGCTTCGAAATCAGTGGAAAATCTATTATGACTCCATCTACCAGGAGTATGTCGATTACATCACCCCGCTGATGGAAGAAGAAACTATTCTCCGGTCAGCTTGCAAGTCCCTGCAAATCAACCCCAATGCCAGTGACACTCAGACCGATGAACTTGCCAGGATGAAAACCCGCCTTATGGAGATCCGTCAGCTTCTTTATCCGCAATTAATAATCCCTCAAACTGTGGAAACCGAATAGCAGAACGGTTCAGCCAGCTTTATCTGGATTTACAATAAAAAATGTTAAAATATTAACATATCTGGATTTATTAGTATCTTTGCAACATCAAATTTTCAACCACTGAAATCAAAAATTATTGACACATGAAAAAGATTATTTTAATGTTTGCTGTTGTTCTGCTCGTTGCAGGAAGCGCAGGAGCACAAAACAAGAATTGGGTGGTTCCGGCAAAAGACAAGACGATGAAATCAACTGTTAACCTGAAAGATGCTTCCGTTATTGCTGATGGCAAAGAACTGTGGGCGAAGCAGTGTAAAGCATGCCACGGAGCAACAGGTCTGGGCGATGGACCAAAAGGAGCTATGCTGAAAACCAATCCCGGTGATTTTACAAGTGCAGCTTTCCAGGCACAAACAGATGGTGAACTCTATTACAAGACCACCTTTGGCAGTGGAGAAATGCCGGCTTATGAAAAGAAGGTTCCTGCTGAAGCCGACCGCTGGGCTCTTGTAGCTTATATGCGCACCTTAAAAAAATAACAGATTTACCCGGATTTATCGGGACGTTTGAAAGAGGCGATGGTGAATTCCATGGCCTCTTTTTCGTTATACCTGGGTTTGTACCCCAACTCCCTGGCAGCCTTATCAGCAGTAAAAGTAAAATCGCTACAGGTGTATATTACAGCGAACCGGCTAAACTTCGGAGTGTAATTATGGATAGGGCGGATGAGCCAGGCTATTGATTCGCTTATGGCTCCGATCGCATAAGCCAGCCCACGTGGCAGCCATAAATTTTTTGGACGTATCCTGTAACCGGCTCCCTCAACGATCCGGTCAAAAAACGTGAAGAAATTTGTCCCCGGGCCATCGGTGATGAAATAGGTGCTTCCGGCGACGCCCGGAGTGTTCACCCACAAAGCCATGGCCGCCAGAATATGCGCATACGCCACATTGTTCACATAGGTATGCTGGCATTTGGAGGTACCGTCTCCCAGCCTTACGTAGAATCCCCCTTTTGCCATGTCGATCAGTGATCCCACATGAAACGGATCCCCCGGACCCCAAATGTCGGAGGGACGTATGATGACTGTTCGCAGTTCGCACCCGTCCGCCTGTCCACCTGTCTGCCTGTCCGCTTGTTTCACAAGTTCTTCAGCCAGGTATTTGCTCCTGCAATACATATTCGGGTGTTTCACCGGGTAAGGCTGCGTTTCATCAATATCCACAAGTGGTTTCCCGGCAAAAACCGCATCCAGCGAACTGGTGTATACCAGGCAGGAAACTTCCTGCTCAAGGCATGCTCTCGCCACGTTTTCAGTTCCTGTAACATTCACCGAATAAACCTCCGTCTCAGGTTTCGGACCCCAGTCGACAATAGCGGCAGCATGGATCACAATGTCTGTCCCCTCGCATGCTTTCAGCACTCTTTTATAGTCGCGGATATCGCCCGGGAAATAGGTGAGCCGGGGATCGGTCAATGGGATAGAAAGGGGGAGCAGGTCCAGGTTGCGGACAGATCCGGCTTTGAGAGGGGATTCCGGATCGAGCAATTCTTCAAGAATGGCTCGCCCCAGAAAACCTGATCCGCCGGTAACCAGGATATTCAGAGGGCGTGAAGCATCAGTTTCAGGCATAACGGAGATGAGTTATGAAGGGAAAAGTCACAAAAGTAACCAATTTCCACTCATCTCTTTAATCAGACGTTCGCTTATACCTGTAATGATAGACGATATAAAATATTCCCTGGACAAGGATCACAACTCCTACCAATATCAAAGGCCCCTGTTCTGCAAATAAGGGCCAGGCGATGGTACCAAAAAGCAGTATGAGATACCAAATTATTAGCAGAAATCCGGAGATGATCTCTTTCCTCCAGGAGAGAGCAAAAGCTGCGGCAAAAACGATGAACAATACCGGATACAGTAAAAACGGCATATTTAGATAGTCCAGGTACTTGTCGTCAAGCAGATCATCGGCCATAGTTATCAGATACATTACGACATAGTTGATCATCAGTACAGGGAGTAAGAACTTCCATTGCTGTTGTGGTGATGGCACAGGTTCTCCTGAAGTTTTGTAGCCCGAAAGATGCATCAGGATGCCCAATACCCATCCCGGAAATGCCAGAATGATGATCATGCCGGAACCCGGCCATAAAAAGAAACAGCTGAACCATACCCCGATATACCAGAGTTGGAGCAGGATCCCTCCGATCTTTTCATTGAACCAGGAGATTCCCAGTCCTACCATGTAAAATAGGAACATGATGAGCACCGAAGTCTCTTCCGCCCCTGCGATCATCTCTTCATGGATGAACATTGGGATTGTGAATCCGGCCATGTAAATAAGGCCGTAAACCGAAACAAGGATCGGAAAAAGTCTGTTGGGTGCTGTTTTCATGGCCTTACCTCATTACAAAAGGAACCACCACGGCAATAATGCCGGTACAAACCACTACCATGATGAAGAGGTTATAGCGAACACTGTAGTTGCTCAACAATGTTTCATCGTAATACTTCTCCACATTCTGGTCGCGGTACATCGACATCAGCCCGTGGAGGAGTTTGATCCTTGTCTGCTTTCCTTTCAGCAGGCCGAAGATCACCACAATATTGACCAGTACCAGCAATCCCACAAAAATGAACATTACCAGAAGCATCGTGCTGTCGGTCCTCGATTTCTCCACCATGCCCGAGTTGATGGCCAAGGTGATCAGGTTCAGAAAAATAGCGGCCATGATAAAAATGATGTCGGTGCGCGTGTTCTGCTGAAGCTCCGACGTGATGTGATTATGAACGTGCTCAATCATTGTGTTTTTCCTCCTTAATTAATTTGTTGACTGATTAAATGTGGACTGGTTTGGTTTATTTGCCTCTTTTCGTTTATACTTTTATGCTGGTTGTCATGGAGCGTTGTATTTGAATGGATTAAAGGTAATTAAAAGGGACGGAAAAAAGAATAAAAATAATGAGGCACAGAATCGGGAGGAATGAAGAGGGATAGTTGTGGGATTCCAAACGCCCTGGAAAAATAGGGATCCAGGGAGTTGGCCTTTGCCATCAGCCTCTCCGCTTCTTCCTTGTGGCCGGTAAACATCTCCGTTTTCACCAGCATCCCTGTTGCATATGCCTGCAGTGGGATCACAGGTACAGGGGTGCTTTCCAGATACATATTGATATAGATAGCGGATATGGGGAGCAATGAGTCAGCCAGTTCCCTGTTCTGCATCACCTGGAATTGATAATAACGGGCGAGATCCAGCAACAGGATGTTCTGCGCGGAGTCCAGCCTCATGGCATGCCGGAACCAGAACTCTGCCAGTTCAATATCCTCCTGGTAGAGGTATGCGATGCCAATCTCCCGCATCACCGCGGCCGTTGTGTCATGGGAAGCAAGATAATCCTGCCAGAAGGCAATTTCATCCCCCGGATTCAGGGTGATTTTCGCTTTGGCTCCGAAATAGGGATCTGATTTGCCAAGTTGTCCGGCACAGGCGATCGCTTTGAGACTGTCGCCTCCCATCTCCTGAGGCAACTGGCCGTAAATCTCAACAAGGTACATCCTGGCTTCGTTGAAGCCGGGGTCCAACAGAAGAACCTGCTCAAACTGGCTGGCGCTTTTTCCCACGGCCTCAGCCACACCGTCACCTCCTTTATGCATGGCCATGTAAGCATTCAAAAACCGGTCCATCGCTTTCTCATACGCGTAGATCACATTCGTTGAATCATTCAGGGTGGCATTTTCAATCGACTCCAGGATCTCGCCAATTGTTGCTTTCCCGCCACCGGTCAACATATATTTCTGGACGCGGGAGCGTTCATACCAGGCCATCGCATTGGTTGAATCCCTGTCCAGTATGGAATCAAGCAGCGCCAGGGCCTGATCAGCTTTGCCCTGCATGCGTAAATCGTAGGCTTTCATTACATCTTTCTGGCGGGAGGATTCCGGACCGGAGCAACTGCCGGTGATCTGAATCACCAGCAACAGCAGGAAAATCATTTTTTTCATAATTTCTTGTTTTTATGTAGGACAATCATTAGTTGACATTCAGAGACAAAAATATCCCGCCGGAATCAGAACTTTTGGTAATACCTTTGTAAATTGCATGTAGATTGTTTTACAAGAAAACCAGACCCGGAAACCAGGTGCAACCATGCCAATGGAACATCCCTCCGAAAGAGAACTTTTCGCGCTGCTGAAAAAACAGATCGTTGTCACCATGCAACGAACATATCCATCTGTCAATTCTGACATCTCGGAGTGGAAAGGGCAGGAGATCACCAATTTCCAGGAGGAACTCTCGGCAAGCGTCAACGGCCACATCAGCGAAAAATGGTTTTATACGCACATGAAATCCGGGAGCGGATCCCTGCCCCGTATCGATGTGCTGAACCTCTTGAGCCGGTATGCCGGGTACCAGGCCTGGGACGATTTCATCTTCAGAAATAAAGCTGAAGTCTCTTCCATTTCGACCCTGAAACGGGCCAACCGGGTGTTCATCATCGTGCCACTGCTTGTGGTTGGGGTGCTGACTTTGCTTTACCTGGTTTTCAAGATCTATAACACCCATGAGTACCGTTTCTGTTTTTATGATGCCGATACCCGGGAGTCAATCACAAATAATATCATCGAAGTCAGCATGTTGCTTCCGGAGGAATCGCCTGTTAATTTTCTTTGCAGCCAGGATGGCTGTTTGTCACTTAAAACCGACCAGGCGACCGTTACGCTGGTTGTCAAAACACCATATTACCATACCGATACAGTCATCAGGCTATTGGACCGCTTTAAAAAGGAGGAGATGGTGAGGCTCAGGCCGAACAACTATGCCCTGATGATCCACTATTTTTCCAGGATGAATGTCAAGGACTGGCAGCAACGCCGAAACCAGCTCGACAACATGATCTCCGACAGCGCCCTGATATACCAGGTATATGGTTCCGGAACAGCCGGCATGGAACTCTTTACAAAATGGGAGTTCATCAATAAACTCACCATGCCGGCAACCAGCCTTAACCAGATTGAAATCCTGGATACAAGGTATATCGGCGATAGGATCATGATGCTCCGGTTCAGGCAAAAAGAGGAGAAACCATGAAAAGATATCTCATCATAACGGGGGCACTTCTGGCATGTATCCTGTTCAGCGCAAAAAGTTGCAAAGAGGATCCTCAGGTGAGCCGGCAACAGGAAGAAGAAGCAATTGCTGAAAAAATGGACAGCGTGAAGAATGAATTCGGAGGGGACTTCCTGGATGAGGAATCTCTCTTTGTATTTACCCGTAAAGCGAAACAGAAACTCATCGATTATGCTGATTACATGAATATTGTGAACGACAGTTCACTGGATTCCGCTTTTCGTGATCAGGCTTGGCTTATGGCACAGGATCTTTTCGCAAATGGATTGGTTCCCGGTTCCCCACTTCCCGGAATGGTGATCCTGATTGACTCATCATGGTTGACGGAGCCTCTAAAAATGGCTGGCGAAGGTGTTTACAAAGGAGAACTCGGCTTCAGGGAGAAAAACCGGGTGAAATCGGGCGAGGATAATGATCATTTTCTTCAGTCTTATAAAAAGTCAGAGATCATCTGCACTAAATCTCCAAAGGTGTTCGGAACCGATACCCTAAGCGTCTGGCAAGTCCGCCTAAGAGAATTTAACCTTCTACCTGCCCCATAGCACCTATTACCCACCCCCCGGCCCCCTTTCAACTTTATTAACATCAGCTACTGCCGGAGCAACATAGGGGCGTGGGGTGAGTTACATACTCATACGGCCCGGACCCAAAGCTTAAGCGCCCCAGTTGCGAGGCAGTAGCGAAAAAGAAACCACTGTTGAATTTCTCACCAGGTGTTGAATTATTCAACACTGCTATCAAACACCCGGAATATCAGCACATTACGCTTCTTCACGAATTAGAGTGTTTATATTTTCAACACTCTATGTTGTATATTTTCTAAACAGAATCGTTAGCAATTCCCTGTTATTCTGTGTTTTACATCTGTTTTTTTGATTTGGCACGGGATTTGGATAACCCGTACAGACCTTAATCACACAGACATGAAAAATTTGATTCTTTTATTCATCGGGTTGTTTCTGCTCTCATGTAGCGCAACAACGTTCGGCAGCGACAGAAGCAATAAAAAAAGAGCATCCGGGAACAATACTTCCGTAGAAAGTTCAATCATGGTTCAGACCACCCCTGATCTGTATGCGATCACCACCCAGTGGGTCAAGGAGTATAGCAAAGTTAACCCGGAAGTAAAAATCGAAGTTATTAAAGTGGCAAATCCTCAGGATGGATCAAAAGTGGAAGCTGATCTGTTGTTTGTTTCGCTGAAGGATATAGAAGCCATGAAAGATGCCAGCCATTGGAGAGTTATTGTTGGCAGCGACGTCATTGTTCCGGTCATCAGTGCACGGAATCCTTTTCTGACCAAAATCAACCACCAGGGCATCTCTTCGGAAGAGCTTGCCACACTGTTCAATCACCCTGAAAAACAAAACTGGGGAACACTCCTCGGCAACGACCTGTCGGCTCCCGTTCATTATTACAGGATCTCCGACGAGACAGTACAGTCTATGGCTGCTGAATTTCTCCTTGCCGATCCAGCTGTGATGACCGGCATCAGGGTGGAGAACGCAAAAGAACTTATCCGTTCCATTCAGAATGATCCTTACGGCATAGCTTTTTGCCGACTGACCGATATTGTTGCACAGGGGAATACCAGCCTGGTTAACCAGGTGGCTCTGTTGCCGGTTGATAAGAACAGGAACGGATCCCTCGATCAGTTTGAAAATATTTATGGGAGTCTGAGCGAATTTGTAAGGGGAGTACGGATCGGTAAGTACCCCAAAGGGTTGAGCAGAACCATCTATTCCGTCTCTCCTGTAAAACCTTCCGACAATGCCGGGTTAGTTTTCCTGACCTGGATAATCACTGACGGAGAGCAACTCCTGGCCAATACCGGCAACAATGATCTTGCTTTCAGCGACAGGCAAGCCAAACGGCTGGAGATGCTGACGGATGCCCCGGCCCAGGCTGAGATCCTGACAACAACAGGAATTATCACAACCAGGCTGCTCGGACTATCCGTCTTCACCTTCAGTATTGTGATCCTGATCTCGATTGTCACCACCCTTATGATAATAGAAGCAGTAGTTCGCTACCGGAGGAAAAAAGCCATATGGATGTCGAATTCGATCACCCCTGCCCTCATTCTGCTGAACGAGAATTCGATAGAAGCTCCCGGCGGATTGTATTATGACAAATCCCATACCTGGGCTTTCATGGAACAAAGCGGGGTTGTAAAAATTGGGATTGACGACTTTCTGCAGCATATCACAGGTCCCCTTACACGGATTAAAATGAAAGGGCGGGGCGAAAAAGTGAGAAAAGGGGAACCGATCTTTTCAATTATCCAAAACGGAAAACAACTCACGATTAACGCCCCGGTTTCCGGCACGATCAAAGCCCAGAACGACAAGCTGCTTACCGATACCTCCATGCTGAACGCTTCTCCGTATAAGGATGGATGGGTGTATATGATCGAACCCGCTAACTGGGCAAGGGAGATCCGTTTTCTGTTCCTGGGAGAGAAATACCGGGAGTGGTTAAAAACAGAATTTTCCAGGTTTAAGGATTTCATCGCCGGTTCTTTGAAAAGTAATAATGTTGAATATGCCCAGGTCATCCTGCAAGATGGCGGGGAGGTAAAAGATGGGGTTCTGTCAGACCTTGGTCCCGAAGTGTGGGAAGATTTCCAGACAAAATTTATCGATACACATATAAACACAGTAAACTAACCTATTCACTTATAACTAAAATCTGAAATTATGGGAATTGATCGAAGAGGGTTTCTGAAAACCATTGGAGTTGCAGGAGCCGCGCTAACGGTGGGGAAGAGCTTTGCCTCCTCACCGGAAACAACGACGAAAAGTGATACTGAGTTCTATGGGATACTCTATGATTCAACACTTTGCGAAGGCTGCCAGAGTTGTGAGTTTGCCTGCGCGGAGAAGTACGAACTACCCTTCCCGACAGAGGCACCTGTGCCGGATGTCATAAAAAAAACCAGCGATACCCAGCGTGTTGTGATCAACACCTTCAACACCTCAAAAGGGGAGCAGTTTATCCGGACATCTTGCAATCACTGCAATGAACCGGCATGTGCCTCCGCCTGTCTTACAAAGGCGATGTACAAAACCGCCGAAGGTCCTGTCATCTGGCGGGCAGATAAATGCATGGGCTGCCGCTCCTGCATGATCTCCTGTCCGTTCGACATGCCGAAATTCGAGTACAACAATCCCAACCCAAAGATCCAGAAGTGCCGGATGTGCTATGAACAAATGAAGAACGGTGAGAAGCCGGCCTGCGTGGATGTTTGCCCTCCTGAAGCGCTCCTGTTCGGAAAGCGGAGGGATCTCATCGAAATTGCCAGGACAAGGATCTATTCTGAACCTGAAAAGTACCACCATGCCATCTACGGGGAGCATGAAGTGGGAGGAACCGGGCTGCTGACCATTGCATCCGTTCCTTTCGAAGAGCTGGGTATGAGAAAAGACCTGGGAACGACCTCGTATCCCGAGTACAACAAGACGTTCCTCTATTCAGTGCCGGCTGTTCTGGTCCTGTGGCCTGCATTTCTGCTTGGACTCAACAACTCCTTTCTGGAGAGAAAAAAACGAATCAAACAAGAGAAGGAGGACAACTCATGAACACGATACAACAACCAGGTTTTTTCAAATTCATGATGAATGAATTAAAACCAAAAGGGAAGATCATCACCCCGTTCAACGTCATCGCCGGATTCACTATTCTTGTTGCAGCGTATATCCTGTTTTTCCGTTTCAAGGATGGACTGGGCTCGGTGATCCATGCATCGCAGGATATGCCCTGGGGACTTTGGATCAACTTCAACGTAATCACAGGCGTGGCATTTGCCGGAGGTGCTTTCGTGGTAACCTTCATGGTCTATATCGTAGGGATGGAGAAGTACCGCCCCATCGTCAGGGCCACAGTGCTTTATGCCCTGCTGGCTTATATGTTCTATGCCGGGGCCCTGTTGCTCGACCTTGGCCGCCCCTGGAAGGTGATCAACCCGATCATAGGCAACTCATTCGGACTGAGTTCCGTCCTCTTCCTGGTAGCCTGGCACTTCATCCTCTACATGGGATCGTTGTTCATTGAATTCTCCCCTACCATTACGGAGTGGGCATCCCTGAAAAAGGTACGTAAATATGTGGTCAATCTCACCCTCGGCGTGGTGATCTTCGGGATTGCGCTTTCCACCCTGCACCAGTCGGGACTCGGAGCCCTGTTCCTGATGGCAAAACCGAAGATCCACCCGTTGTGGTATTCGGAATTCATCCCGATCCTGTTCTTCATCTCCAGCATCTTCGCAGGGCTCTCCCTTGTGATCGTAATGGAGACGATCAACCAGCGGGTGTTTAAAAATGACATGGCATTTTCATTCAAAAGCTCGCACCGGGGCATCATGATGAGCCTTGCGAGGGTTTGCGGGGTTACGATGTTTGTGTATCTCACCATGACCATCCTTGTATTCCTTCATGGGAAAAATTACACCTATATCAATACGGGATGGGGAGCCTGGTACCTGGTGGAGATCGTCGGATTTGTGGTGGTTCCCTGCATCCTGTTCATGTTCGGGTACAACAGGCGCAACATGCTGCTGATCCGCACCGCTGCCGTGATGTCGATCCTGGGTATCATCCTCAACCGGCTGAACATTTCAACCATCACCTATCACTGGTACGACAAAGGATTCCATTATCCCACCTGGAAGGAAGTTGTTGTAAGTGCAGCCGTAATCTTCGTGCAGATCCTGGTATTCCGCTGGATCATCCGGAGAATGCCGGTCTACCGTGAGTCACCCGGATGGGTCACCGCCAAAAAAGAGAATCAATCATCCATTCAAAAAGAGGAAAGGAGTAAATCATGGAAGGTTTTAGCAGAGTAGATATCTTCGACACCAAAGGGATGGAGTACCTGTTTGTTATCGGGTATCTCATCCTCTTGATCATTTTCTGGAGGCTTTCGACAAAACAGGTCTCCCTTGGAAAACAGATCAAGCAGGTAATCGGCGTTCTCACCGCCAACGTGCTGAGGATCCCACAGGGATTGTTTTACAGCCGGAACCATACCTGGACCCACCTGGAAGAGTCAGGAGCTGCCCGGGTCGGCATGGATGACCTGCTCCAGCACATTACAGGACAGGTTCGCATCGACAAGCTCTTATCCCCTGGAGAGGTTATCCGGAAAGGAGACCTGCTGACCGAGATCGAGCAGGATGGCAAACATCTGAGGATCTTCTCCCCTATCTCGGGAACCATCCTTGATGCGAACTCAGAGCTGGCCGGGAGTCCGGAACTGCTTAACCAGGATCCATACCGGGAAGGCTGGATCTACCGGATCAAACCTTCCGACTGGAAGAAGGAGACTGGAAGTTATTACCTTGCGGAGGAGGCGGTGAACTGGTCAGTGAAAGAGCTGGAACGGTTCAAGGATTTCCTGGCCGTCTCCATGAAAAAAGTCGCCCCTGAACCATCCCTGGTCGCCCTGCAGGACGGAGGTGAATTGCGCGACAACACGCTGTCGCATCTGCCGAATGAGGTATGGGAGGCCTTCCAGAAAGACTTCCTGGACCACAATTCTTGATCAGGGAGAGAAAAAATGGTGATCGGTCACCATTTTTTTTTACCTTAACGGCTGATTTCAAAAACAATCCAAGGAAGAAAACATTACTCCATGACAATCCTGAGAAATAGTCTCAACCACGTAAGAAGATGGACCTCCAAATTGTTCAGGTATATGAGGTTCCGCTCTTCCATTTACAGCCGGGTTGTCTATGTCATCTCGATATTGTCGCTCTTCCTGTTTGTGGCCTTCTGGATCATATTCCGATCGGTGAATGAAGAATACATGCGAAGTGTTGTGCGCCAGAGCGGGTCCAATATCGGACTCTTGGTAGAAGGGGCATTGTACCGGTCTATGCTCCAGAATGACAAGGTGGCGTTACAAAGTACGCTGGATATCATCAATACCATGCCCGGCATCGATGACGTGAACATGTATGACGAGGGGAATAATCTTGTCTATTCCTCCTTTGCCGAAGATACGGAAGGACATAACAATCCGAATTGCATCCATTGCCATTCCAACCTGGAGGAGATGTTCCCGGGGTATGAGAAAACATACCGGATCATCGATATCGACAGCGAATGCAAGATGAGCCAGCGCGACAGCAGTTGCAGGCACCTGCTCATCAGGTCACCCATCCTGAACCAGCCTTCCTGCTACGAAAGTTCCTGTCACGCCCACAAAGCCGGCGACAAAGTGCTTGGCTCGCTCGTGATCAGGATACCGCTGGAAAACCTGGATGCAGCACTCAGCAAGTCGTTGCGGGATTTTCTGTTACTGGCCATCCTGATGACCATTATCATGGTCGCTTTCCTGATTGCATTCACCCGCAAAAACATCAAAAAACCGCTTACCGACATCATTGAGGCAAGCAAGGCAGTTACCCAAGGAGATAAGAGTAAGCGACTGAAGATCAATGAGAACCAGCTCGATGACATGCGCATGGTTTCCCATGCGTTCAACGACATGCTTGATAACCTGCAGGCGGCCACGGTAGAACTTCAGAACTGGTCGCAACAGCTTGAATACAAGGTGCAGAAAAAAACCGAAGAGCTGGGTGAGGTCCAGAATGAACTGATCCAGATTGAACGGACTGCATCGCTTGGCAGGCTCTCCCTGTCCGTTGCCCACGAGATCAATAATCCCTTGTCGGGTATCCTTACCTATTCAAAACTGGCTTACAAGCAACTCAGTAACCTGGAGCTGGAAGACGCGAAAAAGGATTCGATCCTGAAACACCTGAAACTGATTGAAACGGAGACAAAACGGTGCGGAGACATCGTGAAGGGATTGCTTGACTTCTCACGAACGGACCAGAATGATTTCAAGCCCAAACACCTGCACGAAATACTTAGGGAAACCTATGAACTGATGTCTCATCCGATCATGATTGCGAACATTCATTTCATCAAGGAATTCAATGCATCTTCCGATTTGATCTATTGCAGCGCAAATCAAATAAAACAAGCCTGTGTCGCCATCCTTGTGAACGCATCCGAAGCAGTGCTGGAAAACGGCGAGATCATTCTGAGGACAACGAATCCGGATGATAAGACTGTGAAGATTGAGATCATCGATAACGGCCTGGGCGTTGCCCCCGAGGACATTCCCCACATCCTGGAACCATTCTTCTCTACCAAGCAGAATGCAAGCGGGATTGGTCTTGGCCTGGCCATCGTGAACGGCATCGTTCAAAGCCATAACGGTCAGATCGGAGTCAAATCAGAGCTTGGAAAAGGTACATCTATTTCTATCAACTTACCATTGGTAGAGAATGAAATATAAATACAATGACATGGTTCAATCGTTCAACTCGCAAAACTGACCGGGAAAATTCGCTGCTGACAAGATATCACAAATTCCGGTCATCAATCTATGGTCAGGTTGTCTATATCCTGCTGATACTAGCACTGTTCCTGTTCGTCTCTTTTGGAATTATCTTTAAAACGATCAATCAGGAATACATGAAAAGTGTCATTCAGCGCAGTGGCAACAATGTAGGCCTCCTGGTTGAAGGCTCCCTTTATCAGTCCATGCTGGAAAATGATAAAATGGCCCTTCAGAACATGCTCAACATCATCAACAAGATGCCCGGCATCAAGGATGTGAACATGTACGACGAAGAGGATAATCTTGTTTATTCCTCTTTTTCAGATGATTCAGAAGGTCATAACAATCCGAATTGCAAGGATTGTCATACAAACATCAACACCCTTTTTTCCCGTACTGAAAAAGTGATCAGGATCGTGGATATCAACAGCGAATGCAAGATGAACCAGAAAACCGACAACTGCAGGCATCTGCTGATCAGGTCGCCCATCCTGAATGAGCCCTCATGTTATCAGAGTTCCTGTCATGCACACAAAGCCACCGATGACGTGCTTGGCTATTTTGTGATCAAGATCCCTCTGGAAGAATTTGATGCCGGCCTTGAGAAATCTTACATTTTCGCAACCCTGACAACCCTGATCCTACTGGCGCTGATCATCTTTTTTACCCGCAGGAAGATCAAAAAGCCGCTCACTGCCATCATTGAAGCCAGTGAAGCCGTTGCAAACGGTGATACCAGCACACGGCTGGATGTGAAATCCAACCAGCTGGACGACCTGAAAATGGTCTCTTATGCTTTCAACAACATGCTCGACAAACTCCAGTCGGCCAACAATGAGTTGCACAACTGGTCACAACAACTCGAGTACAAAGTCCAAAAAAAGACCGAAGAGCTGGGGAAAGCACAGAATGAACTCATCCAGATTGAGAAAATAGCATCACTGGGAAAATTATCCCTTTCCGTGGCCCATGAGATCAATAACCCATTGTCGGGGATCCTGATCTATACAAAACTGGTTTACAAACAGTTATTAAACGACGAGTGGGATGCCAGGAAGAAAGAGTCGATGCTGAAGCACCTGAAACTCATCGAAGCCGAAACGAAGCGGTGCGGAGATATTGTCAAAGGATTGCTGGACTTTTCCAGAAAGGACCAGGCCGATTTCGAGATGTGCCACCTTCATGATATTTTAAATGAAACATATGATCTGATGTCTCACCCGATTGTTATCAAAGACATCACATTCATGAAAGATTTCTCAGCGGTCAGCGATGATATCTATTGCTGTGCCAACCAGATCAAGCAGGCATGTGTCGCTATCCTGGTGAATGCATATGAGGCGTTGTCGGAAAACGGGGAGATCACCATCCGGACGAATAATCCGGATGAAACACATATCGTCCTTGAAATTACCGACAACGGATCCGGGATCGCTGCAGAAGACATCCCGCATATTTTCGAACCTTTCTTCTCAACCAAGCAGAATGCACGCGGCATAGGCCTTGGGCTGGCCATTGTTCACGGGATTGTCCAGAGCCACAAAGGGAAAGTAGAAGTATCCTCACAACCCGGCAAAGGAACCACCATATCCATAACGTTACCAATAACAAGGAATACAGGAGGCTGAATATGGCAAAAAAGATTTCATTACTGATAGTAGACGACGAAGAGTCGGTAAGGGATTCATTGTACAACTGGTTCATTGAGGACGGATACCGCGTTGAGTGTGCCGAACACGCGAAAAAAGCGCTATCCATGCTTGAATCCGGGTCGTTCGACATCATCCTTGCCGATATCAAGATGCCAGGGATGGACGGGCTTGAAATGCTCAGACGTATCAAATCCCTGAAACAGGACTCCATCGTGATCGTTATGACGGCTTTCGCTACGGTCGACACCGCGGTACAGGCGCTCAAGGACGGAGCATTCGATTATGTGACAAAACCGTTCGATCCCGACGACCTGTCGCATCTGATCCGGAATGCAACAAAACAGATCCAGCTTTCGGAGGAGAATATTGCCCTCAAAGAGAAAGTGGTCTCGCTGGAGAACGTGGAAGACCTCATTGGCAACAGCAAACCGATGATCAATGTCCTGAAGCAGGTCGGACATGTAGCGCAGTCGGACTCGTCGGTCATCATCACAGGGGAGAGCGGTACCGGGAAAGAGCTCATCGCCAAGGCGATACACTCCAATTCCCAGCGAAAATTCTTCCCCCTGGTGAGTGTCCATTGCGGCGCCCTGACGGAAAGCCTGCTGGAGAGCGAACTGTTCGGACATGAAAAAGGGGCTTTCACAGGTGCCATGTACAACCGCAAGGGAAGGTTCGAGATGGCCGATGGCGGCACGATCTTCCTGGATGAGATTGCCACCATCTCCCAGAAAATGCAGGTGGAACTGTTGCGGGTTCTCGAGTCGAAAAGTTTCATCCGCGTAGGAGGGAACAAGGAGATACGCTCTGATTTCAGGGTCATCTGCGCCACCAACAGGGACCTGAAGAGCATGGTCGAGAAACAGGCTTTCAGGGAAGACCTCTATTACCGGCTGAATGTGGTGAACATCAACATCCCTCCCCTCCGCGAGCGCGTTGAGGACATCCCTCTCCTGGTCGACTATTTCATCAAAAAATACTGCACATCCATGAACCGGCAACCAATTCCTATCGACACGGCAGCTCTGCGACGGCTGGAGGAATTTGATTTCCCGGGGAATGTCAGGGAACTTGAAAACATGATCGAACGGGCTATCGTGATCGGAAACGGCAAAGAGATCCGGCTGAAAGATCTTCCTCTGGGAAAAACTATTATTGACAGCTCAATAGAGAGCCTCGACGATCATGAAAAAGTGCACATCCTTCAGATCCTCAACAAATACCGCTGGAACATATCCCGCTCGGCAAAAGCGCTGCAGGTGGACAGGGTGACCCTGTACAAGAAAATCAAGAAATACGGGCTGGAGCCTGCAGACTGATCCCGCATGCTGATCTCTAACTGCCTATTAAGCGATGATTGAATGAGTCTGCAACAAATTTCACTGGTCTCCTGTGGCTATTTCGAGAAAGATTTTCTGGAGATGATCGCTGATGATGTCTCACGCGAATTTCTTCTTCCCGTGAAGATAAAAGACGGCTACCTCGACCTGAGCGAATTTCATGACCCGGCAAGACGTCAGTATAACGGCAACAGCCTGTTGAGGGAAGTTGATTTGAAGTATGCTTCAGATACCGTGAAAACCATCGGATTGTTCAGTGTTGACCTGTTCATTCCCATCCTCACCTATATCTTCGGCCAGGCTTACCTGGAAGGCCGAACGGGGATCGCCTCGCTGTATCGCTTCAGCAACGAACGGTACGGGATGAAGAAGAATGATGAGATCATGCTCGAACGCTTCAAAAAAGAGGTCATTCATGAACTCGGCCACACCTTCGGACTAATCCACTGTCACGTGCCAACCTGCGTAATGCGCTCCAGCACCTACGTGGAAGACATTGATCAGAAAAGCTCCAGCCTTTGCCACCAGTGCCGGGAGAAACTAGGAAAAATTCAAATGTAACCTGGGAAACCTTATATGTGGAGCAGAGCGACCCGGCATTGTTAAGATGATTTAATGTGTTATTGCCTATAGGAATTGAACTATTTTTTGTTCAATAGGGCCTGAACATTCATAAAACCGGTAAAACGCTAATTGCTTATTAATTCCATAAACAGAACATTTAGTTTTTGCAAAAAAAAAGGTCATTACCTCTCCTATTTCATCTGCTGTGTTCAGATGTTCGTATTGCATTAAGGTCTTATAATTCAATCCATAGCTTTTCCTGAAAGAGAGCCCGGTTATTTTTGTTCCCAGATTCCATAGCACTGTACCTTCATTCGGAATAGCAATTCTTAACTTCCCATATTTCCTGTAAAGCAGGCTTGCTGCTTTGGCTACTAATACAGGTAAGTCAATTACATGCTCAAAGGTAGCGATGCTGATGATTCTATCGTATTGAAGCCCTTGTATCTCATTGATATCTTTATAAATGTTGTTAACCCTGTTAAGCAACGGGCTTTGTTTATATAAATCATCAAAAGGTTCAACGATATCATACTTGTTTTGTGAAGGTTCATACCTTAAATGGTTAAGGGTGCCTGCCCCGATTTCAAGCGTAACTGTTGTGTCATGTCCACCTGCAACGTCTTCCGCAACTTTTTTGTGCATCCATGATTCCATTCTTTTTACCATGGACGTTACTATGTATCCGCCTTCCCTGCTTTTAAGATAATGTTGTAAATAAATCTTCTGGTATTCTTCAGGTAACGGAGGTCTTTTCTTCGGGAAACTGTCTGTAATCATACCGAAATTCCTCTATCGCTGTTGTTTCTTATAAGATCCCATTCTTTGATTCCATATAATTGCAAAAATATCCATTAACATTCCAAGACCGTGTCGGATTACTCTCACACTGGAACCTTCCTGACATTTTAAAACTACCGGCAATCGTTTAATATCATAGTTCCGTTTTAAGGCAACATATAACAATTCAACATCAAAGGCAAAGCCATTAACCTTACTAACTGAAAATAAATCATTTGCTGCGGCTGCCCTAAAGCCTTTCATCCCGCACTGCGAATCAAAATATCCTCCAATTATAAATCTCCCGATAATGAAAGAAAAGAGTTTGCTTGTGATAACCCGCAATCGTGAAATATCAACAAAATATCTGGAACCAGGCAATGTCCTGTCACCAATAACCATGTCAAATTCCTTTACCTTCAAATAATTTACAAAACGTTCAAATGCATCATATTCAAATGGCACATCTACGTCAGTATATATTCTAAATTCGCCTTCAGCCGCCAGCATACCATTTCTTACGGCAGCGCCCTTCCCCAGGTTCTTTTCATGTTTCAGGAATTTACATTTAAGTTGACCAGCAATATCTTCCGTTGCCCCGCTGTCGTCAGAACCATCATCCACAATGATAATTTCAGATTGAATCCTCTTTTCCTTCAAATAATGAATTAATCCGGGAATATTTCTTTTCAAAATATCCGCTCCCTGATAGGACGGGATGATAACACTTAAGAAAACAGGTTCAGGCATTGGAATCAGGTTAGTTGGCACTTAATCCGAAGGATCGGGCCAAATGGTAATTACCGGATATTTCTTGTTTATCATATGGGAGACCCGGATGCTGTTCAGGTCAATGCCCGGAGCCCTGATCGTAAAAAATGTGGCCGGTTTTGTTATCTGGGTACTGTATATCGTCAGCTCTACGTTGCTTTCCGGCCTGACCACCACATACGTGGTATTCACATACATAGAGATGCTGTCGGAATAGCATCCGGCGCCGGTGTTGAAACTGACGGAAAATTCTTTGTATGCCGAATAGTAAAGAAGACCAACCTCATCCACAAAAGGCGCCGGATAATCCCCTGTTGCTTTTTTTTGCGGCAACCTGGCTAATACAAGCAACACCTCGTCACCCTTCTCAGCCTGCCGCACATCAAAGGAATAGACAGGGTCCTCCTTTCCGGGAGGAGGAACCGGAATATCCTTAAAATCCCTGAAGACATTGTAAATAATCCCGTTCTGAACTGTAATGTACTTGTCCCAGTTGAATCCCTGTTCGGTAAGCCCCCGGAATTGCTGCGAGGTGGTTTTATACAGACCTTCGGTAAACAATGTGGATTGAGCAGGGATTTGTTTGAAATAAGGCGTTTTCATGAGTTCATCCATCGCCTGAAACCGCCTGTTTGCCCGCTTCGCATCCATCGCTACCGTGTAGTTGTTTAGGTCGGTCAATACTGAGATGACAAAGAGTACGCTTGCAAGAATAATTATCGTACCAGTTTTCAGGTAACGGTTAAACTGCAACAGGTTGACCAGGTACCCTGCCATGAGACTGATCAGCAAAACGGTCCCGAACATAGAAAAAAATGTGGGGATATACCCTTTCATCCCCCCCTCCACATGGCTGATATATTTCACGGATATTGCCAGAGGTATCTGGGGAATAAATATCAGAAGGACAGCCAGGCCTGTTCCGGCCAGAAGGGTTTTGTACGAGATCCGGTGAATCCCGGTGAGAAGAATAAACCCAGCAACCGCAACGCAGATCCCTTTGATGATCCACTCGATCCTGGCATTCAGGATGATGTTCATGATTACGGGAGAATGACCACCGATGAGTTCAGACTTCATATTGAGGAGGTGCCGGTTCTCTTCGAACATCGTGAGTGGGTAAGAAGCCTGGATGAGGTTCCACAGCGCGTTAAAAAATCCTGGAACATCCACATTCTGTGTATCGATCATCGTACCCGGGTACTGTGAAGGGTGGTAAACTCTGAAGATGAAATAGGCGGCCACATAAGCAACGGTCACGCCGAGAAAAGGCAGGACCAGGATGCCTGTGCGTTTCAGGATGAAACCGGTGCCGGATTCGGTCCCTGTAACTTTAGTCACTATGATAATGACGAAGATGAGCAAATAAACCAGGTAGATCTCACTGAACAGGATCGCGACAGCAAACAGGATGACAGAGAGAACCAACCAGTACTTCCGGGAAGAATCAAAATAACTGAGAAGGAAGAGAAATGAGATCAGCAGGAGATCAAAGGAAAAAGTGAAGAAAAACGGGTAGTTGACAAACAGGGAAGTATGTTTAGAAGCCTGTGCGATGGTAAAGAAGATCAGCAGGTAGAACAGGGAAAGCTCCCTGGAATGGTCCATCCTGAAGAGAGTGACTGCAAAAAGAATGACTCCGGCGATCAGGGGAAGGTGATGGAACAGCTTGGTTACAAACATAGAACCGGTCATATAGGGAACCATGTAGACCGGGTGGACGATCAGGTAATAGAACCGGCCGGCAAATCTCGCCAGCCAGTTCATGTTTTCCCATGTATTTCCCGATTTGAATATAAGGTAATTCTGAAGGTCGTCGGCACAACCAAACCCTGTCTGAAAAAACGGATAAAACGTAATGAAAACCACGATCATCAAAGCAAAGTAGCTGAGTGACCGGTTGGTTTCAAAGAGGTTCCCCTTCATGGGGGCAAAGGTATGCTAAAATGTAAAATGGTACACGGGTATTTTGGAGAACGTGGCTACATCCTGAAACCCCGGAGCCTGAGGCTGTTGGTCACGACGAAGACCGAGCTGAATGCCATGGCGCCGGCGGCAAACATGGGATTGAGCAATCCGAAAGCGGCGACAGGGATTAAAGCAACATTATACACGAAAGCCCAGATGAGGTTCTGAATGATGGTTTTCGATGTGCCCCGCGATAAGGAGATAGCCCGGCCTACCCCGGAAAGATCCCCGCTGATCAACGTAATGCCGGCTGCGGCTATGGCAATTTCTGTTCCGGTGCCGATAGCAATGCCAACATCGGCCTGGGCGAGTGCAGGGGCATCGTTGATCCCGTCGCCCACCATGGCAACCCGTGGGTGACGATAATTACCCGGGATTTTTTTCTTCTGAAACCGTTTGATGGCTTCTGCTTTATCACCCGGCAAGACTTCCGCTACCACGCGATCTATCCCTACCTGCCTGGCAATGGCATCAGCCGTACTCTGATTGTCGCCTGTGATCATTACGATCTCCAGCCCAAGCAGTTTTAGTTCGTCGATGGCCGCTTTTACCCCTGGTTTTAAGGTATCCGCAACGGCAATAATACCGGTCGGAATGGGCATCTTCTCTCCATGAACGGATCCGACTGCCACGATCATGGCCGTTTTTCCTTCCTGCTGCAGCTTCAGGATTTCAGGCTCCAACGCAGTGGTTGAGATACCTTCATTCTGCATCATCCGGAGGTTCCCAACCATCACCGGCTGGTCATCCACCAACGCGCGGATTCCAAAACCGCCGGACGATCTGAATTGCTGCGGATCGGACAACGTCAGTTTTTTCTCCCTGGCAGCCTTCAATATAGCCTGACCGAGCGGATGTTCCGAGCCATGCTCGGCGCTGGCAGCTAACAAGAGAACCTGATCCTGCGTTTGGTTTTTTAACGGAATTATATCCGTCACATCTGGTTCCCCGCGGGTGATCGTCCCTGTTTTATCGAGAACTGCGATATTCACTTTGCCGGCACGCTCAAGGACTTCACTGTTCCTGAACAGGATCCCGTTTTCGGCCCCTTTGGATGTTCCAACGATAATGGCAGTAGGTGTGGCTAATCCTAATGCACAGGGACAGGCAATGACAAGAACGGCGATGGCGTTGAGCATAGCGCCGGTCCATTCGGTGTGGGCAAGAAACAACCATCCCGAAAAGGTGATCAATGCAATGCCGACGATGATCGGGACGAAATACCTGCCAATCTCGTCGGTAAGTTTCTGTATCGGGGCTTTGCTTCCCTGGGCTTCCTGGACCATCTTCACAATTTGCGACAAGGCCGTATTTTTTCCAACTCTGGTTGCTTCGAACCGGATCATTCCTTCACGGTTGATCGTCGAACCGATCACTTCGTTGCCGGGGCCTTTGCTTACAGGAATGGACTCGCCTGTGATCATAGCCTCTTCAATGGCCGATCTCCCCTCCAGGATGATCCCGTCAACAGGAATTTTCCCGCCGGGTCTGACAACAAGGATATCACCTATTACCACCTGGTTGATGTCAATCTCGGTTTCAACCCCGTTCCGAACTACTATTGCGGTTTTAGCCCGCAATCCCATCAGCGCTTTCAATGCCTCTGAAGTCTTACCTTTGGCCCTTGCTTCCAGGTACTTGCCAAGCCTGATCAGCGTAATGATTGCGGCTCCGGTTTCAAAGTACACATGTGGGCTGACGATGATCCCGATGGTGACCAGGAGGCTGGAGAAATAAGCGGCAGATGAGCCCAGCATGATCAGCACATCCATGTTGGCGCTTCCATGTCTAAGGCTCTTGAATGCTCCGATGTAGGACTGCCAGCCCACATAAAACTGGACAATGGTAGCAGCAATCAGCATGGCGTACCGGTCGTATCTGAAGCCTGTCATCCCGAAGTCGTGCATCATGCTGTAAACGATGAGCGGAAGGGTAAAAATAATCCCGACAATCAGCAGCGTCCTTTGCCTCGACAGTTCCTCTGCCCGTGCATCGGCTTCGACATCCTCCTCTTCTTCAAGGTCCTCAACCCGGACAATATCGAATCCTGCTTTTTTAATGACTCCGGCCAGTTCGGCAATACCAGTCATCCCCGGAATATATTCAAACATGATACGCTCGGTTCCATAATTCACACCGGCTGAAAGAATCCCGTTCTGCTTCAGAAGGATCTTTTCAAGGGTCATTGCATCTGTATTATCCTGCAAACCCGTGACAGGCAGATCGGCCTTACCCACGGCTACATCATATCCAATGTGCTGTACCCTCTCAATGATTCCTTTTGCGGTGATCACCCCAGGATCAAAGGAAACAACAAGCTTTTCGCTTGCGAAATCCACATTGGCTTCCCGGATCCCCGTCGTTTTTCGAATCCCTTTCTCAATCGTCAGTGCACAGTTGCTGCAGGATAGGCCTGTCACAGGCAGTATGGCGGTTTTTATTTGCTTCATATAAACGAACTGCAGTAAAATGTGTAAAAACTGCTGTGAATATAATTTCCACAATACCTCCACATTTTATTTTTATGGGAGATCAGGATTTTTTGGTTCAGGAAATCTTTTCTTTAACCAGGTTATAGATTAAATCAGAGATGGCAATAGCCTCCTGAATCTGGAAATTTGTCAAGTTGATAATTGTATCGGGGTACCTTATCTGGACTGCATACCTTGAAATTCTGTCAACCTCTTCAAAATAAATGTCAAATGAATCATCTTTTGTGACCGTAAGATTCAATAAATACCCCAGATCATGAACCGGTTTAAATTCCAGGTCAAGAAATACAAGGTAGCCTTTTAAGGATTTCTCTATTGTTTGTTGGCAGTGAAACGCAATTACATCGTCAAAGTCGGGCATGTGTGAAGCAACTATTTTGGCTGTTTCCAAATCCCGGGCGGCTTTCAGAAACCAGGACTGAACAAGTTCATTTGATGGCATAAATAACCTTTCCCGATTTTAATACATCATGAATAAATGTAAATTTTCGTTCTTTGTCTTTTTCAATCTCAGCTGGTGTGTAAACGAGAATATCCATTGGTATAAAAAGATCCTTGAGAGCTTTTCGTATTCCCGCCGCCCGGTTTATTGGGTCCTCATTCGTCTGTTTAACAAGCATAAGATCCAGATCACTTCCTTCCTTTGCATTACCACTGGCATATGAACCAAAGAGGATGACCATTTCGGGTTCATAAAACTCAACAATTCTTGATACTACATGATCTATTTCCGGTTGAGATATCATCTTGAACCAGTTTGCTTTTCAAAAATACACAAAAAACATGAACAGGAACACGCAATATATAGTTTATTGCTTGATCAGTTTCTGCTGAACGGTCCAGGTTTCGCCGTTGATTCGTATCAGATAGATTCCATCCGGTAAGAAACTGATATCCATATCGGTTGCGGGGCTGGTTAACTCACGGTTCAGAACCATTTTCCCGAGCTGATCATACATCATGATATTCGATGCCTGGTATCCGGCACATTCAAGTGTTATTCTCCCGGATGAAGGATTCGGATACAGCCTGATTTTCTGTTCATTCAACTCACCCGACCCGACGTTGACATCCTTGATGCACCGGATGCTCAGTGCAATGGTCTTTGGAGTTGGATTCCGGTCGACACCTGCAAACAGGTACCAGAAATAGCGGCTCCAGGCATACGAACCGGATGTTGTGGATGTCCACCACAATCCATTTTCGTAAAGGGTCTCAAAGGTAAAGTTGGTACCAAGCATACCTCCGGGAAGTCCTGTAAAATCGCTGCTGTTGGTAGCGCCTGTATTGGGAGACAGCCAATGAGCAGTCCCGGCCTCTTTCATTTTACCGCCGGCAATATAGGAACCACCAAGGAAAATTTCTACAGCAGTCCATTCGGCATCTGTGGGAACGTGCCATCCTGCAGGGCAGATTTCGTTGATGCCGGCTGCAGCATACCAATTATACAACGCTCCATATACCGAAGCAAAGGCTACAGAATCGTTGTTGTAATAACATCTTGCTCCTGTAGTCAACCCATTCCATGAGTTGCCGCCGGAAACATGTGGAACAGGAAGCCCGTTATTGTAATGTGTTGTTTTGAGGTTTTCTTTCAACCAAACCTGGTTGCCGATTGCGACCGTATGGTAAACATTGCCGTCATAGTCGGTTACCGTCTGTGCCTGGATCAGTCCCGTCAGGACCGCGAAGCATGCAAAAAGCAGAATTTTACTGTTCATGGGATTTCCTCCTTTATATTAAACTGGTTAAACCGGAATTAACGGGCCAAAGGTAGAGAGACAAATGCCCGATGGTTTGAAATCAGGTTGTAAAACAATTGTGAAACAATTTACAAGAGTTCAATGAATGTCTCTTCTCCGGAAATTGTTGGTTGTTGTATAAATGCTTCATATTTAACTTAATTTTAAGCAAAAAATGTACAGAATAATGCGTCAGGCATTTTGGGGTGCAATTATTCTTGCTGCCTTTTTCCTACTCTTTGGTATTGGCAACCTTATCCAGCCGGATGTCGGCAATGAATTTCTTGTACAAAATACCCGGAATTGCATCATGCTGATTTTAATGGGGCTCGCAATACTTTGCGGAGTATTTATCAGGTATTGGGGCAGTATCCTGATGTGTATCTGCACTATACCCTTTGTTATCATTTTTCATTTTCACCCGATTTATATTGTCTTAGGATTGATTGTGTTAATGCTCGGTATTTACTTCTTCATTCGCGGAGGTCAATCCCGGAGGTCAGATAAAGACGATCATCAAACAACTGTTTGATTCCGACCTTTGATCTTTATACTCCTGGTGCTGCTTAAAATTCCAACGAATGCAGTTAGTTGAAAATAACTCGATTTTCAACTGAATACTTCTGAATGAAAAAGATTGATCCCTAATGTAAAATGGAAAAATGCAAAATGGCGAACCGGTTTTCACCATTTCGCCATTTCATCATTTCGCTATTTTTTTTACGGGGTGGCATCGACTGGAATCGAACCAGTGACACAAGGATTTTCAGTCCTCTGCTCTACCAGCTGAGCTACGACGCCAAAAACGGACTGCAAATTTAAGGTAAATTTTGAAAATTCCAATATCTTTGCTTCAAATGCAAATCATTCGTAATTCATGTCTTCCCCGTGCATTGTAATTGATTTAGGCAATACCTTCCACAAAGTGGGAATCTTTGACAACGATGAACTTGTGAGGATGGAGCGGTATAACCGGCTGACACTCCCGAAATTGAAGGAGCTGATGGCGGAATACCCGGATGTCATGAATGGCATTACCAGTGCAGTTGTGAACTACCCCGCCGGAATAAAAAATTTCCTGCAGGGCCGCCTTCGCCCGTTTGTTGAACTGACCAGCCATACCCCGTTACCGGTCATAAACCGCTACCGGTCTCCCGCCACGCTGGGGCGCGACAGGATCGCCTGTGCCGTCGCGGCTTCCCGACTTTTTCCCGGACTCCCCTGCCTGGTGGTCAACACTGGGACCTGCATCACCTACGACCTGGTTACCGCGCAAAATGAGTACCTGGGGGGAGCCATATCTCCCGGACTACAAATGAGGCTGCATGCCATGCATACTTTTACCCGGAAACTCCCGTTATTAGAACTTCAGCCTCCCGGCAACCTGACAGGCAGCGAAACGCATGCTTCGATGCTTTCCGGGACGGTGCACGGAGCAGTGGCGGAAGTTAAAGGAATGATCGGAAACTTCAGGAAGTCCTATCCTGGCCTTCAGGTGATCCTGAGCGGGGGTGATATGGAATATTTGGATAAACTCCTCAAAATTCGCATCTTTGCACTCCCGAATATCGTGATTCTCGGTCTGAAATACATTCTCGAATACAATCTGCACTATGCCAAATAAATCCGGGTTTTTCTTCCTTGTTCTCTCCTGCCTTATAACTTTTTCATCTGTTGCGCAGATCCGTATTGCATCTCCCTATTCACGCTTTGGCATTGGTGACCTGGCCGACAACAACAACGCCTGGAATCTCGCTATGGGCCAAACCTCCTTTGCTATCCGGAGCTCTTCACACATCAACTATGGCAACCCGGCCTCCTATACGGCGTTCGACTCCCTTTCGTTCGTTTTTGAGGGCGGACTCAATGCCGATATTGTACAACTTTCGTCCAACGTGCAAACCGTTACCAGGAATTACGCCTCCCTGGGATACGTCCTTTTCGGGATGCCGGTGACGAGATGGTGGCGGACGAGTATTGGCCTGGTCCCCTTCAGCGATGTAGGGTACAATGTTGTGAACCTTGAGAGTTATGGGAACGTTGGAAATGTAGCCAGGATATACCGTGGAGCCGGAGGGATAAACAGGTTCTACTGGGGGAACGGATTCAAGGTATGGAAAGGATTATCAGTCGGGTTCAACTTTTCCTTCCTTTTCGGGAATATGGAACGGGAAGCCGTGGTGCTCTTCCCCGATTCACTTTATTACGCCAATGTTAAGGTGAAAAACAACGTAACCATGAACGACATCTACTTCAATTATGGCGTCCAGTATCAGAAAGCACTAAAGAACGAACTGTTCCTTACAGCCGGGGCCGTATTATCCCTGGAATCGAAAATGAGCGCGCAGACCGACTACGTCGCACATACGTTTATCCTGGGAGGATCGGGAATTGAGTACGCAAAAGATACCCTCGCATATGACGAAGGATACAAGGGCAAGATCGTGGTTCCGATGATGATAGGCGGCGGACTCGGACTCGAAAAGCCCGACCAGTGGCTGGTCAGCCTGGATTACCGGTGGGCCAACTGGAAAAAATTCACGGCGTTCGATCTCAGCGACTCCCTGGTGAACAGTCAGCAGATCAGCGCAGGCGCCGAATTCGTTCCTGACATCAACAGTTACAACAACTATTTAAAACGTGTTCGCTACCGTTTTGGATTTCTTTACAACAATACTTACCTCAAGCTCCGCGGAAAACAGCTCAATGAGTTTGCTGTCACCCTTGGATTCGGTCTCCCTCTCCGGGGAGTAAAAACCTCTGTGAATGTGGGTGCACAGGTGGGTTTCAGGGGCACGACGGAGGCCGATCTGATCAGGGAATCCTACGTTCGGTTTATCATCGGGTTCACCATCTATGAACGGTGGTTTATCAAACGAAAGTTCTATTAACTTTGAAAACTATCCTTACAAGGTTTTCACCTGCCCTGTTCACAATCCTGCTGTTCTGGCTTGCTTTCCAGGGTTGCCGGGAACAGATCGAAACAACACAAACACCGGTAGATTCCACACAGCAGGCCCTGATGATAGCCCTGGAAATCGATGTGATCTTCAGTGATTCGGGCCGACTTCAGGCCAGGGTCACCGGCCCTGCAGTAAACAGGTACGAAGGCGAAGTGGTTTGGTTGGAGTTCCCGGAGGGATTCATGGCCGAGATGTTCGATTCGATCCAGCGGGTGGAGTCCACTATCACGGCCGATTACGGAAAACGGATGGAAACATCGGGGATCATGGAAGCCAAAGGCAACGTGATAGTGCGCAACGAACTCAAAAATGAACAGCTCAACACCGATGTCCTCATCTGGAACGAAAGCCGGCACACCATCCACACAGAAGCTCCTGTCAAGATCACCACACCGGGAAAAGTGCTTTACGGGACAGGCCTGGAATCGAACGAGACCTTCACCATCTACCGCATCCTTCACCCGAGGGGGGAGATGAAGGTGGAGGAGGATTCCTTATAAATAGTGAAATAGCGAAATGTGTCATTGCGAGGAACGCAGTGACGCGGCAAAGCGAAACAGCGAAATGACGTGATGAGGGGACGACCTATTCAGAATCCAGCACCCAGGATCCAGCATCCCATATCCCGTATCCCGAATCATTTTACTTGTTGATTTCATCAGAAATAACTACCTTTGCCGACTATTTTTTGGATAATTTATTTTAACAACTTGGAAGAATGGCGATAATCGGAAAAATCAGGAAACATTCAGCTCTGGCAGTGATCATTGTGGGTGTGGCAATTGCAGCTTTTGTGATAGGCGACTTTGGGAAACAACAGTCAAGGGGCACAAGTGATATCGGCGCTGTGAACGGAGATAAAATTTCTAACCTGGATTTCAACTCCAAAGTAGAAGAAAACCTCGAGTTCCAACGGGAAAACTCCGGTACCGACAAGATATCCGAAGAGATGTCCTACCAGGTCAGACAGAATACCTGGAACTCAATGGTCAAAAACCTGGTGATTGGCGGGGAACTCGACGAACTTGGCATGACCGTATCCCCCGAAGAATTGTTTGAACAGATCCAGGGCCGAAACCCCCACCGGTACATCCTCCAGTACTTCACTGATCCTAATACAGGTGCGTATGATCCTGCTGTTGTGCTTAATTACCTCCGTAACCTGGACCAGATGGAACCGAAAGCCAAAACCCAGTGGCTGCAGTTTGAAAAAGCGATCAAGGAGGACCGCCTGGAGACCAAACTGAACAACCTGATCGCCAAATCCTACTATGTACCGAAACAGATGCTTCGCAAACAATATGAAATACAAAATAACAGGCTTGATATCAGGTATATCGCTCCAAGTTACCAAACTATTCCAGACAGTTCCGTCGTACTGACCGACGAAGATTACACCAAATTTTACGAAAAGAACAAGATCTATTTTCAGAATGAAGAGCCTTTTGTGGAGCTCGACTATGTGACATTTGAGGTAAGGCCATCAGCCAAGGACCGCCAGGAAATCGCTGAAGATGTATCCAAACTGTATACTGAATTTGCAGTGATCAAGGATCCCATGACCTTCGTGAATGCGAACTCCGACAAGAAATTCGACACAGGATATATCAACAAGGATATCCTGCCAATGACACTCGATTCCCTGCTCTTCAACTCACCGGTTGAAACCGTCTTTCCTCCTTTCCAGGAAGGTGAGGCATGGTATATGGCAAAACTTATGGGGAAAGCCCAGCGTCCCGACTCCATGGTGGGATCCCAGCTTCTGATCTCCTGGGCAGGGCTGGGGGTGAATGAAAATGTCACCCGTACCCAGGCGCAAGCCAAAAAGACAGCCGACAGCCTTCTTGCATTGCTGAAGGCCAACCCGGCACAGTTCGAAGAGGTCACCAGGGTGATCTCGGATTATCCTACAGCAAAAGATGACGGTGGCGTTCTGCCCTGGTTTCCCGATGGAAATAACAATGTGACCCCGTTCTTTGATGCCGGTATCACCATGGGACCCAATGATGTGCAGATCGTTGAAACACGTCTTGGTTACTCCCTTTTCAAGCTGACCGAGAAATCCCCGAACAAGGAAAAGATCAAAGTCGCCATCCTGCAAAGGAATATTGAACCCAGCAACCAGACTTTCCAGGATACCTACACCCGTGCAAGCATGTTTGCCGGCACCTATAAAACCCCTGAAGCCTTTGATACCGGAGCTGTGGCAGCCGGTGTATTCAAACGCCAGGCCCAGAATGTAAAACCCATGGACAACACTGTACAGGGCCTGACAACAGCCAGGAACATGGTGCGATGGGCTTTTGCTGAGCCAACCAAAGTTGGTGAGGTCTCCCCGGTATTTGACCTGCAGGGAACGTATGCTGTGGCCCTTCTTAAAGACAAGTATCCCGCAGGAGTTCAGCCATTGGATAAAGTGAAGGCCCGGATCGAACCCAATGTGAGGAACTTGAAAAAGATCGACCTCATGGCCGATCGACTGAAAGATGCCATGCAACGCATGTCCGACATCAATGAGCTTGCCGTCCTGTACAATACAAAAATAGACACGGCATCTGTGGTATTCAGCGGTATGAACCGTTCGGCTATCGGAAGGGAAAACGAAGTGGTAGGTGAACTTTTCACCCTGCCGGCCGGCCAACTGAAAGGTCCTCTCAAGGGCAACTTTGGCGTA